>Ga0256405_10011456_pt1 | contig 11307 bp, 7 predicted proteins | sample RumenRJG_02DNA_FD_189096 | JGI IMG/M metagenome (GOLD analysis project Ga0256405, IMG submission 189096) | Bovine rumen microbial communities from Lethbridge, Alberta, Canada - RJG_02 | ecosystem: Host-associated > Mammals > Digestive system > Stomach > Rumen | place: Canada: Alberta | collected...
ACTTTTCCGACATGAACGTGCTGAAGATCATCACCACCTGCTACCAGAAACGGATCCCCATGATCGTGACCACCTCCCTGCCGCCGGACGTGCTGAACAAAGAAAGCAACGCCACACGGAAGCTGGCCCTTTCCCGTCTGAAGGAGCGGTGCTACTGTCTGACCCTGGCCAACACCAAACGAAAAACTGAACAGGCCAGAACCCGATGGGCAAGATTTCGGGATTTGTTGGGGATTGAGGAGGAATGAAAGGGAACCTCGCATCAACCTCGCAACGAAATTGCGAGGTTCAAATCTTGCTTACCCTGACGGTATTTCACCTTTACGTTTGTTTATAAACTATTTAATTTTTTAGCTCTTCATTGATTTTTGCTAAAATGTTCGGTATAATTTAAGTAAACTTTGGATTACCGCCAATTTGGAGGTGCATTATGGTCTATATTAAACGTGAACTGGAGCGGAAATTTTTAGAAGCAGATCGCTTTTTTAAAGCAGTTCTTGTAACGGGCGCTCGCCAGGTAGGAAAATCAACGATGCTCAAACATCTGGCAAAAAAGCAGAAACGAACCATTGTCACGATGGATGATGACTTTGCAAGAGAGCTGGCGCAAACCGATCCCCGACTTTTTTTTCAAACTTACAAGCCTCCCATCTTAATCGATGAAATCCAAAAAGCGCCTACCCTGCTTGAACATATCAAAATACTATGTGATGAAAGCGAAGAACGAGGACGCTTCTGGATTACCGGTTCACAGCGCAGGAAGATTATGGAACGCTCACAGGAAACTCTGGCCGGACGTCTTGGTATTTTGCGATTATACGGCCTTTCCCAGCGTGAAAAGGCCGGTGTTTTAAATCCGGCGCCATTGGATTTTTCCATGGAGTGCCTGTTGAGCCGAAAAGAAGCCCTGCCAGACAATGATATCATTTCAGTGTTTAAAAATATATGGAAAGGCGGCTTTGCAGACGTACAAAACGCTACCGATGAAATGTCGCAAACCTATTATCAGTCCTATATTGACAACTATCTGATTGCCGACGCTGTAAACGATGAGGGAATCAAAGATATCTCCGGTTTTAAACGATTCATACGCGCCAGCGCTGCGCTGGCAGGCAATCTTGTGAATTACCGTACCCTGGGAGAAGCCGCAGGTGTGTCTGAAGTCACCGCAAAAAAGTGGCTGGAAGTTTTACAGGACATGGATGTGATCTATCTTCTGGAACCATATTCAAACAATGAACTGCAACGGCTTGTAAAGACGCCTAAACTGTATTTCTGCGATACCGGCCTGTGCGCGTACCTGACCCGTTGGCTTACACCGGAATCGCTCCGTGAAGGAGCGTTCAGCGGCCATATTTATGAAAATTACGTAATCATGGAGCTGGTAAAAAATTACGCCTATGCAAAAAACAGTGCGATCCTCAGTTTTTATCGGGACGACAAAGCAAAGGAAATAGATGTCTTTATTGAAGAAAACGGTTTCATCCATCCACTGGAAATCAAAAAGAGCGCCAGCCCCGAAAAAAAAGAAGTCAGGAAATTCTCCGTAATCGAAAAAACTTCGCTGACTCAGGGAAACGGCGGAATTATATGCATGTTCCCCAAACCTTTCCCGATTGACGTAAAGAATAACCTGATTCCAAGCAATCTGATTTAAATTGTTTCACACTCTCTAACATATCATTTACCGCCAGAAGCCGGTTCATTTTCTGCCGGAAGGAAATAAACTATCAGTCTAAATCCCCGTACAAGTCTTCCTTATAAACCCCGTCTGCGATCAGTTTTCTGAAACTGTTTACCACAGCCGGCTTATCTTCTTTGTATGTGACGCCAAACCAACGGTCATGAGAGGACAGAACGGTAAACGCTACCCCCTCTTTTAACATGCCATCCGCAATAATGGGAAGCAAATATTCGTCTTTCATTGGATCAGACAGGTTTTCCAAAAATACAGGGAACCCTTTTTTCAAGACCTCCATAAACTCCTGGGGATAACACCAGAAATTCATAGACACCAGCGATTCCGTATCAACTGCACAGCCGTCCGCCTCTGCGCCGGCCGCTGTTTTTATGATATTTTTCGTTTCCGTAATGCCAACGAGTTTCCCGTCCTGCACAGCGCAAATGCCCCGGGTCACACCGCCGTTATCGGATAAGGTGTTCTTTAACACATAACCAACCAAACCATATTGTCCCTTATCCAAGAACTGCGCAGCTTTCACAAACCCCTCTTTACCGTAATAATCATCGGCATTGATTACGCAAAAGGGGGAATCCAGGAGTCCGTCACAAGCAAGTACAGCATGTCCGGTACCCCAGGGCTTGGTCCGGCCTGCCGCTTTTTCCCTGCCGGTGAAATCAGGAATATCCGACAATTCCTGAAAGGCGTATGCCACTTTCACATTATGGGCACCGCATACTTTTTCGATCCGGCTGCCAATCACTTCACGGAAATCCTTTTCGATATCATGACGGATAATAAACACAATTTTATTAAACCCGGCCTCGATGGCGTCGTGAATAGAATAATCAATAATGATGTGGCCGCAGTCATCCACCGGCTCCAACTGTTTAATTCCACCGCCAAAGCGGGAACCAATGCCCGCAGCTAAAATTACCAACGTTTTGTTCACATATAGTACCCCCTATATATATTCTTACATTCTCAGATTTAATGACTCAACTATTATACCCATTCGGATTATTCTTTTGCCAGTTCCAAGTATCCCTGCACATATCTTCCAGGGTATGGACCGGTTTCCAGCTTAAAACACGCTGCGCTTTGTCCGAATTGGCCCAGAACTCCGGCAGGTCCCCTTCCCGCCTGGGACCAAATTCATAGGGTATTCTGACACCGTTGCCTTCTTCAAAGGCGTGCACAATTTCCAGCACACTGTAAGGAGTCCCAGTTCCCAGATTAAACACCTCACAACCTTTATGGCTCGCAGCGTATTCTACCGCTTTGCCGTGTCCGTCTGCCAGATCCATAACATGGATATAATCGCGGCGGCAAGTACCGTCGGGCGTAGCATAATCCTTCCCAAAAATCGTTAAATGGTCTCTGCGGCCAACGGCTACCTGAGCAATATACGGCATCAGGTTATTGGGAATACCCTGGGGATCTTCACCGATACGCCCCGATTCATGGGCGCCAATGGGATTAAAATACCGGAGCAACACAACGGAAAGATTTTTATCCGCTTTTGCCGCATCCTCCAGAATCTGTTCCATCATGGACTTCGTCCATCCATAGGGGTTAGAGCAACGACCGCGTTCCATAGTTTCTATATAAGGGATGGGATTCTTTTCCCCATATACGGTAGCCGAAGAAGAAAAAACAAAATTATGGACGCCGTTTTCCCGCATACACTCCAGCAACGTCAAGGTGGTATCTATATTGTTCCGATAATACTCAATGGGTTTCTGTACCGATTCCCCTACCGCTTTTAACCCCGCAAAATGGATCACGCAGTCGATTTTATTCTGCTGCATAATTATATTGATTGCCACATTGTCCTTTACATCGGCATCATACGAAATTACCTTTTTCCCGGTAATTTCTTCGATACGTTTTACCGCTACCGGACTGCTGTTACAGTAGTTATCTACAATAACTACTTCGTGGCCTGAATCCAATAACGACACCGCAGTATGGGAACCGATGTATCCGGCTCCGCCGGCAAGTAAAATGCGCATAACAACTTATCTCCTTATTTGATATCTTTTCGCAAGGATTAAAGTCATACTTTTTTACAATACTCTCGCATTGACCAGAGAACCATTTTAGTACAACTAAACAATTTTGTCAGCCTCAGTCTCTTCTATATAAGTCCCGGGTGTACACTTTATCTTCCACATCGCCCAGCATATCCGCATCGAACCGATTGGCCAGAATCACATCGCTTTGTTTTTTAAACTGATCTAAATCATTAACTACTTTGGAATTAAAGAACAGGCTGCCATCCTCCAGGGTCGGTTCATAAATGATAACAGGTATGCCATAGGACTTGATTCGCTTCATTACGTCCTGAATGGCAGAGGCCCGGAAATTATCACTGTTAGATTTCATAGTAAGCCGGTAGACGCCTACTACATTCGGTTTTTTCTCAATGATCCTGTCCGCAATAAAATCCTTCCGCACAATATTACTCTTAACGACTGCCTCGATCATAGTCTGTGGCACATCTTTATAATTGGCAAGCAACTGCTTGGTATCCTTGGGCAGGCAGTAGCCACCATATCCAAAAGAAGGATTATTATAATGGCTGCCGATACGCGGATCCATGCACACGCCCTCAATAATTTGCTGTGTATCAAGTCCTTTGCTCTGGGCATAGGTATCCAGCTCATTAAAATAAGAAACACGCACTGCCAGATATGTGTTGGCAAACAGTTTGATTGCTTCTGCTTCCGTGGGATGTACGATCAGCGTTTTAATATCCTGCGTTTTTCCTCCTGCCCGTTTTTCTTCCGTACGGGCACCTTCCAACAATAAATTGGCAAACATCTGCGCCTGTTCTTTTTGATGATCATAGGCGCCTACTACGATGCGGCTCGGATGCAGATTATCGTACAGTGCTTTAGATTCCCGCAGAAATTCCGGGCTGAAGATAATATTATCAATACCATACTTTTTCCGTACAGAATCCGTATACCCTACCGGCACTGTGGATTTGATAACCATAAGCACGTTGGGATTTACCTTCAGCGTCTGCTCAATAGCATCTTCTACCGCACTGGTATCAAAAAAGTTATGTACATCATCGTAATTTGTAGGCGTTGCAATGATAACCAGTTCGGCCGAAGCATAGGCCGCCGCCTTATCGGTAGTAGTGTGCAGGTTCAACTTTCGTTGCCCACTGCGGGCTTCTTCAAAAAAACGTTCTATTTCATCATCCTGGATAGGAGAAATAAACCGATTTAGCTTTTCTGCCTTTTTTTCAGTCGTTGTGATTGCAGTCACTTCATGATTCTGGGCCAGTAACACTGCTAACGAAAGACCCACATACCCTACACCTGCAACTGTAATTTTCATAAATTCAATATACCTCGCTTTCAAAATTTGTTATTAATATAATTATAGCAAAACACTTTGAATTTGCCAAAGAGTTTCAAATACTATAAACAAACATCACTTTATGTAGCTGATTTTTAAGTTGTAAAATCGCTGGCAGTATCTAAAGCTTTCCATCCAATTTCTAAACGAATATTTTCTCCATCTATAACATCTGTTTTAAACACAAACGGTTTATCATGCCATACCACATGTGAATCTGCAAATATACATTTACCGTTTATGGCCAATCGTGTAAAATCAATCCATACCGGAAAACGTTTTTTATTTCTATCCCGGCAGTCCATACCGCGCAGCCACACTTTTAATACCCCATCGCCTATACATTTTATTTCTAATTTCATACTGCCTTTTGTACTTTGGATAACGGTACCCTGCCCCATCTCATTTTTAAACCATGCCGGGTTCTGGATCTTTGCATTTGGATCAGAATTTTCGGTTACAACAATCACATTTTCTTCTGTACCTAAATTCTTAATATCTATACGGGCGGTAATATATTTTAGCAAATATTCCTCTATCGCAAGTTGTTGTATACCTGTAGCAACTGCGCCGTTAAACGTATTTGTTACAAACTGCTGTTTTGCTTGGCTCCGGGTCTCTGTTTCTTTATCGTCCATTAATTTCAAACTGATTATATTCTGGCTATCAAAAACAATACTACCCGTACATAGGTCGCTCTTATAAACATATTGTTCCAATGCTTTTTTTGCGTTTCCCGCAATTCCCTTTAGCAACCAATCCCCGCTGAAATATTTAAAGTCATAGGAAAGGATGACATAGTATTTTACTGCACAATCCAACTCTTGCGCAATTTTTTCAAAATCAATATGTAACTGGAAACCCGCTCCGTCATAATCATATTGGTAATATGTATAATCATCATAATTCAGAATGTATCCTTTAGATTTTGTAAGGTCTGCAGTTTGAATCGGACTTACCGGTAAAGGAATCATGGATCCTGTATGCTCATTAAGCAGGAATGCCTTAACGTAAGGGTGCCCGGTATATGGAAGGTTGATTCGCCTTATGTAAAGATGTCCTTGCAAATAAATGTCTGCTCCGTCAATCGTTACCCTGTCAATAACACCGGAAGGTAATTCATGATTATCAAACTCTCCAGAAGCATCCCGATCCTTTATTTTGAAAAGATGTTCAGGCACCTTTAAAGCAAGGCCGGACCCTGTTTCCAATATTGGAATGTTGGCATAATTTGCATTCATATAATTTACAAGTTGCAATAGACGAGGAAAATCCCCCTCCATAATATCCCGATAAAGTTGCTGTTGAAGCAATGGAAGTTTATGCAAATTCCGTTTATTAACAGGATGTTCTGCAAACTCCCTTATCATCTGCACATAATCTTTTACCTCTTCTTCTGAAAGAAGACGAAGCTGATTCAGCCAGGCATTAAAATCATAGCCTAAAAATTTAATTGCAACCGTCTCTTCAATTTCTGGTTCCATCACATTTTCCTGAATATAAGCCAGAACCTGCCGCATCATCTCAATTTTATCAGTTAATGATTGTTTATCCTTACTTGCGGTTATCGATTTATTAGTACCGGTTCTTATACGCCATAAGTATCCCGTTTCACGAACCACAGAAACACCATTGCATAAATAATGCAACTTAAACATTGGCAGCATATCCTCATAAAGATAGCCTTCCGGAAACACAATACTAGATTTTATATAAAAGGACCGTAATATCAACTTATTCCAGGCAGTAGAATCGTATACAAAATTCGGGTGATGTTTTATATGAGAAATATTGTCCCTTAAACTATTAAAGGCCCGGGAATGCAAGTATGATTCCGAAACTTTATTACCTTTCAAGCGCGCAACATGACAAACCGTCAGTTCAGTACCATTCCGCTCTGCGGTTTCAATCATTTTGGGAAGAATACTATCGGTCAGCATATCATCCGAATCAATGAAAAATAAATACTTCCCTGAAGCTAATAAAGCACCATAATTCCGCGCGCAGCTCAAACCACCGTTTTCCTTTCTGTAGTAACAGAATTTTTCTTCCCCTTTTGCATAAGATCTGGCAATAACGGAACTGGCATCGGTTGAACCATCATCAATCAGCAGAACCTCGGCATTTAACCCTGCAATGTTTCTTCTTACCGACTCCAGACAGTCCACCAGATATTCTTCTACATTGTAAATCGGAATTATAACACTGATCTGCTTTTCCATTTTTATATGCATTTCCTTTATTCTGGTATCATTAATTCTTCTATATCTTTAATTCAAAGTTCAACCATTAGTAGGCTTCCCTGTCAGCAGTGGTAATCAGTTCATATGCTCCCGCTGCTTTCATGATAATTTCTTTTTTCTGATTTAATGAACACTTTTTTATTATTCGTTCGTATACAGTATCCTTCCCCCAAAAGCCGGTCAATAGATCAAATGACTCAGCTCCATCAACAGGTTCGATATTATTTATCCAATACCACAAGCATTCATTTAACAGCTCATTGTATAAATCAAACCACACAGAAGCATACGCATCCCAAGCATCTTGAATACATAAAAAATGCCTTATCTTGTCTGCAACATCCTTTTGTGAACAATATACTCTAAATCTTTCAACCCCGGCTTTTGCCAGACTTCCAGTCAACCCTGCGCCATATCTGTAGTGATAAAACTTATCCTCTATTCCATAATAAGATCTTGCAAGCCAGGAAATTATAAAATATGCATACAAATCTTGAGCTTTGGGAATTGGAACATTTTCAATAAATGAAAATGCACTTTTGCAGATTTCTGTTTTATAAATTTTATTCCACAAATTAAACCTGTACTTTTTTTCTTTAAAACATGCATCAAAAACTCTATTCCCGTAAAGGTAACCAGAAAATGGTTTAGCAAATCTAATAAAAAACTCAACACTGGTTTGTTTTACTGAATTTATTGGCTCTACATAAGTCCCAAACTGTAAAACATCTACTTGTTTTTCTTCCATGCAATTATACAAAAATTCGCAGGCATTTTTATCCAATGAATCATCTGAATCCATAAACATGATATATTTTCCAGTCGCTGTAAATACACCTTCTTTTCGACTCTGTGAAGATGACCCGTTAATACGATGGACAATAAGCTTAATCCGTTGATCGTTTTTTGCGAACTTATCTAATATCTCCCCGCTGGAATCTGTGGAAGCATCATTTATACAAATTATTTCAATATCTGTTAAGGTTTGATTAACCGCACTATGCAGGCATTCTGCCAAATACCGCTCTGTATTATAAACAGGAATAATAATCGAAACTTTAGGTTTATTATTCATAAAACTACCTTCCAACTCTTAGAACAAATGCATTTGTTCTAAATTACATAAAAATGTTTATCCTAAATATACACTTTCTGAATCAAGTGCTTTCCATTTAATAACAACACGTAAATTTTGTCCATCAGCAACTTCTTTCTTATAAAGGAAGGGTTTATCATGCCATACAAGATGCGAATTGTCAAAAACATTTTCTTCATCCACCTTAAGATAAGTGTAGTCAATCCACACAGGATATCGTTTTCTGTTTTTATCCCGGCAGTCCATTCCCCGAAGTTTAATTTCCAGTTTACCATTTCGAATGCATTTAATTAACAATTCTATGCTTTTCTTTGTACTTTGAATAACTACTCCTGCACCTTGTGTATTCTTAAACCAATCCGGTGTTTGTACCCGGGCAAGTCTATCCGTACTATGAACAATCTCAACAGCATTATCTTTTGTTCCAAAATTTTTTATATCTATTCTCGCCGTAAGGTACTTTTGCAAAAGTACTGATGTATTATCTTTTTGTTGTGAATTATTTTTCAAATTATTGTTAAAAATCATTTCTTCATAAAAAGGAGATTTTCTTGCATAAGACCAAAATATATGGCTTAATCTATTCGATGGATACAACCAAGGTTTTTTGAAAGTAGTATAGTGTACAATAGTTGGATTTTCACTGGCAATCAAATATTCTGTTGCAGCATCTTCAAAATGGTTTACGCCTTCATTTAGCAGATGCGGTTGAAAATTGTAACGTTGAGAAAGCAATTTGACTTTACCTTTAAATATATAATTCAGCGCATCCTGATCCATTAGCATTAAAGTTTCAAACGTAAAAACTTCCAGTAAGCTATTCAGATATTTTTCCCTGTTAATAGCTTGCATATTAAATAACAGTATTCCGGCGTTAAAATAACTTTTCAAATCTTGGATACCTAAATTATCCTTTATAAAGGCAACTATTTTTTCCCTGATTTCCATCGGATTATTAAGATATGCCAATAATATTGTATCTCTTACTGCTCCCAATAAATTTCCATTAAAATCCGTATCAAATAAGTTATCAACTTCCCCGTTAATAATTACATCTGCGTCACAGTACATTACAGTTTCATAATCCGATAGTAACAACGGAATAAGCAACCTGTAAAAAACTGAAGCAGGCCATTGTTTTGAAGAAACTTTTAATTTTAAATCTCCAAGTACTTCCTTAGCATACTCTTTCACATCTACAAATCGTAATGCAAAATTATCTGGCAAAAGTTGAATCAGTTTCTTTTTGCTTTCTTCCAATATATTGTCATATAATACAATAACTTCATAATAATTATCGCAATTAGCGTGTTCAATCAAGGATATCAAGGCAACAGAAAAATACTTTACATAGTTTTCATCAAAAGTAAAAACAATGGTTCTAACCTTCTTTTCCGTATTGATGGGAACTACTTCCATCTTTCTTATTTCGATACTTTTAAGTATACTCCAATAATCATTATGCCACCATGACTTAAAAACTCGACTACCTAAAAACGGCAAATATTGCAGCCAATAGTTATACATCTTCTCTTTTATTTCATTTTCATACTTTGTGCCTCTAGATTTCCGATAAAAAAAGATGCTGCTTCCAATGCAGGCATCTAATATCGCCTTTTTTTCATTTACAGTAGCATTTTTATAGTGTTTCCAAATAATTTCAAACGACCGAAATTGAACATCAAAATTAGCCAACCTTAAATCGCCGCCTTCAAGCGATGAAACATTATTTACCGTATGGTAAATCCAGGTTTCTTTAATTTCTACTATTCTTTCAGCACTGAAAATAACAGAAAAATAAAACGATCTATCTTCTGCACAAATCAAACTATCAAAGTGAATATTATTGTCAACCAAAAACTTTCTCAAATATATTTTATTCCATGGAACAACCACTCCAAAAGCAAGATGTTCCAAATCTTTTTTTAAATTGGTAATCCTTAAATATTCATTTCTTGTTTTGTAAATTACATCTCCTGCAGGAAGCGCAGCATTCGTTTGGATGTCTACATTGTAATGCATACAATCACAGACATCGGCATTACAACTCTTTGCAATCTGATACCATTTTTCATAAGCCGTTTCATCGATCCAGTCATCAGCATCCATAAAATGGATATACTCGCCCTTTGCAACCGCAAGCCCTGCATTTCTTGCAACGCCCGCATGCGAATGGTTTTGTGACAAAACTCTAATCCTTGAATCTTTTCTTTTATATTCATTCAGAACGGACAGCGAATTATCCTCCGATCCATCATTAACGCAAATAATCTCAATGTTTTTTAAAGTTGAATTAATAATCGAATTAAGACATTTGTGCAAATATTTTTCCGCATTAAATACAGGTATCACAACAGATATTATCGGCCATTCATCTATATCCTTATAAAAATTACTTACATAACCTGTTTCAAGTTGTTCAATAAGGTCAGCACCCATTTATTGTCTTCACCACCCCAAAGTTCTAAAACATGTTGATGATTAAAAACCTTCTTATTGGCAATACAAAGTTACTTCTTAAACAAATCCCTTATCTTGCGGGGCACAAAGGTAATGACTCTGCCCGTCTTGAACGACCAACCTGTTTTCACATTATTCAGTTCACGATTTAATCTATTCTCATTCTTTTGCAACGCATCTATTTTTTTACGATTGTTTTCACTTTCTTTATCAAAACGACTTTTCTGTTCGCTCAGTTTTTTCGTCGTTTCCGTATTCGCCAGCAACAGTTCAGCGGCCTTCTTCTCCAGCTCCGCCAACCGCTTCCGACCGGTTTCCCGTTCCTTATCCAAAATCCCTTCCGTTTCGCTCAGTTTTTTTGCGGTTTCCGTGTTTTCTTGCAACAGTTCAGCGGCCTTCTTCTCCAGCTCCGCCAACCGCTTCCGACCGGTTTCCCGTTCGTTCTCTAAAGC
>Ga0256405_10011457_pt1 | contig 11305 bp, 4 predicted proteins | sample RumenRJG_02DNA_FD_189096 | JGI IMG/M metagenome (GOLD analysis project Ga0256405, IMG submission 189096) | Bovine rumen microbial communities from Lethbridge, Alberta, Canada - RJG_02 | ecosystem: Host-associated > Mammals > Digestive system > Stomach > Rumen | place: Canada: Alberta | collected...
CTGACCATGCTGATTAAGACAGATGCTCCTGCCGGCATGGGCAGCCTTACCTGCTACACGTATCAGGGAGCAAAGTACTACCGGATCGCGGGCGGCACCTATAAGGCGGTTTCAACGGGAGATGCGGTTGCCACGCTTACCGCGACCAATATCCGCCGCAGCAACCTGAACCTGACAAAGAAGGTTGTGGATGAAGAAGGAAAACCGGTTATTTCCTCTGATGCATTTACATTTACCATCACGATCCATGCTTATATGAACCGCGCTGCTTATTGTAGTTCCAGGGAAAGAAGTATCGTATTACTGATATGTAATGACCTCCTGTCAAGCACAAATTTCTAGAGATCACCACAAACTTATTTAATTGTTGCTGAAGGCATCTGGAAAGAGCCTCGGGGTATCAGTTCCCGGCATTGGCCACTCTGATATACGTGGATTGGTTACCGACAGGTCAATGGTCCGCCGTGAGCTCTACCGTCTAAAAGCGTGGATCACAGATCACTCTGTGCCGACATAGTAATTTCGTAGATAGCTCGAACCTTGAAATGGCCGAAGCCCTTTCAAGATGCCTTCAGTTGTTACTTGGTTCTGGCCAGATGTAAATGGCGTAAACCATCTTACATCTGCTTGATCGCCCACTATAACAGTGGGATGATGATGTCAAGGCTGCGAAGCACCGCCACAGGCGGCCTGACCTTGATATCAGCAGCACAATGTTATACCTCATCATGCTATGTTATTGGTCATCATGCCCCACATAAAGCATGCGAGTTCTCTGGCGATGGCAGTTTTTACAACATTGTGTTTCTTGCAGTTACTGAGAACCATTTTATAGTACCTGCGTCTCAGGCGCTCGTTAGCCTTATCGGCATAGGCGATGACCTGTGGAGTATTTCCATCCTGACGTGCCTTCAAGGCTTTGGATTTATAACCTATCTGTCCTCTTGAATAGCACTGAGAAGCCTCCGTCAGGAGCATGCGTACATGCCGGTTTCCGGCCTTTGTAATGCCCAGCCTCCTTTGACCGTCACCGCTTGAAGTTTCGCCGGGAACAAGCCCGATATACGAGGCGAACTTTTCTGCTGAGGCAAAACGTTTGAAGTCGCCTACCTCAACAATGACGGATAATGCTGTATGTGTCTTTACACCGATGAAACAGCAGAGCTTCCGGACAGCTTCTTTGTATTCATCTTTTGCTGCAAGCTCTTCGATCCTTTTATCAAGACGTTCGAGCTTATCACTTAAGATCGTATACGTCAGCAGATATTCATCGAGGATCTCTTTGTAAAGAGCCTCAGGGGTCAGTGACTTGAGCCAGTTTATATGAGCTGCCGTCCAATGGCTGTTTCCGTCAAATCGGTAATTGTGCCTTAGACAGAATGCCAGGATCTGCTGCTTGACCTTTTTAAGTGCGAGTTTATGATCATCGCGCATACGGAGGAATTCTTTTACTTCCTCATCAGATGCGGTAGGAACATGTACCGGACTGTAGTTGTGCTGGGCAAGGCATTTTCCTATGATCTCAGCATCACGCTTATCCGTCTTGATCCTCTTTTTGCCACGTTGCTCCAGCATCGTGGTAGGAGCAAGGATCACACAGTCGACATGATGATCGGTCAACTGGTGATATAAGGTGTAACCGAGGCAGCCCGCCTCATAACCGCATACGAAGATAGTATCGTTTCCGTAGACGGTGTGAAGGAATTCCAGATACTTCAGGACTTCCTTATAATCTGCGGGTGTTCTTCTGGAATAGGAGCCTTTCTCTTTCTCCAGAGTATAAGCACAAAGTGTAAAACTTTCTTTGTGGACATCCATTCCTACGTAAACTGTGGTATTATTCATTTATGACCTCCTTTTGTATGCGGTAATCCCTGTTACCATTTGTTTTAGCAACTATAGTATACAGGTAAATCCACGTTGCTACAAAATGGAGGTCATTACATATTGTCTAATTGGAATGAACTTAATTGTGTTCCGTTCTGGAACGTAAACGATAAAGTGAACGATATTCACACTTTCATCACTTTATTTCTTATTTTTATATGCTACAATGGACACCCCGGATTATAAGTTGTAATTATTGCTTTATCCGGGCAAGTGTAAAGGATAGGATTTGGAGTTTAAATATATGAAAAAATGCACAAAAAACCGCTCAATTGCATACAAAAATTGTAATCAGGGCAGTTCTGGAGGAATGCTGTCCAGACTTCTGTCGTTGCTAATTATTGCTGTTTTGCTGTTCGCAAATACAAGTTTTGCGATTGCAGCAGAAGTGTTGAATGTGGCTCCGGCACAGACTTCAGAAGAGGTGCCTGTTACTGTAGGGGATGACATTTCATCGGAAGATGCGCCTGCAGCAGCGGAGGATGACATATCACCGGATGATGTACCTGCGGATGAGGAAAGCGGCCGGGACGTAACGATTCATTTTGGCGCGGAAGAGGGACAGTCGATCAGGATTCATGTCAATCCTGAGAACGGAGGAGAAGAGAGGGATTCGCCTGCAGAGCAGGATTTGGAGACAGATGCGGAAACCGGCCTGAAAACAGTGGAGGCAGGAGACCTTGTCACAATCACCCCTGCGGACGGAAGCCTTCTGCCTGAGGAGGCGGAGGCGAGCGCGGAGATCTTAAAAGGCAGAGCTGAGAACACTGCCGTTAAGAAGGTCGAAGAGGTGGCGGCTGCGGAGCCGGCAACTGAGGCCGTTGATCCGGCGGGAAGCAGTGCACAGGACAGGAAGAACGAAGAGCAGGCAGGCGCAAAGAGCACATCGGAAGCGGGATATGAGCAGGTACAAGTTGAAAAGACAGAGTACCGGGTATTTGAGATTTCCCTGGATCATGTGGACGAAGCACAGTATCAGGAAGGGTTTAAGGTAGAGGTCTCTCTTCCTGAAGATGTAAGAGGAAGGGACTTCAAGCTTTACCATATTCACGAAGGACAGGAGCCGGTGGAGATTCCGGTTGAAACAGTCGCAGCCGTTGATCGCGGGACAGGCCTTGAAGTGGTGTCGGGCTTCGAGTTTCAGACGGATGGATTCAGTGAATTTGTCCTGCAGTACACCGTGGACTTTGAGTACTCCGTGAACGGCAAAATGTACCAGTTCAGCCTTCCCGGAGGCGGATTTGTGTCATTTACAGACCTGGTAGAAGTGCTGGGTATAATTGGTGATACGAACTCTGATGAAAATGGGTCGGTAAGCGCGGAAAATACCGAGGAAAACGCCGCCAACAAAGGGACAGAAGAGAATAGTGTAAATTCTGATACGAATACGCAGCTTACTCTGGGTGATGTGGAAGTCAGTGAGGCAACGAGAGAGTTCGTGGCAGATGTGGCTTCTGTGGAGTTCAGCAGTCCTGAACTGGTGGATGTAAGTAAGGTTGAGAACGAGACCACAGTTGGTAAGATTAAGGACAGCCGTGGGCTGGAGTGCGAGTACAGCGCGGAGCTGACGGAAGAGCAGATTGCGGAGATTAATGTGCAGACGGTGAAAGCCGGAGATTGGGCTCTGATCAGTGTGCAGCCGTTTGTAAGTGAAGAGACGCTGACCGTCACCATGAAGGACGGAGAAGTTTTCTCGATCCATGTGACCGATGCGCAGATCAAAAAGACAGTGATCGATGCCAGGGGCGACACCTGGGAAATCACGGTGACTTATAATGACGAGGCTGAGATCCCGGAGGACGCTGAGCTCCGGGTAAGAGAGATTCTGCCCGAAGATGAGGAATACGAAGAGTACTATCAGCGGTCCCTGGAAAAGGTCGGCGTGGTTGCCGTGCCTGACACAACGGAAGATGAGCAAGCTTCAGAAGTGAACGATGAGGACACCGCTGCTGAAACAACTTCAGAAGAAAACTCTGTCAGCACCTATGCACACATCTTCGACATCCAGATCTGGGATGACGATCATGAAATTCAGCCTGCAGCAGATGTGTCTGTGAGCATTAAGCTGCTTGACGCACCGGAAGAAGATACTGACCTTAGAGTTGTCCACTTCAGTAAGGATGGCCTGGAAGAGATGGAACTGACCGGGGATGGTGAGGAGACAGGAGAGCAGGCAGAAGGAGTTGAACTATGCTTTGTGACGAATGAATTCTCGGTGTACTCCATTGTGACCGGGCCTTCAGGAGCTGAGGCGGGTTGGGAGAAACTGACTTCCCTCGACGCCCTTACTACCAAAGGATATTACATTGGGCATACGAGCGGTTATTACCTGACGAGTACTGAAGTGTCGAAAACGTCGGGCGAAGATACACTATCCGGCATCAAAAGGACAAGCCAGAAAGCGGTGCCAACGGTAAACGGCGCGATGCTTTATTATTTCGAGAATGCACCTGATGGCAAGTATTATATCTATTGCATGGATGGTGAAAACAAAAAATACGTGGTTAACACAGACGCCAGTCTTTCCTTCGCAGAGAATGAAAATGACAAGACTGCGTTTACGGTCGAGGTGAACAGCAGCGGCGTTTTTAAGATTCACAACGGAGACTGGTACTGGAACATGCAGACCGGTAGTTCTGCTGATGGTTTTTACGCAAAGAAAAAAGCCAACGACGGTAACAATAATCTGTATTTATGGGAACAGACCGATCCCAATACGGATACTTACGGGCTGGACGGCAAGACTTATGGACTCATGACCTGGACCGGCGGAAATACCGCAAAAGCACTGATGGCGGCTGAAAACAACGGAACGGGCGAGAATAGTGTGTCGTATCCCGGATGCCTTGAAGCAAAATTCCTGACTGTGATGACGCAGGCGACCAACGCCGGAAACAAGCTGTACGTTCCCAACGATACATCGGATAAAGCCACGATGTGGACCTTCGAATGGGTTCGGAACGACCCCAACAACAGGCTCAACAGCTACTATTACCTGAAGGCAGACGATAAATATCTCAAGATCACGGCCAACGGCCTCAGTCTGGTCGATGAAGCTGAGAAAGACGAATCGTGCCTGATCCAGGTGAAACCCGGCACGGGCAACAAAGAAGGCCAGATCTGCCTGAAATCCGTAGGTTCCGGAAGCAAGACACTTACCTACAGCGGTGAGTACGCAAAGGGGTATAACGTTGGCGGTACAGCCGGCAGCGAGTGGCTGTATCTTGTTGAGGAAAAGCCCGAGGATTTGCTGGCAAATTATAAAAAAGTCTATACCGCGACCAAGGTAAGCGTTTCCGATACCGAAAAAGTAAATACAGGCGCTAAGGTCATCATTTACGCCCGCCAGTGGAAAAACGATCATTACGAGTATTATGCAATCAACAGCGAGGGCAAGCTCGTGCCCTGCAGCGAAAACGGCGATACCATTGAATGGTACGGCGGAAACGTAAACGATATGCTGTGGCAGTTCACCGAGTATGTGTATGAAGGCACCGACACACCCAACGGATACTACGAACTGGAAAACCTATACGCGAAGAGCAAAGGCGAACCTTCCTATCTTGCCCCGAAATACTCTGACGGGTCGATTCTTTCCGATAAGACTGTCGGCGTAGTGCTGCAGGGCCGCACGGACCAGCAGTACTATTCTCCGATCGTGGCATGGGATACGCCTGAATACATGTACTCGGCGTTGACCGTGGACCTGAATAAGGCCGACCCTAAACTCGAACCTTGCGTCAGGGTGGATGGTCTGGATTTCTACTTTGCCATCATGGAGGATGTGCCCGTCGATGATACGCTTCATACGGTGCCTACAATAGACAACAACCAATACGGCATTGTAATGAAAATGGCGGATCTTACTAACGGTTCGACGAATCAAATGCCTGCAGGTTCGATGAACGCGTTTCTTCAAAGCACAACCTCAAATGGCGCAACGTTTATTCATACGCCGGGACTGTTGTCGACAGACCTTAAAGAAGATGGATATCCTGTTACGACAAGAGCCAACTCCGGCGGATCGCTTGGTTTGCTTTACGATTCCAGTAGAGATTATCGTACGGTCAATCACCTGTTTATTGAAAGCACCTATAGCGCCACTGGTTATTACGAGTATAACAGCGCGCAGAATTTCGCGTACCTGACGGACGACAACGATTTCAGGGTTTATCAGGAGCTGGGAACCAACGACACCACGAGCAAGCCAACGTTGCAGCATGGGCAGTTTTTCCCGTATAACGATATCGAAGCGGGCCGGTTCGCTTCCTCGAACCCTGAAAACCTGTATGAGATATCAGGAGGAACTACTGCAAGCAAGCCACCTCAACTGTCAGATTCGGATCCACGTAAGCACGAACAGCTGTACCTTGTCAAAGAGAAAACGAAAGGAGAGAAAACAGACTATTACTTTGCCATGGAGCTGGAGGCAGGCTTTATCCAGACACCCAGCGGTTTGGACGCATGGGGCCATGATATTATCTTCGAGTTTTCCGGAGACGATGATTTCTGGCTTTATGTGGACGGTGAGCTTGTCCTCGATCTTGGTGGTATTCACAGCGCTGTGGGCGGCAAAGTAAACTTCAGGACAGGCGTAGTAATAAACAACGGCGTGGAAACAACCCTGTATGACGTGTTTAAAGCGAATTACATGACCCGCGGCGACACAGAGGCCCAGGCACTGGAGAAAGTTAATAGATTATTCGAACAGAACGAAGCGGGACAGTGGGTTTTCAAAGACGGCACCCAACACACCATGCGCATCTTCTACATGGAGCGCGGTGCAGGTGCTTCCAACCTGCACATGAAGTTCAACCTGGCTTCCGTCAAAAAAGGTACCGTAGAGTTGCACAAGGAACTCGAGGGTGCGGACAAAACTGAGACGACCAACGCCTGGTTCCCGTACCAGGTTTACTACCGAATGGAGAATGAGACTTCTTCCGATCCGGAGCGGATGCTGAGAAACGCGTTTGATCCGAGTGAAGCGTCGGAGGATTATTACAGTAAATTCGGAACCGCGGCATCGACGGATTATGTGTTTTACAAAGACAAGACCAAGCCGGTGAAGTTCCTGCCGGAACTGACAGTGGACGGCGTCAAGTATTACAATGTTTTCATGCTGAAGCCGGAGGAGACGGCCGTTCTCAATTTCCCCGTTACCCGGCCGAATCCGGATCAAGATGAGATTACTGTTGGCGAATACAGGATCGTGGAATGCGGGATTGATTCGTCGGTATTCACGGAGGTAACCGTAAATGGTGAAGTAAATAACGGAGTGCAAAGTCTCGATTCCACGAATTCTAACTTAAAAGACTACGGAATTGATATGGCGACAACCGACGATCGACCGCAGGTCAATTATGTCAACAAGGTTGAAAACCTGAAGAACCTGACGTTTACGAAGGAGCTGTACAGGAAATATGACGCAGATACAGGCCCTGTTAAGGTTAATCCGGATGGCAGAGAAATAGGTGAAGGCGATCCGCGTCCTAAACAGTATGCGAACGAGGAGACGTTTGACTTCCGCCTGTTATTCAAAACACCCTATGATTCTGGCTTTTCCTGGGCAAGACAGCACATTTACCATGTGAAGGATCCGGAAGGTTATTACTGCAGGTGGGATTCCGGCTCGGGGCGTTTTGAGAGGATCACGGAAGAAAAATATCCCGGTTTTTTGAAGCCCGGTTTTGAGGATGGCACAACAGACTACGACAATCTGACGGACGACATCGTTAACGCCGACGACACCGTGACACACCTTGGCAAATTCTGGGCCAGCTTTGAGACAGGAAACGGCTCCATTTCGGGCATACCGGCTTATTACACCATCGAGGTGCGCGGCCTTATTCCCGGCACCCAGTACAAGATCATCGAGCAGCCGACCGAAACGCCTGACGGGTATAAGTTCTGGCAGTACACCAATAACGAAGGCGTTGTTCACACAGATTCAGATCCCTATGATCCCGGGAACGGAATTGATGGAACGATCCGGACGGATATCGACGCAGGCGCGGTGGTGAAGAACTACAAGGGCTTTGGCCTGCGCCTCGAAAAGGTGTGGGCGGACGCGTCGAGCATGCAGGACCGTGACCCCGCGTATTTCGCGGTATACACGGTCAACAGTGATGGTGTTCCCGTTACTTTGGTACCCGGTTCTGTACAGCGGCTGACATATACCTCCGACCAAACGAAGCAGCAGCTATACTGGTGGTATCTGGATCTTCCAATCGCCAATATAGGGCTGATGGATTATGCAGTATTCGAAGTGGTACTGACTGGAAACGGGATTACCGTAGGGAACGACAACGTGGTTTCGGGCTATGACAGCATAGACCCCGTCCAGGAAGGCGGTCTTGTGGCTCTGAACGGAAAACTTACGGGAGAAAGCGAACCGGAGGAAATCGGATATACGGTCACCTACGCAACTCCGGTGAATCTCAGCGACAATGTAAGAGGCTTCAAAGCGATCAACTCACCGGCGCAGCTGCCTCCTGTTCGTTTTGTAAAAACTGACTGGGATGGAAATAAGTTGCCCGGTGCGGATTTCACCTTGCAGTATGGCGAGAACTTATCCAACTCACTCTTTAATCCGCCGACGAAAACTTCCGACGAGGACGGCCTGATCGCACAGGTATACCTGCAGAAGGATGTTCCGTACACGCTGACGGAGCTTGAGGCACCACAGGGATATGTGGGCCTCAGCGAACCCCTGACGGTCACGCTGGTTGCGACGACATCCGACGGCTGGGAACTGAATGTAAGCCCCGAAATCCCTGACGGTTATCCCACCTATTACAAAGTGACTACGGAGAACGGTATCCTCACGGTGACCGTCAAAAACCGTCCCTATGATTTTGAGGCGGTCAAGGTGGACAGTACGAATACAGATGTGAAAGTGGAGGGGGCCTGGTTCGATCTTTATAAACAGGTGGTGGTCGGATCTACTACTACCTGGGATGAGAATAACCCGGTTTATACAAACCTGATAACAGATAGAAACGGTGTTATCCCGCACATTGACAATACTCTGCCCGCCGGCACCTACCAGCTGCGTGAAACAAAAGCACCATCGAGGTACAGCAAGCTGACCGGGAACATCGATTTCACAGTCAGCGGGTTGGGAGTGATAACGTTAGGCAGCCATCCTGACGGAGTAGCGCTCACATCAACGACAGACGCTTCGGGAAAGATTACTTATTCGATCAACATTCCGAACACGCCGGTGCCGCTGAAGCTGGTTAAGCAGGATAACAATAAGAAAAACCTTATCGGGGCGAAGTTCCAGCTGACGACGCTCAATTCGTCCGATGTCTGGGAGGTCGTAAAGGATAAGGACGGCAGAAATGTGTATGATGACATCGATATGACTTCGGTTTACGAGTTTGAGTTATCAGACCTGCCCGCCGGACGCTACAGGCTTGAGGAGACGCATGCGCCGGATGGTTACCTGATCCTGACGAAGTATATCTATTTCATGATCGACACCAACCGTAAAGTTATATTGACCGATGGATCGAATGGGAATCACAACAGTCAGGCATCGATCAGTCAAAGCGCAGGTGTGTATATTATCACCGTAAAGAACGAACCCGGCGCAGCCCTCCCGAACACCGGCGGCCCCGGCACAAGGATCTTTACGATCCTCGGCAGCATCCTGATCCTTGGAGTGGGCGTACTGCTGTGGAGAAGACGGAGATTGATTTAACACAAGGTTAACAGAGAAGTCAGTCAATTCGGTGGCTGGCTTTTCTTTTGGGGATGGGTTAGCGGTAACTAATTACAGAAACATATCTAAACACATAAAAAACAATGAAAACATTGAAAATTGACCGAGCGTGTGATATGATTTTAAATGGATTATTGTATTGTTCGGAAGACTGTGAGGTAAGCATATGTCTGAGAAGATAGAAGAATGGATTAACGTTGATCAGGCTGCTGAGTTTTTTGGTGTAAAACCTGCGACGATTCGTGATTGGATTCGGAAGGGAAAAGGCATCCCGGCGACTAAGATCGGAAAACAGTGGAAATTCAAATACTCAGAACTTGACGCGTGGGCAAAAAGCGGTGCCGCCGCTGATGACTCATCCGACAAATAAATGATGGGAGATACGCCAGATGAACAAGCAGCAGTTAGCAAATAAGATATGGAAATCAGCAAACCAGATGCGATCCAAGATAGAAGCCAATGAATATAAGGATTTCATTCTTGGATTTATGTTCTATAAATACCTGTCGGAGAAGGAACTGGCCTTTTTTTATAGCCAGGATATGACTGAAGCAGATATACAGGGCATGGATGAAACGGATACGGATTTTGTGGAGTACACAAAAGACAAGATCGGTTATTTCATCGCCTACGATAATCTGTTTTCTACATGGATCGATAAGAAATCAGATTTTGACGTGTCAGATGTCCGCAACGGATTATCTGCATTTTCGCGTCTGATTAGCCCGACGCATAAAAAGGTATTCGAGAAAATCTTTAATACTCTTCAGACCGGCTTGTCAAAGCTAGGGGATAGTGCTTCTACACAGACTAAGGCTATCAGTGGGCTTATCAAACTGATTAATGAAATCCCGATGGACGGCAAGCAAGACTATGATGTTCTCGGCTTTATCTATGAGTATCTTATTCAGAACTTTGCTGCAAATGCCGGGAAAAAAGCCGGTGAATTCTATACTCCCCATGAAGTTTCTGTACTCATGTCCGAGATCGTTGCGGATCACCTGAAGGAAAAAGAGGAAATCCGTATTTACGATCCGACGTCAGGATCGGGTTCTCTGCTCATTAATATTGGCACGGCTGTGTCAAAATATATGAAAAACCCAGATAAAGTGAAATATTATGCACAGGAGCTAAAGGAGAATACATACAACCTTACGCGAATGAATTTGGTGATGCGCGGAATCTCGCCATCTAATCTTTTTGTGCGGAACGGCGACACTTTGGAGGATGACTGGCCGTTCTTTGAGGAAGGGCAGACAGATACATACCAGCTTGTCAAGGTTGATGCGGTCGTTTCAAATCCTCCGTACTCCCAGAAATGGGATGTAAAAGATAAGAAATTTGATCCACGCTTTTCGAATTATGGTGTAGCTCCAAAGGGAAAAGCAGATCTGGCATTCCTGCTGCATGATCTCTATCATCTTGAGGACGATGGCATTATGACGATTGTCCTTCCTCATGGGGTTCTATTCAGGGGCAATGAGGAAGAAACGATTCGCATGAATCTAATTGAGAAGAATAATATCGACGCGATCATTGGTCTTCCGGAGAATATCTTCTACGTTATTAGACAATATGTAATGACCTCCGATTTGTAGCCACGTGGATTTACCTGTATACTACAAGTCGGCAAAGACAAATGGTAACAGGGATTACCGCATACAAATGGAGGTCATCAAATGAAGTATAGCA
>Ga0256405_10011458_pt1 | contig 11305 bp, 8 predicted proteins | sample RumenRJG_02DNA_FD_189096 | JGI IMG/M metagenome (GOLD analysis project Ga0256405, IMG submission 189096) | Bovine rumen microbial communities from Lethbridge, Alberta, Canada - RJG_02 | ecosystem: Host-associated > Mammals > Digestive system > Stomach > Rumen | place: Canada: Alberta | collected...
AATAAAAATAAAACAAAAGTATAACTTACAAAATTACAAAAATAAAAATAAAACAAAAGTATAACTTACAACATTATAATATAAAACAAGAAATACGTGATTTCACAGAACTTCAAAAAATCTCTTTTTAGCAACAAATAAATTCAAATTGAATTCAATATATTTTAGAGGTTTATTTAAAAGTATTCCTGAAAAAAAATGATTTAATTAAAAATGATACATGAAATTAATTAAAATAGTTTCTGTTGTGTGTCAATATAACTCATGAAATAGTTGTACTACTTATCGAAAATTTTAAAAAAATATTTTAACATGATATTCTATTTAATTTCACCAATGATTAAATTTTTGGAATGGATTTTGATTTCAAAAGTGCATCCTATGAAATCTTCCTGAAACAATCATGTGGTAATCATATTCTAAGGGAGGGAAAATATTTAGGTGATTGAGATAAAAGAATTATATAATGTAAAGTATAAATCATGGAATTTGACATGAGAGTTGATTATTTATGAGAAATATTGTTGTTGTTCAATGCAAATCCACAGGAATTAATTATATTCAAGACATAATTGACAGAAATTGCAACCCAGTTATTTTGGAAATGAATGCATTTAGTGATACTGAGGAAGCTGAGATGCATTTAAAAGAAGTCAGAAGTGGATACAATTTGATAAATGCTGATTATGATTTGATTTATGAAAAGGACACATATGAAGAAACTCTTGAAATGGTTAAAAAACTTGATCCATTAGTTATTGTTCCGGGAACTGAAGATGGAGTCATATTGGCAACAAAATTGGCAAATGACTTGAATCTATTGTGCAATCCCATTGAAAACTTGGATGCCATAACCTTAAAAAACGAAATGCACAAGAGGCTGGCCGAAAATAACCTTCGCTCAATAAGAGGTCGCATCGTAACTAGTGTTGAAGAGGCCATTGAATATTATGACAGCCAACATCTAGATGAAGTTGTAATAAAGCCACAATACAGCTTCTGTTCTGTGGGTGTGAGAATCTGCTCAAATAAGGAGGAAATGATAAAATCCCTACATGAACTATTCAATTCAACAAATGCCTATGGAACTGAATTGGATGAGCTTCTAATTCAGGAACGCATTAGAGGTGAGGAGTATGTTGTAAATCTCATGTCCTGCAATGGCGTTCATCGAGTAACAACCATCTGGAAGTATCACAAAATCAAGACCCATGAAGGCGGCCATGTCTATGACTATGACGAAACGATAAATGAATTGGGAATTGGAGAAGCGGAACTTGTCGAATATGCTTATGATGTTGCCGATGCTTTGGGCATCAAATACGGTCCAGTTCATGGAGAATACATGATTGATGAAAAGGGACCCGTATTGATAGAAGTGAATTGCCGTCCTCATGGAGGCAATCTTGATGCAAAATTCCTTGACAGGATTTCCGGACAGCATGAAACCGACAGTTCACTTGATTCATATTTAAATCCAGATAAATTCCATCAGGACCGCCAAATGCCCTATAAATTATATGCACATGGTGTTTTAAAGTCAATAATCGTGCCAAAAGACATTACCGCCAAGTCATCCCCATTGCAAAATATTGGAAAAAACCTGAAAAGTCATCACAGGACTTTAATAGGCGAAATTGATGATTCACAATTTTTCCTAAAGACACAAGATATAGAAACAAGTCCGGGCGACATATATCTGGTTCATGAAGATAAAAATCAGGTAATGAAAGATTTGGAATTCCTCAGAAGCCTTGAACAGCGTGCTTTTCAGCTGGTGTTAAGTGAAGAGACACATGAAAATGCCAATATTGATGATTTAAGTTATTTGAATGATATCAAATCCATTGTGAATAATCTGAAACCCTATGGTACCATATTATTGGTTACTGACACCTTTTTTGATGATTTGTCCATAGTTCAGACGGATGCAGAGGGTTTGGATAAAATCGACGGTGAATTCGATTGCGTTTTAATAAATTTAAACAAAAGCATAGCGAATGAAAGCGATGAAAAAATCGCAGCCTTGCTTTTAAAAACATTAAAAACCGTTAAGGTTGGCGGAGGAATATATATTCCAAAAACTACTTATGACCATATTCCAAATGGAAGGCTGGGCGCTGAAGCCCTTGTCAAATTCATGAACTTTAAAATCGAATTGCCAGTGCATAAATTGCCGAGAATGTTAATTGCTTCTAAAAGATAGTGTTCATTATGAATTATGCAAGAAATTATAATTTACTGAACTCCAAATTCAAGGAATTGCTCTTTCCGACATTGCTGACTTCAATTGCTGGAAACTTTGCCATGCTCATTGACGCATTTTTCATAAGCCTTTTTATGGGATCCACATTTTTATCTGTTGTTCAGACTATGGAGCCCTTTGTTTGCTTTATAAATACCGTATATTGGCTGATAGGTTTTGGAGGAAGCATACTATGTAACCTTGCAAAAGCGGAATTCGATAAAAAGAAAAGTAATGAACTCTTTTCGGTATCTATAATTGGAATCTTGCTGATTTCAATTATCATAACAATATTGTCATTTATATTTCAGGATATGATTATCCAGTTTCTGTGTCATTCTCCAAATATGAAACAGTATTTCGCACAATATTTTAACCTGTATCTTGTAGGTATTGTATTTGAATGCTATAAGATTGTTCTGGCTTATTTCATCAGAAACGATGATTTTGTCCAGCTTCAGTTTCAAACATTCATGTTGTCCAATATTGTAAATATAACTTTTGATATTGTTTTCATGAAAATTTTAAACTATGGAATAGGAGGCGCTGCACTTGCTACATCATTAGGCAGTATTGTAGGGGCAATATACATTTCAGTTTACTTTTTTAAATCCAGCAGGACATTAAAGATTATTAAGGTTAAATCTTCAAAGATTTTTGGCTATTTGGTCGATATCTGCAGGACAGGTTTTTCATCTGCTTCAATTACCTTGTACATTATGCTTAAATTTCTGGTTTTAAATGCAATAATTGCAGGGATTTTAGGAGAAATTGGACTTGTTGCATTGAATATGTGTTATAATGCAACATTTTTAGTTGAAATATTCATTTTAGGTACGACACAATCAATTTTACCGATTACCACTGTATATTATAAGGAAAAAGATTATAGTGGTGTTGATTATGTCATTAAAAAGTCAGTTAAACTAGTTATGGGATTTGGAATCTTTTTCAATGCACTGTTGTGCATATTCCCTCAGATAGTGCTTTTCATATTCAATATGCACAATCCTGAGCATGTTCCGATTGCAATGAATGCAATTAGAATAGTTTCATTCAGCTTTTTGAGTTTTGCAATTAATTATCTGTATATTTTCTACGCCCAGTCAATTGAAAACGACAGACTGGCCAATATGATATCACTGCTTCAGGGTTTGGTTTTCCCGGTCGTGTTTGCGACTGTCTTATCCCATATCTGGGGAAGCAACGGATTTTGGTTTGCACTGGTGTTAAGTGAATTAGCAACAGTCGCTGTAACTTTCATCTATTCCAGATGGATTGTCCGTAAATCTAACGGTGAATATACTGGATTTTTCCTAAACAGGAAAAATGCTGAAGGAGAAGTGTTCGAGTTTACAATCGAGGGAAATATTGAAGATGCAGTTAACATTTCAAAAGAGGTTCAGGAATTCTTTTCAGGCAATGAACTGTCAGCTCTGATTGGTATGGCCGTTGAAGATATGGTAATCTATATCCTTGAAAGCAATGATAAAGTGGATTTGATTGATTCCGTTATCAGAAATGATGAGGATTCGATTTTGATTTCAATCAAATATTCCGGAAAGGCAATAAATCTTTTGGCAGAGGACAATCCAGAATCAAATATTTCCATATTGAAAAAATTGTCAGACAACATCGATTACTCGGAGATATTGGGACTGAACAATGTGGTAATAACAATCAAAAAGTAATTTGAGGCAGGAATGTTTAAGTTTTCAGATGATTGTTGTATAATTGTTTTAAATAAATAATCCATGAAAATAATTATAGTTTCTGTTGTGTGTCAATATAACTAGGTTCATTAACTTCTTTTAACATCACTCTCTTTTACCTCACCAATCAGCAACGGTGAATCAGGATTATGCAACTTTTGGTTCCTTTTGACCAGCTTCATGTTGGCGTTGGCATAATAGTATAGAAATTTTCTACTACTTTTTCAATCATTGTTTGATACGCTACATCTAAATTTTTAAACGGTATTGTTAAAAAATTAAAATTGAGATTTGATTATCTGTGAACAGATATTTTACAAGGTTCCTTGTTCAATAATATCTAACCCCAGCCCTTCCTGGATTTTTTTTAATGTTCCTTTAGCGGATCTTTTAGCAAATATTTGGCTGGAACCTTCCAAACTGGATTCGCCTAGAAATCCGAAGTCTCTAACCCATGATTCTATTACAATCAAATCATTTTCAAATGTATATTTAATTAACTGTGGAGATGTGACTATTCCATATCCATGTTGATAATATTCCTCGCCGTTGGATTCTCTTTTTTTGTATTTGTTCTCTTTCAAAATTCTCAATATTGTTTGCTCTTCATCTTCTCTGTTTGTACTTTTAAATTTAAGGTAAGTTCTTGACATGATTGTAATTTTTATTGTAAGAAATATATAATATTATAACTTTTTGTTTAGTTTATCAATTGACATATAATATTTTTTACCAATATCTGAAAAACTAAAATATGGAAGTATACTAATCAAATTAATCCGTGTTGAGCATCAATATAACTGGTTCATTTACCTCTTTTACAACATCACCATCATTAACCTTGCCAATCAGCAACGGCGAATACGAATTGTGCAACTTCTGATTCTTTTTAACCAGCTTCATGTTGTGTTGGCGTAACAATATAGAAATTATCTACTACTTTTAGTGAAATTTGTTCTACAACATACGAACAGATAAGGGCGAAAAGTAGCGGAATTATCTACTACTTTAGCAATAGATATTAAACAAATATTACTTATCAAATGCTCTAACAAAAATTGGATATAATAATCATTAACATATATAAAACCAATTATAAAAATTTTTAAATTAAACCAAGGAGGAAGTGTATGCCCGAATTCAAACTTATTGAAAAGTTACTATACAAAAGCGAACAGAACGATATAGAAGCTGAGTTTATAATTGGAAACGAAACATTATGGTCAAGTCAAAAAGTCATAGCAGAAATATTTGGAACAACATCAGCCAATATTTCAATGCATTTCTCAAATATAATCCAAGAAGGAGAGCTAGATGAAAAAGAAGTAAGCATATCTTCTAAAGACCTTTTTAAAGACAATCCCAATTTTATTAAGAAATCCTTAAAAAAATCAAATAATCGAGGTAGGCCCCAAAAATGGTATAATCTTGACGCAATCATATCAATAGGATACAGAATAAACAGTAAAGAAGCAACACAGTTCCGCCGTTGGGCCAATAAAATATTAAAGGAATATATGATAAAAGGATTTGTCATCGATAAAGAACTTCTGAAAAAAGGTGGAAGATTTACAGAAGACTATTTCGATGAATTATTAGAAACCATACGAGAAATAAGGGCTTCAGAGAGAAGATTCAATCAAAAAATCACAGACATTTATGCAACAAGCTTTGATTATAACAAAGATGCAGACATAACAAAAGAATTCTTTGCCACAGTACAAAACAAACTGATATTTGCAATAAGCAACCATACTGCAGCAGAACTCATAGAAACACGAAGCGATATTGAAAATCCTCATATGGGCTTGACAACCTGGAAAAAAGCACCAAATGGAAAAATACTACAAAGTGACGTGGTCATATCCAAAAATTATTTGAATCAAAATGAATTATCAAGATTAAATAGTTTAGTAGAAGGTTTTTTGAATTTAGCCGAATCACGCGCAGAGGATAGAATCCCAATGGGTATGAAAGATTGGAAAGAACTGCTGGATGACTACCTTAAACTTCGAAGGCTGCCAATTCTTGTTGGCAAAGGTAAGATATCTGCTGAAGAAGCACGAGAACATGTGCTTGAAAAATATGAAAAATTCAGAGTAGTGCAAGATGAAAACTTCATTTCTGACTTTGATCAAATGATTTTAGATATTAAACGTCTAGAAGGAAAATAATATAATTTAGTTTAAAATAATTTTTGTTGTAAATCAATATAACTGAGTTCATTGACTTCTTTTACAACAACACCAATCATCAATGGCAAATCGGATTATGAAACCTCAAAGAATTATTCAAAAAAAGCATCAATTCAAATTGCAAGAATAATTGAGCTTACATCAGACATCAAGATGATTGAAATTCAATTATTTATCGTTTTTATAGTCAATGATTGCAAATATCCTTTTGATGCTTGAAAATGAAGTTTCAATAGTGGCCATCGAGGAACTTAGCTTTTTAATAGGATCTGTTAATAATTGCCCATACATAATAACTGCCAATAGAGTCCCTATCTGAATCTCATTACCTGCTAAAAAGTAAATCCCCGCAATATAAACAGTTATCTTACTTATATTTGTTAAAAGGGTTGTAACAGGCACCATAAAATTAGTAACGTTTTTGGATTTGACATAATAGTCAATTACAGTTTGATTCATTTTTTTAAACCCTTTTTCATGGAATGAATCACGATTTGACAGGCCTCTTTCAAAATAGCTCATCAATCTCCCCAACTGCATTTGATGACCATCGTAATAGTTTTTAGATTTGACATCACATACATAAAAGCAAACGGCATAAACCGGCAATATCACAAGGTATATTAAGCTCAACCTGAAGTCTGTCATCACAATCAACACTATTACAAAGACTATAAATAGAATCTGCGCATAAATTTCAGTAAATTTAGATGAAACAAACTCCCTGATGTTCATCACATCGTTGTTTAGTCTGGATAGAACAAGACCCTTTGAATTTTCCTGAATGAAATCGGAACCAACAGCATCAAGCTTATCAAATAATTTCACTCTTAAATCATATGCTACTTTTTCACCTGTGGCCCCCATGATTCTCTTTGGAGGTAATTTAAACAGATATCCTACTGAATACAATACCAGCAACAGGGCAAGACTAATGTAGATAGCAGGGTCATTAGTTGAATTCCAATTGGAAGCCAATAAATCAACTGTTTTTCCGGCAACTTTTGGGGCATAAACCATGCACAATGTGGATATCGTAAGTAAAATCATTGATATTCTTACTTTGGCCTTATCCTCTTTTAACAATGCAGTGAATTTTTCAGAGATACCCTTTCTTTCATCCCATATGCCCTTAGCCTCTTGAGCAATATCCTCCTCAACAATCTCTATTTCCTTCAGATTATCATTTGTATTGGATTTTATGATTTTATCTTCAATATTCAAGACTTCCTCCAAACGCACAGAAGTGGCATATGCACGTGGCCATCTGTCAATTAATGCAGGAATATTAGCTAGAGTAGTGATGAAGTAGGCAACATATACCAGAATAATGAATGAATCAATTACACTATCAGTTTCAAATCCAATGGTGTATCCTGAATTAACCATTGCCAATGTAACCAGGACAATAACATATAAACCCCACATTAATATTGGTCCGAGGTAACATTGACTTTTAATATAGATGACATTTTTATCATAGGAGTTCTCACATGCCTTTTCAAATTCGACTTCATACTCCTGTTTGTTAAATGGAATCCTGCCAGCTATATCATTGATTTTGGATAAGAATAATAAATTTAGTTTACCATATGTCTTTTTAGCTCTGAAAAATATTTCCACAATCTGTTTCATTCTAAAAATTATGATTGCAGAAAGAACACCAATAAATCCTAAGAAAAATAATGCATAAGTTCCATCAATCAATGCTATTTCATATACAATTGCTACGAATGTAACTGGAATAAGCATTAACTGTTCGAGTATCATCACTATAAATCCCTGTTCGGAGGACATACCTCTGGTTGACCTTGTAACTAGCCCTGAAATTTTAAATTTATCAATTTCCTCACGAGGCAAGTTCATCAGAATATGGAATATTTTCTCACGGACAGTATATGCTGATTTTGAAGCCACTCTTGTTGTGAGAAAAGAGATGACATAAACGGCAATCATTGAAATGACGGTATACATTAACATATATAATCCTGATTTGAAAAGCAAATCAACGTTCTGTTCTTTGACTCCAGTCAAAGCCGCACCGAACAAATCAATTATTTCCATTTGAACGAATGTCTGAATGATTATTAATGCGAAAATAAACACTATTGTTTTCCATTGGAATTTTAATGCAACACTCAAAAACTTTTTCATGATAATAATTTAGTTTTAAAATTATAAATATTACATTATATGCAAAACATATCTTTTAATATATTCCACATACCACCAATTAAGTAATTATACTATTCATATTTAAGTAATTATACTAATTTTATTTAAGCAATTACTAATTTATTTTAAGAAATATATCAAAAAAAATAAATAAAAAATTTAATCATATTTTTATAGATATTATTAATTATAAACTATTTAAAATTATTTATTTTAATAATAAACGATTAAAATAAAATAAAACAATATTTAAGAATGATAACAATATTATAATTTCAAAACAATAATTTTATTGGCGAAATCAAATCAATGTTTGTTGGCTGTCAATATAGCTGGGTCATTTACCTCTTTTACAACTCCCTCTCTTTAATCTCAGCAAGTATCAACGGAGAATTAGGATTGTGTCACTTCTGGTTCCTTTTGACCAGTTCCATATTGGCGTGGGCATAATAATAACCAAATTCTCCGATACGTATAGTGAAATTTGTTCGTGAACAGTGAAAACAATATTGCTTGGCAAATTCTTTCTCAATGACACATTATAACCCGTATAAATGTGGCCAATTATTGTAATTACATTAATTTTTGAAATTGATTTATTAAGGACAAAGTTGTATAACCTTTTTTTGTGAGCAGGTATTCGCCACGGTCTTGTTTTTGTGAGATTAAACCTGCATCCTGTAGTTTTTCAAGGTGGAACAGTAGGTTTCCTCCCCTTAATTTAGTTAAATGTGAAAGTTGAGTATATGATTTGTTTTCTACATATAACGATTCTATTATGATAACCCTTTGCTTGCTCGATAACGGTTCAAATACATCGGAAATTAACATATCCACATCCAACTTTTCAATCGGTTCATTTTCATTAAGTTCATATGACACATTAATGGAATTGATCATCTTCAACTCTTCAAAGAAGTATTCCTTAAAGTTATTGTAGCATGGACTACATTCTACGCCACATACAGAATAAAATTTTTCATCCAGCTGTTCATTAAGTTTGTTGAGGTCTGTTTCTTGAGTATTTAAAAAAAGTTCTTTGAACTCTTGGACTATAAATTGTTTGCACTCTTCATTTTTGCAATTTGGGAGATAAAATTCACTACACTTCTCCCCCAGATTGTCTGCAAAATTTTTCTTGATTGAATTAGAGTAGGTGTCCCTAATGCTTTCAATGGCAGTTTGAAGGTTTTGATTGTAATTATTTTCTTTTATTGTAATCAATTCATTTTCTATTCTGTCCAGTCTTTTGATTATTTCATCACTTTCACTCATGTAATAGTCTTTGTAGGAGTGAATTTAAAAATGTTTCTATAGTGTTGTTAAAGGTTACCATTATGCACCTGCTACATTTATATAACGATTAACTATATTAATACGACCTCATATATCATAATATATAATAACTTTAAAGTTATTTCAACAAAGGAGAGTATTAATTATGGCAAAATATATCGTTATAAATGGAAGTACAAGAAAAGGAAACTCATATGCAATTGCAAATTTCATCAAAGAAAAAATTGATGGAGACGTTGAAATATTCAATATAAAAGATAAAGAAATCGGATTTTGTCAAGCTGATAATGCTTGTAAGGCAAAAGACGAATGCATAGTTCAAGATGATGCATATGATTTAATCAATGATCTGGAAGAATGTGACGGTGCATTTATTATCACCCCTATTTTCTTTGGAAGGCTTCCTGGAATGGTCGATGCTTTAATTGACAGATTCTATTCCAAATTCAATCCTGCAAAAGAGATGAAAGCACCAGACGAATCAAAAAAAATAGGTATAGTATTCAGCTATGGTGGAGGAGAAGCAGATTACACACCTGTAGCTGAACATGTCGCATTTGAATTTGGAGTATTAAGATTTGGTGCTCACAAAAATGTTATGTGTAGTGAAAACAATGATCCTAAAGGATTTGAAAGTAAAGACGACCAACAAAGCCAAATTAATGAGTTAATTAGTTGGGTTTGTGAGTAGTAATACAATTCAAGGAAGGTTTTAAAATGAAAATTGCAATAAGATATTATTCAAAAACTGGAAATACTGAAAAACTTGCAGAAGCAATAGGTGAAGCTATCGGTGTTGCTCCAAAAACAATAGATGAACCTTTAAACGAAGATGTTGACATATTGTTCTTGGGAAATAGTGTATATAATGCTGGAGCAGATTCAAAAGTCAAGGAATTCCTCAAAAATATTGATGTGAATGTTGGAAGTATTGTTAATGTCTCATCCGCAGCTCTTATCGAATCAACCTATAAGCAAATAAAAAAAGAAGCTGAAAAATGTGGATTAAACATGGATGATAGAGAATTCCATTGCAGAGGACAATTTAAATTCGTTCATAGAGGTCATCCAAACGAAGAAGATATAAACGAAGCCGTAAACTTTGCTAAAAGTATTGTCAGATAGTTTTCTCTTCTTCTTTTTTCTTTAAACACAATCTTGTACATTAAACTTCCTCGCCTTCCATAATGTGGGCCAGTTCAATAGTATTGAATGCAGGTAAAGCAGAGATTGTCTCTATTGAAAATGTAATTTTCTCTTAATATAAACATACCCCAATATTGCAAAACTAAAAATCAAAGCAACCTAGTTTGTGAATCAATATAGCTGGGTTCATTAACCTCTTTTACAACATCACCATCTTTAACTTCCCCAATCAGCAAGGGCGAATCTGGATTATGCAACTTTTGGTTCCTTTTGACCAGCTTCATGTTGGAGTTGGCATAACAATATTTGCATCTATGCATGCATGTATAATATGTTCCAATATCTCTTCCAAATATACAATTGCATTCTCTGCTTTTATATTTTCCTTTAGGGATTTTTAAATTATTTTCAATAGATCTTTCAATTACTTTTTGTGTCATGCATCCTGAAGAGTCACAGCCAAACTGGTCAAGTAAAGTTCCTTCAAGACAGGTTTTAATTTGAATATCATAGTCAGCAGCAATATTTGAGAAATT
>Ga0256405_10011459_pt1 | contig 11305 bp, 10 predicted proteins | sample RumenRJG_02DNA_FD_189096 | JGI IMG/M metagenome (GOLD analysis project Ga0256405, IMG submission 189096) | Bovine rumen microbial communities from Lethbridge, Alberta, Canada - RJG_02 | ecosystem: Host-associated > Mammals > Digestive system > Stomach > Rumen | place: Canada: Alberta...
TGGAGTCGCGCCGTATGGGTAAGATTCTGAAGCGCGCCTTGGTGACGGCACAGAAGGTGATGCACGACAGCGGTGTGCAGCAGCCCGACGCCGTCATTACCGGCACAGGCTTAGGCTGTATCGAGAATACCGAACTCTTCCTTGACCAGCTTTGCCGTGAAGGTGAGGAGATGCTCAAGCCCACCTACTTTATGCAGTCTACCCATAACACCATCTCGTCGCTCATCTCCATCCACGACCATCTGCATGGCTATAACACGACCTACAGCCATAAGAGCGTCTCGTTTGACTCCGCTTTCTTAGATGCCTATACACAACTGCTGTTAGGTGACATCCACACGGCATTGGTGACGGGAAACGACGAGATGACACCCACCTATTTTAGCATCCTGCAACGTGCAGGCTATGTTGGACAGCCCGGACAGGTGGCTGCTGGTGAGGCTTCTGTGGCTATGATGCTCACCACCGACCCCACCGATGCGCTCTGCGAAGTGGAGGAGGTGAGGATGTCGGTCAAGGATCTTCAGCTCCCGTCGTCTCCCGTTGACCTGCTGGTCCTTGGAACCAACGGTGTGCCCCAGAACGATAGTCTTTACCAGAAGGTGGCCCAGCAGATGCCGGAAGTTGAAACGTTTGAATACAAACGCCTCTTTGGTGAGAGTTATACCGTTTCAGGCATTGGCGTTTATGCTGCAGCCCATCTGATCTGTAAGGGACGCGCTAACCGCATACTCTTTGTCAACCACAGCGACAACCTCGATGTGACTTATATCACACTGAAAAAACTCTGAATCCCATGCGCCTGCTGCTCATATCCATCGTCCAGTCCATCCTGCTGTGTAGCGGACAAGTACTGTTGAAGCTCGCTCTGCAGCGTATGGGGCCGTTCTCGTGGACGCTCGATTTCATAGGGCGCAACCTCACCAACTGGTGGTTCCTCGGCTGTGGCATCTGCTACGGCTGTGCCACCGCCCTCTGGCTCTATATCATCAAGAACTTCCCCTTCTCGATGGCCTATCCTATGGTATCGCTCAGCTACGTCTTCGGCATGTTTGCCGCCATGCTCGTCTTTCACGAGCAGGTACCCCTCATCCGTTGGGCGGGAGTCCTGCTCATCATGGCCGGCTGCGTACTGATTGCCAAGTAAGTTTTTTAAACGACAACCATGACAACAAAAACAACTTTGCCATTCGGATGTTATTGAGTGTGTAAAAAGTTGTCCAAGTTGTTTAAGTTGTCGTCAAATAAAAAAGCACCAAGTTTTTTTTTAACAATATGTACAAATCATTATTCAATCAGCGCAAGGCTCTCCGTTTCCGCCAGTTTACGCGGAAAGGGTGGGCACTCTTTGCCTGTCTGGGACGCGTCGTCACCATCGGCGTGTTGAGTGTGGCGACACTGGAGTCGGCTACGGCTGCCCACCGCCATGTCAGCACCGATGAGCAGCAGAGCGACAGCACCCAGACTGCCGACAAGGAGGCAACGCTCGACGACGTGGAAGTCACGGGCTCACGCGCTCCGCTTGCCGTTGGGCAAGCAGTGAGAATGGTCACTGTACTGTCGCGCGAAGACATTCAGGCGGCGCCAGTACAAAGTATTAACGACTTGCTGAAGATGGCCTGCGGCATCGACGTGCGCCAGCGCGGCCCTATCGGTGCGCAGACGGATGTCGGCATCAGGGGCGGTAGCAGCGAACAGATTGCCGTCTTGCTCAATGGCATCAATATCTGCGACCCGCAGACGGGGCATAACGCCTTCGACCTGCCCTGCGACCTTGCCGATATTGTGCGCATCGAGGTGCTCGAAGGGCCGGCGGCCCGTGTCTATGGCACCTCGTCGCTCGTCGGCGCGGTGAACATCGTCACGAATGCTTCCCACGGTCTTAACGCCCGTCTCGAAGGAGGCTCCTTCGGCTATCTGTCGGCTGCCGTCAGTGCAGCGATGGCTCAGCAGGGCGTCAGTGGCTCCTACACCCGTTCCGACGGCTATCAGCGGGCCCGTTCCGGGGCGCTGAATAGCGACTACACTGGCGGTAAGGCTTTCTATCAGGGCAGTTATGCCAGCGACGATGTCCGGCTGAAGTGGCATGCCGGCCTTTCTGCCAAAGGCTACGGTTCGAACACGTTCTACAGTGCCAAGTACGACGAGCAGTACGAGCATACCACCAAGCTCTTTGCAGCCTTACAGGGCGATGTTAAGGGCATCCGTCCTGCTGTCTACTGGAATCGCGGCTACGACCGATTCGAACTGATACGCGGCCAGGAAGTGCCCGTTCCTTTCAACCACCATCGCACCGATGTGTTTGGCATCAACCTGAACGGCCATTTCGACTGGCTCTTGGGACGAACAGCCTTGGGAGCCGAGTTCCGCAACGAAGATATTGTCAGCAGTGCCCTTGGCGAACCGCTGCACAATCCTGATGGAAACTATGTGTCGGGACTGAATCGCTCCAACCTGTCGTTCCACTTGGAGCATAATCTTCTCTTCCGCCAGTTGACGCTGTCGGCAGGCTTTATGGCCGTCAAGAACACGTGGAACGAAATGCCCTTCACACTCTATCCCGGCATCGATGCCGCTTGGCGCCTTAGCCGCCATGTGAAGGTCTATGCCTCCTATAATTCGTCGCTGCGTATGCCGTCGTTCACGGAACTCTACTACAGTGTGGGAGGCCACAAGGCCGATAAGTTCCTCAAGCCCGAGGAACTGCGTGCCGTTGAAGGCGGCGTGCAATACCAGTCGCCCGTCCTCACGGCCAAGGCTTCCCTCTTCCATCACCACGCCCGTAACCTCATCGACTGGGTGATGGACACCCGTGCCTCTGAAGCCGTCTGGCAGAGCGTCAACCACACCCGTGTCAACACCTTTGGCCAGGAAGCCAGCGTCGATGTCCGTCTGCCGTCGCTCACCATTGCCGTGGCCTATTGCCACCTGCACCAGAGCAAAGACGAGGCCGATTATCTGCAGTCGCGATACGCCTTGGAGTATCTGCGCCATAAGTTGACGGCCCGGTCGCGGCTGCAACTGTCGGAGCGTCTTGCGCTGACGCTGAACTACCGCTTCCAGGACCGCACCGGCACATATACCGACACCCAGGGCGAGGTGCAGGCTTACCACCCTTACTCCCTCGTCGACGGCCGTATAGACTGGCGCCTCCATCCCTGTACCTTCTATGTTGAGGTCAACAACCTGTTGAACCACCGCTATGTAGACTACGGCAACGTTCCCCAGCCGGGCCGCTGGCTCATGTTCGGCTGCACGGTCAAGGCATTCTGAGGCGTCGCCATCCCCGAATAAGACGTAATTTGAGACTGCAAGAATCTCCCGACCTTTGCAGTCTCAAATCATGTTATTGTGTTTGGTCTGAATGAAAGCAGCGGCCTTCCGTACTGTTATGACGGCTGTTCTCGTGGCTTCAAGACGACGGGTTGTCTGATTACAATATAGTGAAACTAATTTTATGTCCTAATCCTTGGAATATTTTGAAGAGGGTGAAAACCTGAATATCAGCATGATTATTCTCAATACGTCAAATAGGTAATGGGAACGACATCTAATGACATGATATAGAGGAATATCTGGTATATCTTTTTTATTTTGCTGTTTCGGAAATTATGCTTAATTTTGCGGCGGTAATCATTTTATAACGCCTGACGAAGTATGTCAGGAAGTTGGTGCGTCAGTTGTAAGGCTGAGAGTATGTGTTATAAAACCTATTGGGAGCTGACATCTTTAAGTACTTCTTCTGGGTCTTAAGACTTGATCCGCAGATCTTTTCAAATTTCTTTTCAAGAGCTGCTTTCTCCGAATAGTTTTTAAGTGATTCAACATAGAAGTTGTTGTCAATATATGTTACGTCGCCCGACTTCTCATCAAAGGTATATGCAATCCTGTTTTTGAACACCAACGGAGAGTTTGACTCACTGAACGACACCGTGGGAGAAGTTCTCGACGGGTAATTTGCTTTATTATTTTCACAATCCTTATATAAGTAGTCGCTTAAATTGAATCCTTTAATAAACTTCGACGACTTTGGCGGTATGCATATAAAAGCCATCTCTTTTGTCGTAACAGTTTTAGTATTTGAGGTTCCCAAACTTGTACCCATCTGTCTTGATAAGGTTGAGGGATACCATGCAAAACCGTTGGTGAGGTATCCGCCTATAGAAACCTGGGAAGCATTGGCTGTGGCCAGTGAGTTGGTGACTGAAAGACTGTATGAAGAGTCTGAATAGTAGTCGTTGGCAATTCCGTTTAACACAAAGAACGACATGGGCATTACAAGATAAAGGTTGCTTGAGGTCTTATTCGTAAACAGGAAATTCAAATTGCCGCCTTCTGACCACATGTTGTAAGTAACCTTGCAGTCAGCGTTCTCGTAAACTAATACGTTGCCATCAAGTTTGGCATCCAGTGATTTCACGTCATAAACCTGATAAAAGCTTGGATGGCACGAAGCCAAGATTACTACTAAAGTGAAAAGGATAACTGTAGTTTTTTTCATAATTGTTTCGTTATTTTAGTTATTAATTGGTTCGTAGAGATAGAAAACACAATTATTACTTCTTAAACCTTATTTGCAGATTCAACTTCATATAGACTTCGCCATCTTTACCACGATAAAGACTACCAAAGTCATAACGGGTACGGCTGGCTCTGTCAAAGCGAGTGTTGTTATAGAGGTAATCCTCTACATCGTTTTTGTTATAAAAGTGGTAGCATACGATATCGCCATCACTCTTCACTACAAGATAACCACCATTAGCATCGTAATGTCCGTTCCATTCTTTTGCCGATGTCATGCCAAGTGCAGTGTCCAGCAACAGAACTTTTATTTTGTGCTCATAAAAACCAGTTACATTTTTCCCTGTATAGCCAAAAGGATTCTCTTCCGCAACCTTTTCAACAATTTCTTCCGTAGAAGTACCTAAGCCAGGCATACTACTCAGAACAAGGCATCGAGCAATAAATTCTGGCATACACATATCAAGGAACAAAAGGTTGTTCTTGAAGGTTTGATGAGCTATCTCGAAATACTCAAGCTTGTATCCCTTATCTAATAAGGCCTGCATTCGTGGCAGATGATCCTCAATTTCGTTGATTTCTTCTAGCTCCTGGTCCGTCATATCGCCACCAACGACTTTATAGGTGATGTTTGTCGGCATACCAGGGTTAAGAAGAGTTGAAGCACTACCAAGTTGAGACTTGATGCTAAAGCCCAGCAATGGGGTCATATTGGTACGCAAGTCGTGAATGACAATGTGAATGTCAGCCTTGTCTTGCGAGGGTGCCTTTATTTTAGTGCAACCAATCTGGCTCATAAAGCATTCGGCTTCAGGAACCTCAAAGGCTCTCTGGCTCCCAGCACCTTTGATGGACTCCAACAGTTTAGTGGATTCCTCCATGAACTTATCCATAGAGATACGTGCATACTCGTTGCCGTCCTCGTCAATAACAACGATATTCTGCTCCTTGTTTGGCTTGTATTCGTATTTCTTGCTTTCCTCACGAATGATGTTGAGGATGGGATAATACAAGTCAAGTTTGTTTAGGTCAGCGTCACCTGCATGAACTTTACCTTCGCCCAACAGGCGGAACAGAGCATAAAGCTCACTCCATTCTCCTTTGTTTCCAGTTATTGCCATATTGCTATTTTATCAGAATACCTGTAACTATTTCAATTTTCCTAGATTCAGTAAATTCAGATTTAATCTTTTGCAATTCGCCAATAAGAACATTAATCTCATTAGTATTGCAATCAATTATTCCATCTAAGCCAATAATATCGCCCGATTTCACTTTCTCCTTACATTTCTGAGCCTCCTCAGATTCCAGCGTCAGAAGATAACTTCTTGCTCTGCGATGAACATATTTTAAAGCAATCGCTTCTAAATCGGCTTGTTTATATCTTTCTCTAAGACTAGTTTTCAGAGAAATGTTGATGGGGAAAGATGGGGTATACAGCAATATGTCAAAATTCACATTAGGAACAAAAGAGACCTTGGCCTGCCTGTAAAAGGGAAGTAATCCTTCTCTGTACAATAGCGTGTTAACTACACATTCCCACATATTTCCAATTAAAGAATTGGAAGGTTTAGATATCTTACTAAACTCAGTCCAGTATTTGTTAATATAGTCAAGTGGAGTAGTATAGGGAATCTGTTCAAATGTCATTTCACCAAAAAGGCCATCAAACACTTTTTCTACTTTCGTGTTTTTGGTGCTTATTAAACGTTTCTTATAAAGAAGTCCCATGTCTAATCTTATATTAAATGTAACATTTCTAATTCCTTTTGAGCAGTAGCCTTAATTGCTGGTATAGCTACAGAATTGCCAAACTGCTTATAAGCTGAAGCATCTGCAACAACAATCTTAAAGTTCTCAGGGAAGCCTTGCAGACGGGCCCATTCACGTGGGGTCATCTTACGGATGCCTTTGCGGTTGACTTCACCCTTAATGTTGGTAACGGGAGTAAAGTCTGTAAGTCGCTTATCAATAATGAGATTGCACTCTCTGCCCATACCACCAACAACAATAGCATTTGCTACACCGTCGAGGTCGATAATCTTATAGCCAAATCCATGACCTGCTGCTTCGTGGCGAGCCTTGTGGCGAATCAATGTTTCCACATAGACGGTAGAGAGGTAGTATTTCACTGACACTTCCTTCTCTTCCATCACATCACGGAAACGAGGACGTTTATCACCTACGGTCTGAGGTTCTGGATAGTGGAAATTGTTGACATCAATATGTAGGTCCTTACGGAATCCGATAATGTAAACACGCTCACGATGCTGCGGCACACCAAAGTCCATCGCATTGACTGTCTGAGGGGGAACCACATCATAGCCAACTTTATCGAGGTGATCAAGAATTGTTTCAAGTGTCTTACCGCCTTTATGAATCATGAGTCCTTTCACGTTCTCTAAAAAGAATGCCTTGGGCTGCTTGCGACGCAGAATTTCTTCAATCTCAAAGAAAAGCGTACCTCTCGTTTCATCCTCAAAGCCGAGTCGCTTACCTGCCAAAGAGAAAGCTTGGCAAGGGAAACCTCCGCAAAGGATATCAAAGCCATCTGGGATGTAACTCTTTGTTACTTCTTTGGTAATATCACCAAAGGGCATTTCTCCGTAGTTTGCAAAATAGGTGCGCTGTGCCTGGGCGTCGAATTCAGACGAATAAACACATTTGCCGCCAAGTTCCTGCATGGCAATGCGAAAACCGCCAATGCCTGCAAACAAGTCAATGAAAGTGAACTTTGGATTCTCTGGTGCAGGGAACGGAACATTGAAGATGTCTGCAAACAAATCGTTCTCCAACGGGCTCTCTGCCGCCATACATACGTCCTCATCGCTAACATCTTTCCACTTTGGATTCTTCTTGTCCTGCTGCCGTTTGTACTCGATGAAGTCTCGTATCGCTTCAAGAATCTCGTCTCGCTTCGCGCCTGATGCTATGTCGTGCTTACCTTTTAGGGTATGCAGGTACTGGCTCAAGATGGCGACCTGCGTCTCATAGGAAGCCTGACCATAGATCTTCAGACCATCTGCTGCCGTTTCTTCAGGAATTTCCGAAATTTTCATTTCTGCTGTTGTCATTGTTCGAATCATTGTATTAGATTGCAAAGGTACGAATAATTAATGATATTAAAGTGTTTTATCTCAGAAAAAATACATAATTTAATAAATAGCCTTGATTCCATTTATATAATACTGTTGCTGCCCCTCGCCAAAGCCACGAGCTTGGCAGACGGAGCCGTACTTGATACTGTGAATCCCATATTTTTTAATGTCTGCAGGGATAGTGTCTTCTTGAACTCCTTGAAGTAGTTCTTGTAAGCCACAATTCTCCTTTTATAATTTTTTCTTGGCATATTGTGTAATTATTTGGCAAAGATAACTAATTAGTAAACATCATTCAAATTATTTCCGGAAAAGTGCATCATGCTGGTGACATTTAACGGATATAAACAATTTACCAATGACCCACACCTCTTACACCTGGCACTTAACAACTTGATTTCCAGTGTACTTTTTAGGTGGTGGTAGTCGCACCAGTGGTCGCACCAGAGGTGACACCAACCATGGCACCTGAGTCGGAAAAATCTCACGGCCTCTCGTAAAAATCTCACGGCCTCTCGTAAAAATTTCACGGCCTCTCGTAAAAATTTCACGGCCTCTGAGAAAAATTTCACGCCGTGAAATTTTTCTCAGAGGCCGTGACGTTGTTCAGGTTCAGGTGCGACCACTGGTGTGACTGTTGGTGCGACCACCTTACGGAAAAACCACGTTGAAATTCAGTGAGTTAAGTGCCAGGTGTAAGAGGTGTCACCTATGGTTTCTGTTGACAGGTGAGGCCGTCGCCGTTACCAGATTCTGATTCTGTTGTTCGGTGCGAGGTAGAGCCTCCCAGTTGCCATTCCTAGCGGTCGGCATCGGCCAGCATTTTCGCCTTCGAGGGCAGGGTCAGGGCTTCCTCACGCTTCCTCATTTCGTTAATCAGCCGTAAGATTGTATCGCGTGCGCGCGTAGGTTAGTGAAAACGGAAAACAGCCCACCCATGTCGCCCATCCCACCCCTAAGCTTCTTGCCCCCAAACCAGCAAAGCCGCGGCCCGCTCCTCAAGGGATTTCTCCCCCAGCCGCAGTTAGGAGCGACATGGGCGACATGGGCGAGGCGTTTTCCGGTTAAGCTATCCATAATGAGAAATGAGAAGTGAGAGGGGAGAGGGGAGAAGTGAGAAGTAAAACGTCACGGCCTCTCGTGAAAACGCCACGGCCTCTCGTGAAAACGCCACGGCCTCTCGTGAAAACGTCACGGCCTTACAGAACTGATTATAGAGCGAAACAAACAGTAATAGATACCTCCAAATTTTTACAGCATTTTTCTTACGATTCCTCTCAACTATTTTGATCTCTTCGTCTGTTAGGCTGTACAATTCTTTCAGTCGCTTCGCTTGGTGAAAGCGGCAGAGCCGAGCGGACAGAGCAGGCAGGCGGTTTCAAAGCTGCGATGTCAGCCAGCTGTCCCCTGCCATTCCTTTGTCAAAATACTCTTTCTAACCCCTCAACGATTTTGTTAGCTCACACAGGGGCTGTCCCCCCTGTGCGCAGCAGTTTCTGTTCTCTATTGGAGGCTATGCATAAACCTCCTCTTGGTGTACCACTTGCAATATTGGAGCATCAAGAGCCTGTTCAATAGACACGAGTGTATCAATAGTAAAGTTGTGAGTGCCTCGCATCCATTTACTAATTTCAGCCTCTTTCTTACCTAATTGCAGGGCTAAATCTTTCTGTTTCAGACCTTTTTCCATCAATATTTCATGAATACGGTCTACTATTTGGAACGATAGTTCAACTCTTTCTCTCACGTCCGGGCCCACCTCCTTGCGGCGAGCCTCCAAAATACTACTCCTCTTCATTACGTGTAAAGTTTATATTACCTATTATCTCTTTGTCAACCAATACCAACGAACCATCACTCATACGAGATGAAATAAAGCGGCTCGTATCCATTAAGAGTTTAACATAGGGAGCAAGTTCTTCACTTTCCTGCCATTTGGAAGTATCTTTAACTCCTCCGTTGCCAAATACAAGTATTTTGTCCGACAGGCGCAAACAATATAGGCGCATCTTGTTGCCTACATCTATGGGAATCACGCCCACGCCATCGCCATATCTGCCTTCAGGACGGAAATACCTTTCCAGTGCCCCTGTTTCAGCTATCTTGTCCATCCATGCTATGATGACATCTATCTCCTCGTCGTATTCGCACCCAATGGGAAATTTTTCAAAGAACGATTCAAGTTCCGATAACTCCTTACCATCAATGTGAATGCTGTAGAAGTTCACCTTATCGTACTCCTCAACGAGTTCTATCCTATAGTGTTGTTGCATTATTGCTTCTTAACTTTAAAGTTATTTCGGTGCAAAGATAGGAACTTTTTGTGAAACTTCCAAATAATTAACCTAAAAATTAAGTTTCTCCTTCAACGATTTTTATTTCGATTTTATTTCTTCTTCTGTCAGGCCGTAGAGTTCTTTCAGTCGCCTTGCTTGGTGAAAGCGGCAGAGCCGAGCGGAAAAACAAGACGGTCTATTTTGGTTCCTTACATTTTAAACATCAGTCTCTCCATCCTTCTTTATCCACCCTGTTACGGTTGATACACCAGAGAAACACATAAGTATTATCAGACCGATGCTTAATATAGATGCGGTAATACAAGAGCCTAATAGCATTCCAATCCATAACGATTTAGTGATGCTATACCCAATAATACATGATATAACGAGCAGTACAGATCCAAAACACCGTAGTGCTCCAGTAAAAAGGAAACATAACTCTGTTAAGGTTATTATTCCACCAAAAACATATAATAGCCACGAAATATCATTCATATAACCGACTATTCCTAAAACAGGCATTAATACGAGCCAAACTATTACTCCAATGATCTCGATTGCTTTCATAATCTTTTATTTTAACTGTTTAAATTTTGTTCGTACTCTTCTTGCGTGCGTTCGAACTTGTTCGCTTGCAACCAACGGGACGCAAGAATGGCGGAGTTGGGGCAGGGTACTATCAGTCTTTGAGGAATGGCAGTCTTTCTATCAGTTCCTCACAACAGGTGAAGCAGCCCGTCTGGGTGTCCTCGGCTTTCACAATGTCAGGAATCTTCCGCTTGTATGTGGCGAACGTTCTGCCGTCCTCTATCTCTATGCGTCGCGCTTTGCTAATGGTGGCAAACTCCTCTTCGCGTTCAATTCCGAGGAAACGACGCCCTAAGAGGTTTGCAGCGATGCCAGTAGTACTGTAATGATGAATTACGAGTGCAAATTTAAGACTTTTTCTCTATTTTATGTTAGGTTATCGCGGAAAAATCTCGTTTTGCGAGGCATTTTTAACAATTCAAGGCATCATTTGAGCAAAACAGCATACTCAATATGACAAACGTGCGAAAGTGAATTGGTAATAAATATCAAAAGAGGACACAAAAGTCAGGAATAATTTTGAGTATCGCAAAAAAAACATTACCTTTGCACTCTCTTAATTAAGAAAAGTACTGTTTATGAAGAAAATAGCAGGGCTTCTGCTGTGTCTGATGCTGGCGCTGACGACACAGGGTCAGGGTCTGAAGAAAGCCGATGCTGCCCAGCAGCGGCAGATGATAGAGCGCATTAACCGCTCGGCGGCAGGCATCACGACGCTGGAGTGCCGCTTTACGCAGGTGAAGACGCTGCGCTTCCTGAACGACAAGATGACGTCGTCGGGTCGTATGCTTTTCATGGCCGACGGCCGACGGCTGCGCT
>Ga0256405_10011460_pt1 | contig 11305 bp, 11 predicted proteins | sample RumenRJG_02DNA_FD_189096 | JGI IMG/M metagenome (GOLD analysis project Ga0256405, IMG submission 189096) | Bovine rumen microbial communities from Lethbridge, Alberta, Canada - RJG_02 | ecosystem: Host-associated > Mammals > Digestive system > Stomach > Rumen | place: Canada: Alberta...
GATTGTCCCTGTTCCTTTGATAGAAGTTGCGGGGCAAGTAAAAAATATTCCTTTAGACCATGAGATGATAGCCGCAGGTCGCGGTTTGGGGACGTGTTTTGGAGACTAAATTTAAATGTCATTTCTGCCCAGTTTGCAACGGCAACGGCTGTATTAGTCAGCTTCCGGGTATGGGTGGAGTTAGAGCCAATGAAAATTTCAAGCTGAATGTCAGCGAATGGGAAAAAGTTCGTGCGTTAAAAAGCGATGAGATAAAATCGTTTTTAGCGAAACCTTCTGATGAGCGGGTGCCAAAGATTTGTCTTGCTCCTATTACGGGAGCCGTCGAGAATATTGGCTATGCGGATGAGCACTCATATTATCTTGATATAATTTCTGCCTCTCATAAAGCTGGTATTGAGCTGAGTATTGGTGATGGATATCCTGACGAGAAAATAAAGTACGGAATAGAAGCTCTCTGTAAAATGCGAGAAACAGATAAAGAAAGTAAATTTTCCGTTTTTATAAAGCCATACTCTAACTCGCGGATAATTGAAAGAATTCAATGGGCACAGCCTTATGCGAATATATTTGGAATTGATATTGATTCCTACAATATTCTTACGATGCGAAACCTTGTAAATCTTGAAAAGAAGACGGCAGACCAGCTTATTGAGATAAAGCAGTATCTTCAAAAACTTGGCTTTCCGTTTGCTATAAAAGGAATCTTTACAGAAGATGACATAGAGCTTGTAAAAGCTGTTCGCCCAGACATAGCCTATATTTCTAATCATGGGGGCAGGGTGGATACACGGACTGGTAGTACCGCAGAGTTCCTGCTGAAGCACGGAGCTGAGCTGAAAAAATACTGCTCTGAGCTTTGGGTTGACGGCGGCATAAGAACAGCTGCTGACGTTGCTACGGCTATGGCTCTTGGAGCTGATAAAATCCTTGTGGGCAGACCTTTTGTAACTGCGTTGTGCAAAAGTGGCGAAAAAGGGCTTTGCGAGAAAATACAGGAACTTAAAGCCTTATAAACAGTTCAGACCGTTTTTACAAAAATAGCTGCGGCAAATGATTTTTTACCACTTGTCGCAGCTGTTTTGTTTTTATAAAGATGTTAACGATACAAATAATTCAAAGACATTGTACCTGTTCGACCGATTTTGTTTTCTAACGAAGCTTTAGGATTTGATACAGCTGTAGATACATCTGAAAGCATATCTATGAAAGAATATGTGTATTCGTATTCAAAATCAACAAATTCAACATCCTTTGCATCTACGATTTCTTTCATCTTGTCTTTTGCCTCTGCTAATTGGCATACGTCATCAATAAGACCGTTTGCAGAAGCTTGTTTTGCTGTATAAATGCGACCATCTGCCAATGTGCGGACTGCATCAATGTCCATCTTGCGGCTTACGGACACAATCCCTGTAAACTGCTCGTAAGCATCATCTGCAATGGACTGCATGATGTCCCGCTGCTCCTGCGTTAGCGGCGAATTGTAATTAAGCATGTTCTTGTTTTTACCAGCTGTAATTGTTGTCGATTTTATGCCAATCTTGTCGAACAGACCTGTCATATCCATGCTTTGCCCTGCAATAACGCCGATAGAGCCTGTGAGACAGTTGCGGTTTGCGTAAATCTTATCTGCCGCGCAGCCAATGTAGTAACCGCCGCTTGCCGCGAGAGAAGAGAAGTACGAGTAAACTGGGCGTTCTGTGGAATTTTTATAATCAACAAGGGCAAGATAGGTTTCATCAGACTCATAGACGGTTCCTCCTGGTGAGTCGATGTAGAGCATGATACCCTTGTTTTTTTCATCATTTTTAAGCGTGTCAATTGTTTCAAGAATCCAGTCCTGATTATAAGTCTTGTTTGCTTCTGAAATCACGCCGCAAATGTAAAGGACTGCTATGTAGTCTCCGTTTATGTTCGGCATTTTTTTTGAAGACTTTCCTAATGCCTGCTCAAACAAAGAATTCTTCTTGTTTTTGCTCATAACGATGTCTATTTCAGAATTGTCGGAATCTTTTTTTTGCATTGTGCCCGAAATTAGCATCCCTATAATGGCAACCGCAAGGGCGATGACAAACACACGGAATCCTTTCCTATTTTCTTTCATAATAAAAATCTCCTTTTATGCGGCAAAATCAGCAGGTGTCAAGCGACCTTCAAGAATTGCCATCCTTTTTAAGTCAAAATAAGCATTGCAATAAGAAGCCATAATGTACGGAACAAGGAAAATAAGCCCAAGACCGCAAGGAATAATTGCAAGTATTCCCCAGCCGCTAAAACTCAGCAGCATTGAGAATAAATCTGCCTTATGCCCCTGTGTCATTATTTTGCTTACAGCCATAGCCTTTTTTACGCTTATTCCTGGGTTTTCTGCGATAATCCAGAACATCTGCGAGTATGCAAATGATTTTACAATTCCTGGAATAATAAGAAGAATGCCCCAGAGTGCAACGAAAAGCGAATACCACAGCATAGCGAAAATGCCTGGTAGCCACATCTCGAAGCCCTTAAAAAAGGTATCAAAGGTAATGTCTTCTTTTTTGTAAAAAATGGCAAGGTATAGAACGAACTGCGCAAAAACAAAAATTCCTGCGAGTCCCAGTGCAAATGCTAGTGCAAATACGAACCCGTTTCCAAAACAAGACGAGATTCTCTTGTAGGATGTATAGATTATATACAGGACGCAGGCGGACAAAAGCCATGTAAGGCACAGTACAAACCTTTGTCCTTTAATTTGCTTCAAAGCTCTTTTTTTGTAAAGTTTTCGGTCAAACACTCTTTTTTTCCTTTGATGCGTTTTCACGCAACAATTCACTATAATATTTATTCTCGATTTTTTCTTCCATTATTCCGCATTTTTTTAAAGATTCAATCAATTTTTTTCTGAGCGGTAAAACAATTTCTGGCTCGTTTGATTCTGCAAAAGTTTCTATTTCTAGAAAATCGCCGAGGGGCGGTACTGTGCAAAGCTCCAGATGCAATTGCTCAAAGCTCCAGCCAAGAACTGTCTTATGTTTTTCAAGCATAACAGAAAGCCCCAAATCGCTGAAGAGCGATTCCAAGGCAGCGGCGTCGGACATCGTGCATTCCTTCTCGTCGTTTACTTCGCAAGAAGTGCCGTCCGAAGCTGTCCGTATTTCCTTTCGCTTGTAAGTCAAAAAAATATGCTCCTCGCCTTTTGTTGCGAAAGGAACTTCATCACTATTAAAAGGGGTTTCTTTGCGGATTCTGGCTTGAATCTTTTTTTCGCCATCAAATTTTCCCCAATAGACATCATCTTTTTGTACAGCCCCTAAAAAAGAAGCAAAACCGTTGAGCTTCTCAATAACACTTTTTCTGTCGTCAACGTGGGCTTTAAGTTCTATCTCAAACATAAAGATATTATAAGATTGAATCCCAAGTTTTACAAAGTAAAATATGGGGTATAAAAAATACTGATTCTAATTCCGTTTGACCTATTAAAAATCATTGATATTTGATAAAATAGTAACCTATTCACTTATTGGAAGTTGTTTTGTTGGTATGAAAAAATTATCTTATCTTTTTATTTTCTTTTTCTGTGTTCAAACTGTGTGCGCGGATATTATTTCTGAATATTCAGAAGCCCGGCTCCTTGATTTTATGAACTTGCATATGCAGATTACGGCTGAAAAAACAAATGCTTCTGCTTTGGCGTGTATTAGCAAATTTAAAGAAGAGACCGATGCCGTTTTGAAAAACTATGCGGTTGATTTTGAGCAGGAACAGGCGATTTACGAGACTTTCTATGTCATGGAAGAATATCATTATCTTGATATTCCGTACAAAGAAAACAAGGATTATCGTTCCCGCCTTAAAGCCCAGATGAAACTTAATGAATCGATTATCAAAAATAGAGAAGAGAACTCCGAAAGTTCTGTGAGTAAATGGATGTACCTTTGTACTGGCGATATAATGTCTGCGTACATGACAAGAAGTGTTCCAGCGACTCTTCATTATGGGTTCAAAGTAAAGAAATTTTATGAAAGAGCCCTCGAAATTTCACAGACCTTTACAAATGCAAATGTAAATATTGGCAACTGGCTTTATTATGCTCCACGTATTGCTGGCGGTGGAATGTCAAAGGCTGAAAAGCACTATAAGTCCGCATTGGATGGTGCAAGGAATAACGGCGAGCGATATTACGCGCTTTTGCACCTTTCGCAGTATTATTATTCAAACGGCAAAAAGAATGATGCTCAAAAATATCTGGATGAAGCGTCAAATCTGATTTCTGGTGGAAAAGAAATCGCAACAATAAAAAAGCTGAATCAGAATGGGATGCACTTGTTCCAGTATTATAGGAACCAGGCTGGTATTGACGAGAAAATGAAAGAATCTGATATGGACGAAGATGACAAGGACTAGGAACTGATAGTGACAAAACTTGAAAAATATTACGGCAAATTCAAAGAAGACCACAGGCTTACAACACGGCATGGAATCGTAGAATTTACTGTCTCCATGGATTTTATACATAAATTCGCTGCGGAAATTGCAAAAAACAAAGACGGAGCAATAAAGCTTCTTGATGTTGGTGCTGGTACGGGGCGTTATTCTGTTGCGCTTTCTCGCGAAGGCTTTGATGTTACTGCCGTTGAGCTTGTAAAACATAATCTGGATATTCTCATGGCAAAGCATGAAAAAGTAAAATGCTGGCCTGGTGATGCAAGAGATTTGCATTTTCTTGAAAATGACACTTTTGATATGACCTTGCTGTTTGGACCTTTGTACCATCTGCATTCAGAGGAAGATAAACTCAAGGCTCTTGAAGAAGCCCGCAGGGTAACAAAGCCAGGCGGATTTATTTTGGTGTCTTATGTGATGAACGAGTACAGCATTCTTACCTATTGCTTTAAGGAAGGTCACATAAATGAGTGTCTTGCGAAAAATACGCTTACAAAAGATTTTCATGCTATAACAAACGATGAGCATGATTTGTACAGCTACGTGCGGTTGGACGACATTAATGCTCTTGCTGAAAAATCTGGTTTGCAGCGTCGGGCAATCTTTGCGCCTGACGGAGCCGCCGACTATATGCGTAAAGAGCTGAACGCAATGGATGAGGTTTCATTCAGCAATTTTATCGAGTACCAGCGTTCTATTTGCGAGCGTCCTGAATTATTGGGGGCAAGCTCCCATGTCGTTGACGTTCTGCAGAAATAAGGTGGCTGACGTAGTTTTTCCTTGCTAAAGTGGTATTGTTTTTATGACTTCGCGAAGAAAAGAATTTCCAAGCTTGGCATTGTTTATAAGCTCACCAAACGAAGAGTATTTTTGACCAAGATAGGTTTCACCAAAGATGATTACAGGATTCCCGTCCTCATCTTTGTCATAAGTAAAGTTATAGTTTTTGTCACGAAAAGAAAATTCAAATTCTTTTTTTAAATCTATAAGTCTTCTAAGTTCATCAACTGACATTCTTTTATCATATTCCGAAAGAATAGTTTTGGACAATGGGTAAATTTTGCTATTCTATTGCAAAGATTTCATATATGCTTTACTATATATAAAACATTTCTATATTTTGATTTATAAAAGTTGTATCTTAACTTATGTAAATTAAACCCCGTTGATTTATCCAAATTGCAAACGGGTGCAAGCTTGTATGAGCTTGCGAATCTTGCTAAATAGGAGGGGCTGACATGGCTTCTATCTTATCTAACAATCACTATTTATTTACTTCTGAATCTGTCGGTGAGGGACATCCCGACAAATTGTGTGATCAGGTTTCTGATGCAATCCTCGATGCTTGTTTGAGAGAAGATCCTTCTTCTCACGTAGCTTGTGAAACATTCGCTACGACAGGAATGGTTCTCGTTGGTGGCGAAATTACAACAAAAGCAAAAATTGATGTACAGCAGATTGTACGCGATGTAGTTCGCGGAATCGGTTATACAAAAGAAGAGTATGGAATTTCTGCTGATTCTATGGCTGTAATGAATGTCATTCACAGTCAGTCGCCTGATATTAATCAGGGCGTTGTTGGTACTGGTCTTGACGAGTTCAAAGGTCAGCAGGGGGCTGGTGACCAGGGACTTATGTTCGGCTTTGCTTGCAATGAGACACCTGAGCTTATGCCTGCACCTGTAATGTATTCGCACAAATTGCTTCTTAAGGCTGCTGAGCTTAGAAAGAGCGGAAAAATCGCATGGCTTCGACCAGATGCAAAATCTCAGGTTACTATTGAGTACGATGGAAACAAACCTGTTCGCATTGATACAGTAGTTATTTCTCATCAGCATGATGAGGGAATTCCTTACGAGACAATAAAATCAACGATTATCAATGAGATTGTAAAACCAATTTTGGAACCAACAGGCTTGCTTGATGCAAATACAAAATTTTTCATCAATCCGACTGGTAAATTCGTAGTTGGCGGACCTAACGGAGACGCTGGTTTGACTGGACGCAAAATCATTGTTGACACTTACGGTGGTATGGGACGACATGGTGGCGGTGCTTTCTCTGGAAAAGACCCGTCAAAGGTTGACCGCTCCGCAGCTTATATGGGACGCTACATCGCAAAGAATATCGTTGCCGCAAAGCTCGCAGACCGTTGTGAGGTTCAGCTGGCTTATGCTATTGGTGTTCCGTTCCCTGTATCAATCATGGTAAACACATTCGGAACAGGCTCTGTTGATGACGCAAAAATCAGCGAGGCTGTAAAACAAGTGTTCGATTGTACACCTGCTGGAATTGAGAAGACTTTGGACTTGCGTAAGCCAATTTATCAGGCAACGGCTGCTTACGGTCATTTTGGTCGTGACGAGTTCAGCTGGGAAAAGACTGATAAGGTTGATGCTCTTAAAAAGGCATTGGGGCTGTAATGTCTGAAAAATTCACGCTTTTATCAAAAGAAAGTGTAATAGAAGTTATGGAGCGTTTTAAGGCTCATAATCCCAAGCCTGAGTCAGAGCTTGTATGGACATCGCCTTTTACGCTTCTTGTGTCTGTGGTGCTTTCTGCTCAGGCAACTGATAAAAGCGTGAACATTGCAACCGAGAAACTTTATGCGGTTGCAGATACCCCGCAAAAAATACTTGCCTTGGGTGAGGAAGGTCTTATTCCTTACATAAAATCAATTGGCTTGTACAAATCCAAGGCAAAACATGTAATAGGGCTTTGTAAGAAACTTATAGATGATTTTGACGGCATTGTTCCGCAGGACAAGGATTCTCTTATGAGCTTGCCTGGTGTTGGGCGAAAAACCGCAAATGTTGTTCTTAACGTTGTCTGGCATAAGCCTACTATGCCCGTAGACACTCATCTTATGCGCATCTGCCCAAAAATAGGGCTTGCAGAGGGAGCTAATCCGCTGGAAGTAGAGAAGAGCCTTGTGGAACGAATCCCTCTAGAATATATGGAGCACGCTCATCATTGGCTCATTCTGCATGGAAGATACATTTGTACGGCTCGTAAGCCGTTGTGCGATTCTTGCTTTTTGGCAGATATTTGCAAGCACAATGGGTAAATCAGTCTGCGGTTTTACTGTCTGTTAAAATCCCTATTTCTTTTAGCCATGGCAAGAGTTTTTCATCGTTCCAATGGTATTTTTTCATTATTTTTGAATTTTTTTTCATACCAAAACCATGCCCGCCTTCCGTATAACTTACAAAAGTATGCTGTACGCCTTTGTCCGTAAGGGTTTTATCCAATCTTACGGAATTTTCGTAAAGTACGACTGGGTCATCTTCGCAGGCAAGCAAAAAAGTAGGCGGCATGTCATCAGGAATGTTTGATGCGTTTTCCATTGAGAAGTCGTCTTTGATTTTTTGAGAATATTTGAAGCCCCTGATGTTCAGCAAAGAAAATCCTTTCTCGGCTTCAGGAGGGTAGTAGCGGTGTCCTAAAAGGCTTTTTCGAGACCATTTGTGGGCAATATCATCCTGCATTGAGACTACGGGATATATGGGCATTATAAAGTCTGGGCGGAGCGACTCGGTGGTTTTTACGCCAAGTTTTTCAAGCTCGTTCCTTGCATAGAATTCTCCTGCCATAGTGACAAGGTGCCCTCCTGCAGAGTAGCCGATTGCTCCAATTTTGTTTTTGTCTATTCCGTATTCTTGGGCGTGTTCCCGTATGTGTGCGATTGCCATTTGTATGTCTTCAAGCTGCGAAGGAAAATGATGTTCGTTGTAAGCGACCCTGTAGCGAAGGACAAAAGCCGTAATTCCTATCGAGTTGAACCATCTTGCACTTGCAAAGCCCTCGTGTGGCATTCCGAGATGGTGATAGCTTCCTCCTGGGCAAATTATGACAGCAGGGGTCAGGGAGTCAGTTTGCTCTGTTGCTTTGCATACGTACAGCACAGTATCACGCAACTGGGTTTCCATGCCGGCTACGTCTTGCCATAGAAATACTTTTCTTTGATAATCACGTGCATTTATTGAGCTTAATATAAGAAAAAAAACTAAGAATCGCAACAAAACAGTTTTCATTTCTTTAGAATATCAGATTGACGGGTAAAAGTGAATTCTATAAAATTCGGGTATGTCAAGGACTTTTTTCCTTTTTTTGATTCTAATCCTTTTATTTGCGAATATTTGTGTCTCTGCAGAAGACTTTGCATCAGCAAGTGTTGAAGAAAACTCAGTTGTTTCTACAGAAGAATTTGTTGTATCTGATAGTTCGGAGCAAGAAGAGAATACTGAGCTTCCGTCTGAATTGGTAGTTACTTCAATCAATTTTTCAGGTTTAAAACGCACAAAAAACTGGTATTTGCAGTCCAGAGTAAAAAAATTCTTGAATAAATCTGTCTCGGATACAAATCTTTCGGATATAGAAGGGCTTTTGCAAGAAGAAGGACTTTTTGAAACGATAGATTTGTCTCTAAAACAGCAGTCGGAGACAGAAGCTTCTGTTGAAATTGTGGTAAAAGAGAAAATCAGTTTTTTACCGATTCCGTTCGTGGCAAGTTCTGAAGGCTCTGTAATGGGGGGCGGTTTTGTCATGGATACCAACGCGTTTGGAATCCATGATATGTTTGCCGTTGGCGGTATTTTCTCAGCTAATAATATGATGGGTTTTGGAACTTATTTTCATGCTCCAAAAACTAATGGCATACCAGGATTTTCGTTGTCCGCGTCAGGTGCGAAAGGAACCTACGACGTAAAGAACTTAGACGACGAGTTAATTTTTAAATATAAAGCTAAAACTTTCTCAGCAGGAGCTTCTGTTCTTGAAAAACTTGGCGAATATAATACGTTTTCTGTTGGTGGCAGTTACCGAAGTTTTTACTCAGAGGAAAGAAACGAAAAGCAGCTGAGGCATGAATTCAGGGAAGGAAATTATTACGAGTACTGCCGACTGCTTTCGGTTGCAGAAAAACGCAAGAAATATGAATCTCGCTATGTTATGGAAGATTTTAACACCATTGCAGGAAATGTAGGCTGGTCATTCAAAAAATCATCTTGGAACGGCTGGTTTTTGTCGTCCGTAAGCATGGGAGTAAATGCCTCTTGCCTGTACTCGACAAGAAAAGAACCTGAATCCCGTTGGGCGCAAAAATATTCTGCAATGCTGTCTGTTCAGCAGCCTGTTTTGCCGAGATTACGGCTTATAGCCACTACGTCTGGTGTTTGGGGGCGTAATAACCACATTTCTGAATATTCTGGAAAATCTTCTGCTTCTGTTACGATTCTTCCGTCGGATTTCTTGTCTGAGCGAATGGCAGGTGGCTTTGCGGGTCTTGAATATGGTCTTTTAAGAACATCGATAGGTCTTTTTTCTGTTTATGGAGCTTATGAATGTGCTGTTGCTCAGGATTGGACTGAAGAATACGAATTTTGCCATGGTCCTGGGTTTGGAATGAAGCTGTACTTGTCAAAATTGGCATTCCCCGCTTTGAGCATGGGATTTTCTTACAACGTTACGTCTTCATTCTGGGAATATGCTTTCTCGCTCGGTTTTTCTATGTAATAGAGTTCGTCAATTATTTGCTTGAGCAATGGGAACTGCACTGACCGCTTTTGTAAGCCGAGCATCCGCAGCATGAAGCTGGAACGCCAGCTTTCTTTGCAGCTCTGTGTGTTTTTATCAGAGTTTTTACAGAAAAGAATATGCCTGCTACAACAAAACAAATGATGATTATGTTTGCAATCATAAAATCCTCCTTAAAAATGTCGGGGCTGACTAAAGTTAATTATCTATTGTCAGCCCCTTTTGTCGTTACATTACGGCTGCTGCCGAGAGTGTTTTCTTACGCAATTGGTCTTCTTTTTTGTAAGGATTCGGGCGAAACAAACCGAACAGAATCGTTACAGTAAATATTATCGCAAAGACTGTGCCAATGCCAAACTGTCCGTGAATGAAGAGCATTCCGAACTGATATACGATAAGAGTAAGAACATAAGCGAAGATGTTCTGGAACAGAATTGCGAACCAGAACCATTTGCGGCTCTTAAGCTCGTTTGCCATTGTAGCGATTGCTGCAAGACAAGGCGAGTCAAGCAAGTTGAACATAAGGAAGCTGAATGCTGCGATTCCTGTAGAGAACCAAGTACCTACGGCTCCAACAACTGTTGTGATTGCCTCTTCTTCTTCGAGTGCGGCTTCTGCTGTCTCTGGGTCTACATTTGCAAGGACTCCCATTGTTGAAACGATTGCTTCTTTTGCGCTGAATCCAGAAATTGATGAAGCAACTGCCTGCCAGCCGCCTTCTGCACCGCCAAAGCCAAGCGGAATGAAAATCCAGCGGAGTGCGTTGCCTACTGCAGCGAGCAGAGATTCATTTGGCTTGACAAGACCAAAACCTTCCTCGCCAAAGCCGTAGCTTGAGAGCAACCACATGATTATACAAGCGAGGAAGAGAATTGTTCCTGCTTTGATAGCAAAGCTTTTTACACGTTCCCAAGTATGGAGAAGAACTGTTTTAAGCTGTGGAATGTGGTACTGTGGCAATTCCATTACGAATGGAGCAGCTGGTCCGTGGAAGTATTTTGTCTTTTTAAGCATTACTGCTGCTACGAGTACAGAAGCGATTCCGATTAAATACATGAGAGGTGCTACAAAAGAAGCGTCTCCGCCTGCAAGCTTGCTTGCGACTACTGCTGCCATGAGCGCGATTACAGGAAGCTTTGCTCCGCAAGGAATCCAAGTTGTCGTCATAATCGTCATGCGGCGGTCATTCTCATTCTCAATTGTGCGGCTGGACATAATTCCTGGAATTCCACATCCAGAAGAGATAAGGAGCGGAATGAACGATTTACCAGAAAGCCCGAAGTGGCGGAACAATCTGTCCATTACGAATGCGATACGAACCATGTATCCTACATCTTCCAAGATT
>Ga0256405_10011461_pt1 | contig 11301 bp, 8 predicted proteins | sample RumenRJG_02DNA_FD_189096 | JGI IMG/M metagenome (GOLD analysis project Ga0256405, IMG submission 189096) | Bovine rumen microbial communities from Lethbridge, Alberta, Canada - RJG_02 | ecosystem: Host-associated > Mammals > Digestive system > Stomach > Rumen | place: Canada: Alberta | collected...
AAACAGCTTCGGCTTCGGTTGACGGACTTTCACTTACAATCACTTTGTGGTTTGCTACCGGAACTTTCGACAATTCTTTGTACATCTGCTTGTACTGCAACACATCATAAGGACTAAAAGCTCCCGGATACGACCATCTGAGTTCGCCCGGAATCTTGTGATCGGCATACAAATCGGCAACAGCTGCTATCCAAACACTCTTGAGGAAAGATTTTTTCTTTTCTTTTCCTTCATTGTCTGAAAGCCATTTCATATTGTGATGAAGTATGCCGGCGTTGGTTTTTATCGTGCGCTCGTCCATGGAATGTATCACAAGGTTTGGTTCAAAAATCGGAACGCCACCCGAAATTTCTTCTTCACGCATGCCTTCCGGTACGTATTTGCGGTCGTGATCATGAACCCATGATTTTATCTGACCGTTTTCTGTACTTTCGTTTTGGAAAAACAACAACTCGTTTCGCAAGGCAGTTTTTTCGTGTCGGGGATCATAATTTTCTGAACCAGAAAGGAATACACGACGATTAGCAAATGTTATTGGTTTTACTCCCGATTGATTGTTAATAGAATAACTCAAACAACTGTTGTTGCTACCAAAGTCAATACCGACAATCACATTGTCAAAACTTGTCTCGTGAGAAAGATCTTTTACAGAACACTCATCGTTGTATTTCTTTACAATCAAATATCCGCAAACACGATCTTTACCGTTTTCTCTTGACCGAATTTCCAAACCTGCAAACGGCTTGTTGGAACGAATAATTTCGTAAGGCGTATTATCGGCTGTCGCGATTTCTACCGGATATCTTACGATGGTCTGTGCTGAAACTTCGTCGCTTTGTTCGTCGGCAAATATCATGTTACCTTTGGAATCCGTGATACATTCGCCGGAATCAAATCCGCCCTGTTCGGTGTATTTTTTGTAAAACGGTACAAATTTTATATCACCGTTGTTTGACGGAAATTCGTTGTAAAGATAATATGCTGTCCAATCTTTTGACACAAAATTCGGCCACATAATTACATTTTTGGCAGTTCCGGTAAAAGTCTTGATTTTGTATTCTTTCACAACGGGAGTCAAACGGCGTCCATCTACCTGAAGATACAATTCAATCGAAACTTTTGAACCTTTTACCACAGCACGAAGTTCGTGACAATTTGCTCCGGCAGGATTTACAAGTTCTCCAATTTTGTTTTTGAAAATACTCAAACCGTAACTGCTGAGCGGCACAGGGAAATACCATGAATGTCCGGCTTCGGCAGGATCGAGTGCTTGTAGATAATAAACCGCAGAATTTTCCATTGTATCGTCTTGGTCAAACTCTTGTTCAAACGAATACAAAAATTCATCTTGTAACAAAAGTTTCTGAAGGTCAACAACTTCGCCGCCAAACTCCTCATTGAAACTAAACATGCCGTTTTTGTAATACAGATCTTGACGAATAGAAAACAACGGCTTGAAAGGTTCTGAGAATTTCAATTCTCCATCCAAAACACCTTCTTCCACAAGGTCGTGACCTTTTTGCTTAATCTCTTCTTTCCAAGATTTCAAAAACGTGAAAAGCGGAGTCATCGACAACAACTCTTTGCCATCTCGGTTCATATTGATTTTCTTCTCGTAATCTTCCATTTTAGACAAAAAATTGTTAACAAGAAGATAAATCTTTTGTAACTTATCGTTGTTGAGATCACCATAAACCAAAGGATCACAAAGTCGTCCGTTTCTAAACCATTTTACATCTTGCGAAACCGGGAACGAACTATTTTCCACCGAAGTAAAAAACAATGAATGCGGCGATGTAGCACCTACAGCCACGCCGTTGTAATAAATTATTTGGATGTAAGCGTTCTCGTCCTCTTTCTTGGCAAGTTTATCGGGATTGCACCACAAATCCTTGTCGTTGAACAACATATCACCAAACGAAGATGCGATGTCGTAAATATTTCCGGTGTTGTCGTTCAAACAAAGCGGCTCACCAACAGTAATACGGTCAGGAAAAACAGCCATAAGAGCTGCAAGTCCTTTCCACTCTTCCTTGAGCGAATCGTAATATTTTATCAAACCCGATGTCTTGATATTGGCATCTTTTTGAGTATATTTGAACGCGTAAGCAAAAAGATAAGCTCTCGCCCAAACACTCGGCAAACCGGAAACCATTCCGTTGAGAACATCAGCGTCAAGATTTTCTGTAAGACCTCCGGTTTCTATTCCTTGGATATAAGCCGAACTTTGGTCAAACAAATGCCATGAGCCCTGTACATTCTCTTTGCTGCCTGTGGTACTTTTTATCAATAATGCAGTTGCTGACATAATTTTTTTATTTTTTTAGAATCCGTAAAGTGAATTGATTGTATCGTACATCCTTTTTACAAGTTTTTCGATTTTGTACTGAATAGAATCTGTATTTGACTGTTTTACAAATTCGTTTTTAAAACTGTCAAAAGGCGAACCGAAGAAACTTGTTTTGAATGTACAAACCGCAACATCGTCTTCATCGGGACGGAAAAGATTTTTGTTGAATTCAAACTTCTTGAGTTCCTTCAGATTGCTTACGCCAAACAATTCGGCGTTGAACAAGAAATGATCCTGACCGCCTGCCGAACGATGCAATTGACGCAACCATCCGTCGGTAATTGTACCTTCGGGCGTAATTCCGAAATGGAACATCTCAAAGTATTTTTTCAGACCGGCAACTTCTTGTGATTCAATATCCTCGTAACCGGAAATATTGTTACTTTTTGCGAGAGTACCACTTTGAGCCGCAGCCGCAAAATCGTTGTATTCAGGATAAACGATGTACGACAAAGCTACCAAAGCTGCTAATTTGTTGGCAAATTCTTTTACTTTGGCTGCCGGTACAAAATCCTTGAAATCAATACGTCCGTTACTGTTAACAGTACGATAATAATATTGAACGCCTTTCTTTTCGTCTTTTATCTGATTGAGTTCTTCAACAGGAGTATTGAAAAAATCGTAAGCCGCAAATGCCGACAACAATTCGATATAATGCGAATCGTTTTTCTGAAGTGCGCCGCCCGTAATTGTCTCATTGGTTCTGTTAGGAGTTTCAAAATCGTTGGACGGAGTACCGAGCATGTAAAATTTTTGGAATACATTTCTTACTGTAAAATCCTCATTGTAAAACATCATCGCAACCTGAGAATTTAGAGCAAAGTTTTTGCTTGATGCTACAATTTTTTGTTTTTTACGCAAATCGTCGTCCGGTGCAGTAAACTTGAAATATGCCGAAAGCAATGTTGCTCCGAAAAATGCTTTAGTAAGTTTCTTGCCCGGATTTAGAATATTCACAGCCTCGAAAAATGCCTTCGGAATTATCGGAATACTTGAAGCTCCAGTTCCGCCAAATACCGAGCCCATGATATAAACCCTTGTATCGCTGGCTTCCGACGAATCATAAACAGCTTGAATATATTCAGCGAGTTTGCCGTGAGGATTTTTTGTAACTTCGTCAATTATAGAATGATACATCAACAACGAACCCAAATGAGTTTGAGCTCTGTAGCCGTGTTTCAAGTCGAATTCTCTAACTTGAGGAGTCAAAAGAATCTCCGCCAAAGCCTTTTTGTCGCCGTCGGCATACGGAAATCTGGAAAGTACTTCAAAATTACCGTTTTTAGTAGAATCCGAATAATCGGGAGTAAATGTATAAAAATTGATTTTCGCACTGAAAAATGTATCTTGCAATGCGTAATGGGTTTTGTTATAACCCTTTATCTTTTGATAACAATCCTCCACAAGAGTTTTCAACCGTGAAAAATTGCCGTTGTCAAGATCGGTATCAAGAGCAAGAATATTAATTTCCGTATTGTCGTACATCCCAAGAGCGCAAGTATTTACAAACGCCTCAAGACATCTCATGCCCGTACCGCCGATTCCTATCAAAAATAATGTCTTCATAATATCTAATTACGGGTTTATTTGCTTGGGAAAATAGTTCCGAATTTTCCGCTTTTGAAAACGAAATGACTGAGTAAATATCCGGCTGTCAAATAAATAACAAATGTAACGCCGGTGGCAATTGCCATGTGTTTCGCAAAATCATCCAAAAGCATCTGATTTGGTACTATTTGATTTTTTACTACAAAATAATTGTAACAAAAGAATGCTACAGTAGCTACAATTCCAACTATCCAAAACCAAATTCTTCTGCGTTTCGGGTCTTGAGGATATTTGCCGCCTTCGTATGCTATCGTTTTGCTGATAATCATTGTTATCAACAAAAATACAATCGCTGCAACAGCCGACAAAATATAAGTGTTGCTTATCAATCCTGCTACTTCGTTTGGATTGTGATAAAGAATATCTTTCATATTTTTTAGTTTTTGTATGGTAATGTATTGATATAATATGTATAAACAACTTTGCCTTCAGGATTAGCAGCATTCAGCGCACCCAAAATAGAGTTGTACATACTTCGGTTTTCTTTTACTTGTTTTCCCTGCCAGATAAAATTCTGAAAATTAATATTACTTGTATTTACAGTAACGCCTGACAAACAGATATCTACTCTCAACAAATTATAATCGCTCTCAGACATCGAACCGGAAAAATTCTGACTGAGTTTAAGATTAACTTCACCTTTTTTCTGCGACTTGAAATCTGCAAGCTTTTCTTGGTCGAGTGTCAACAATCCCTCAATCACGGGCAACCCTTTGGAAGTTTTGAAAACTGTATCCATCACAAGTTCGCCCTTATCGTTGTAACCTTCCCAATCACCGGGACAAATTACGGTTTTCTGACGGTTTTCGTCCAAAACTATTTCGCCGTTTTCATCAGTCCAAAATGTTGGAGTATTTTCTTTTACTTCCATTATTCGTTTCAACTTATGAAAATCATCCGAGATATTGTACACCTTGACAGATAAATTGTTAACATCGTAAAATTCCAAACCGCTAACATCCACGCCAAGACGACTCAGAAGCGGAGCACCGCCTTTTATCGGATTTCCGTTTTTGTCGTAAGCATTGGCGATATACTTAAACAAATCTTTCCAACTACTTGATAATGAAATAAATTCGTAATCAGGCTGATTAATATAAACAGTCTCGTCCATAAAAGTATTTTCGTTGAGACCGCCGGTTTTTAGCTGATAATCTGTTTTTGTAATTTTGGTAGTATTGTTGGAAAAAGAGAAATAACTGTACTGAAAATTCTTGGCTTCCACCGAGTTGTCAAGATAAAATTTGAAATCCGAAGCCACAGCACTTTCGGTATTTTTCGGAACAAAACATATATAAAAGAGGTGTTTTTGTTTGCCGCCGTCAAGATGATTTGTAACAAAAAATTCGAGTTTGTTACCGTTTTTCAACCATTTTTCAAACTCTTCGCGAGCCCACGGGTCGTCACGCTCACCATTTTCCCAAAGTTCGCCGTCAGTAATAAAAACCGCCTCGGTATTATTCGCAACTATCTGTTCCACAGTCTTGTTGAGAGGTGCATTGTCACCTTTGAATTTGGAAGCGTCTTTTACTTTTTTGTACAACTGAGATTTTTCAAGATTATCAATTTTGTCAACACTAAAATTGTTAACCTCAAAAAAATCAACAGTCGAGATTTTCAAACTATTGATAAAAAGCTGGTAAAACTGCTGAGTATTAGCATCTTTGAATGCAGTTTTTACACTTCCTGAATAATCGAGATAAATTGCAAAACGCTGAGCCTGAGCATTAAGCGGCTCGTTATTATAAATTTTCTGATAAGTGCCAATAATTTCGTTAGGAGCAAAATCCTTGAGCGGACAATTATTGTTGCCGCCGCATGCCGTAATCAGTCCCAAAGTTCCAAGACCAATCCAAGTTGTTAATTTATTGATATTTAAATTCATAATAGAATATAAAGATTAATACATTTGTGTACTGCTAAGATATGAAAAAAACGATGTACAATAAAAAATTTTTTTAGCTTAATTTTTCAGAAAAATTATAAAATAAAAGATTTTCAGCAAAAAAAGCATCAAAAAATTATGAAATAGCCCGATTTTTGTTATCTTTGAAACTGAAAACAATAGTAAAACAATGCTGCGTTACAATTAAATAACTATATGAATCAATCACTGGACTTATACAACCATTTCATTGACATCGAAAAGAATGACATGGAATACATCTATCGGGGCGAAATCACTCCGGTACTTGTAATGGACATCCTTGATTTTGCCAAAAGCAACCTTGCCCAAGCTGAAGATACTCGCAAACTCAGATCACGTATATACTATATCATGGGCGAAGGTCTTCAGAATATTACACGTCATCAAGCAGAAAGTTCAGACAAAGACAATGACAAAGAAGCGATAATTGTAATTCACAAAAAAGCTCACAAATACATAATTGCAACCGGCAATCTAATGTTGAAAGCCGAGGAAAAAGCTCTCAGAGCGAAACTTGAACTTATCAATCATCTCGACCCGTCGGAGCTGAAAGAACTGAGCCGGGAAACTCGTACCACCACAGGACTTACAGACAAAGGCGGTGCAAGCCTCGGACTTATAGAAATGGCAAAACGTTCAGGAAACAAACTTGAATACCAGATAAAACCCGTTGATGATGAATTTTCGTATTTCTATCTCACTACTGAAATCGAAACAGAATCAGAAGAAAGCGAAAAAAACTCCGCATCAAATACAGAATATCCGATACAAAGGCTGATAGAAGATCACGAATCATTCTCCAAAAATAATTTGACACTTTCGTTCAAAGGAGATTTTAATCAAGAAAATTTACTATCTTTGCTGTCGATTCTAAAATCCGGAATGAGCGAAACTTCCACTAGGATAAAGCTTTACGGCGTAATGGTGGAATTGTTGCAAAATATCGTAAAACATGCCGACAATATCGACAACACAAAAGATTGGAAAGCCGGTGTATTCTATATTTGCGAATATGAAGAAAAATTTGCACTTTTGGCGGGTAATTACATCCGTAAAGAGCACTCACGTCCAATTGCGGATAGAATCGACCGTTTGAACAAAATGGATTACAAGCAGTTGACAAAAGAATACAATGCAATCCTACTAAATCCGGAAGTAAACAACCCCGTTTCTACAGGATTGGGATTCATTGATATTAGAAGAAAAACAGGTACTCAGATTGAGTATTCTATAATAAATGTCAACGACAAAACTGACTTTTTTACAGTTAAAACCACAATAAATAAAAAAGATTAACAAAAATAAAACACATTAAAAAGAAAAAAATTTGCGATAAAAAAATGGAACCATTTGTAAAAGAACCAACTGTTGATACACCCAAAGTAGTATTAGACGCCGACAAAGGAATATTTGAACTAGCCCAGATGTCGTTGCCCGAAGATGCTGTGGATTTTTATGCCCCTATTATTCAATGGTTTACTGAATACGCTGAAAATCCTAATCCAAAAACTGTCTTTGATATGAAATTGGAGTATTTCAACACTGCATCCAGCAAACAAATTATCCAAATACTTTTACTATTACAAAATTTCAAAGACAAAAGCGATATCACAGTAAATTGGTATTACAAAGAAATCGATGAAGATATGCAAGCTATTGGCGATGAATACAGCCAAATCATAAATCTTCCGTTCAACCTGATTCCGGTTGCGAAAAAATCATAATAACAAATACTTAGCAAATTTTTTTTGTTTTTGTAATAATAATCTACCAATAAATATCTTATTTTTGTACCCTGAAATTAACACAAACAACAATTATCATGGGTACACTTTTAAGAATACATCCGGAAACTCCGCAGCTTCAAGCCATACTTCAGGCTGTGGATATCCTTCAACACGACGGCGTTATCATTTATCCGACAGACTCCGTCTACGCCTTGGGTTGCAGCATGACAAGCAAAAAAGCTCTTGAAAGACTCGCCAGATTCAAAGGCATAAAACTCGCAAAAGCAAGATTCTCATTTATTTGCAAAGATTTACAAGACATCTCGGAATATACAATGCCTTTGGATACAAGGATTTTCAAATTGTTGAAAAAAAATACTCCCGGTCCGTTTACATTTATTCTTCCGGCAAGCAAAAAAATTCCAAGGATGTTTGATAATTCAAGAAAAGAAGTAGGTCTTCGTGTTCCGGATTCCAAAATTCTGTACCAAATAGTAGAACATCTTGGCAATCCGCTACTTACAACTTCAATTCACGACGAAGACGAAATCATAGAATATTCTACAGACCCCGAACTGATTTGGGAACGTTATAAAAATCAAGTTGACTTAGTAATCAACGGCGGTTACGGTCTCAACGAACCGACTGCTATAGTAGATTGTACAGGTTCGGACATCGAAATCATCAGAGAAGGTGTAAAAGAGTTGATTTACTAATTTTTACGATAATTATTAGTAAAAAAAAGCAGGATGTGTATGTTCTTATACGCATCCTGCTTTTTTTATTTACTGAAATTTACTTTTTCAATGGGAATTTGTAAGCCAAAATCGCCATGATACCTGCAAACAATGCCGGGAACAGTGAGAACAACGACCAAATCATTGTTTTAACAGAATCGGTTACCGATACAGCATCTATTGTAAGGTTGCCCATAGCATCTTCTATCATTGTAGCACCCGCAACACCAAGAAGCAACGCTATCAACGAACCTGATACCGCACCGCCAAGTTTCTGAGCCATTGTACCTGACGAGAAAATAAGTCCGGTAGAAGATGTACCGTTTTTCTCAGTAGCATAGTCAGCAACATCGGCATACATCGACCAAAGAAGCGGAGAGTAAAGACCTACACCGACAGATGTGAGAATTACAAATACTATCATCAACCACATATAAGATTTGTCCATCGGAATCAAGAAAAACAACACTGAAAATACAAGACAAATAATTGAAGCATAGAAAAACGCCATTTTCTTTGAACCGATTTTCTTTGTAAATACCGGCGAAACTCCACCGAATATCATACAAATTACTTCACCAAATGCCATAAACACGGTGTAATTGATAATAAACGATCCCAATGTAACATCGCCGTTAAGACAATATGTAAACATATAACCGGCTACTGCATAGCGGAATCCGTTGAAAAAGTTGGTACAAATACCAATTGAAGTCAAATAAATCCACGGTTTGTTTTTCACCAAATCGGCAAACTGCTTAAACGAGAATTTCTCGGCTCTTACCGGTTTTAATCTTTCCTTTGTAAGAAGACCGCAAGCAAGTGTCATAACAGCGGCAATTATACCGAATGTTACACCAATTACAGCATATTGATGTTGCAACATCGGAACCAAGGATTGACTGATTGATTGAATTTGATTTTTAATATCATCAGAAGGATTCTCAATAGCTTTCAGTTCAACGAGTTTATTATTAAGTTCAGAATACTCGCCACCGCCAATCCAACCTTGAATATACGGGAACGAAAGCAATGTAATAAAGCCCATCGCATACGCACCTACCATACGGAACGATGAAAACTGATTTTTCTCGTTGTCATCATCGGTCATTACGCCCAAAAGCGAACCATAAGGCACATTTACAGCCGTATACATCGCCATCATTACAAGATACAAAGTATAAGCGTAAATACGTTTTCCGGTAGCATCGAAATCCGGAGTGTAAAGCAACAATGCGAAAATCAATCCGAAAGGAATAGCTCCGAAAATCAACCAAGGACGGTATGTACCGAATTTCGACTGTGTTCTGTCCGAAAGACTACCCATCAAAGGGTCGGTTACCACGTCAAAAAGACGCGCAACAAGCATCAGCACAGCAGCATCTGCAAGCGAAAGTCCGAAAACATTTGTAAAATAAAGCGGAAAGGCAATGGACATAATTTTCCATGTAATACCGCCTGAAGCCGCATCTCCAAGGGCATAGCCGATTTTTTCTTTTAAAGAGGCCATTTTTAATGTCTTTTTAGTGTAATTGTATTTTGATGTTAAGAAATTGTTTCCAAAATTATACATTTAAAATTACACCTGCAAATTTTTATTGAAAAAGTTTGTTACAACAATTTCTGACTATATTTTCATGTGAAGATGTCATAAAAAAATCAATTTTCACGGACGTTAATTAACAGTGTTGTAATTTTCTGAAAAAATATATTGATTAATAATGTATAATTATTATCTTTGCCAAAAATAAATTACATTGTGAAAATCGCTATTATCGACTACAAAGCCGGAAATATCAAATCAGTAGAAGCAGCATTGCAACGACTTGGTTGTCAAACTGTTTTAACTAAGGAACAAGACGTAATCACCTCTGCTGACAAAGTGATTTTCCCCGGAGTGGGAAACGCCGGCGCTGCTATGGAAGCCCTGAAATCTACGGGCTTAAACAAAATTATCCCCGAACTCAAACAGCCGGTACTCGGTATATGTCTTGGTATGCAGTTGATGTGCCGACATTCTCAAGAAGAAGACACCGATGGTCTCGGAATTTTTGATATCAACGTGGTAAAATTTAATGCAACTAACGGAGAAAAAATTCCTCACATGGGTTGGAACGAAATTTATAACCTGAAAACTCCTCTTTACAAAGGCATTACGGACAACAGTTTTATGTATTTTGTTCACAGCTATATGGTACCGGTGTTTGAATACACGGCAGCAAAATGCAATTATACAACAGAATTTTCGGCATCGATTGCAAAAGACAATTTTTACGGTGTACAATTTCACCCCGAAAAAAGTGGTACTATTGGTCAACTAATATTAGAAAACTTTATAAAACTATGATAATAATTCCAGCAATAGACATCATTGACGGTCGTTGTGTAAGACTTCAACAAGGCAAATATGAAAATGTAAAAAAATACGACCTCGAACCCGTAAAAGTAGCAGAAGAATATGTAGAAGCCGGATTAACACATCTTCATCTTGTAGATTTGGACGGCGCAAAACAAGGTATTCTTGTTAACACAGCGGTATTGAGCGACATCGCCCGAAATACGGATTTGAAAATTGACTGCGGCGGCGGTATCAAAACTCTCGGCGATGTAGAAATGCTGTTTTCGCTTGGGGCATACGCTGTTAACCTCGGCAGCGCAGCCGTAAAAGATCCCGACCTTATGATCAATTGTCTGAAAAAATACGGTTCTGACAAAATAATTCTCAGTGCCGATGTTATGGGCAACATGGTAAGGATTCACGGCTGGCAAGATGATGCACATATTACGATAAATGATTTGATAAAGAAATTTCTTGCTCACGGATTGCAACGTGTTTGCGTAACAGCTATAAAATGTGACGGGATGTTACAAGGTCCGGATATTGAACTTTATCAAAAATTACAGAAAGAATTTCCAACATTGAAAATCACTGCAAGCGGCGGAGTATCAGGA
>Ga0256405_10011462_pt1 | contig 11300 bp, 8 predicted proteins | sample RumenRJG_02DNA_FD_189096 | JGI IMG/M metagenome (GOLD analysis project Ga0256405, IMG submission 189096) | Bovine rumen microbial communities from Lethbridge, Alberta, Canada - RJG_02 | ecosystem: Host-associated > Mammals > Digestive system > Stomach > Rumen | place: Canada: Alberta | collected...
GCCACCCGCCCAGAACGACAATGCCAACGACGAGGATAAGGCGCGTGCGTTGTTCCATCCTGTGGACACGACGCGGCATCATCGTGAAAAAGGGTGGGACTATCGGGGGCGTGCCATTTATCATTTCACGCTACCGGTAGAAGGGCGCTATCCGCTGTTTGGCGTCATCGAGGGCGGAAGTGCCGAGACGGCAACGGTAAGGCTCAATGCGTTCGGACAGCGGGTGTGTATGCTCTTGCGTGGCCTGCCGCAGTTCTATGCAGAGAAGGGCTATGCGCTGAAGGTGCTGGCAACACGGGTAATGCCCGACCACATACACCTCGTCATCCAGGTGCTCGAGCCACTGCCGAGGAGCATAGGGACGGTGGTCCGCGGCTTCAAGAGCGCCTGCACCTCCATTTACAAGCGCGAATACTATAGAGGCGGCGAGAACGCCGCCAAAGTGCACGAAGACGAGAACGCCGCCAAAGTGCACGAAGGCGAGAACGCCGCCAAAGTGCACGAAGACGAGAACGCCGCCAAAGTGCACGAAGACGAGAACGCCGCCAAAGCGCACGAAGACGAGAACGCCGCCAAAATGCACGAAGGCGAGAACGCCGCCAAAGTGCACGAAGGCGAGAACGCCGCCAAAGTGCACGAAGACGAGAACGCCGCCGATGGCACCTTCATGCACTTTGACCGCATTTTTGCGGTCAGCTCCAGCATCTGGCAGCCGGACAAGGCCTATTACCACGAGCGCATCCTCCATGCCCCCGGCCAGCTTCGCCACATGATCGACTACGTCAAGGACAACCCACGGCGACTATGGCTCAAGAAGCACAACCCCACGCTCTTTAAGCTCCACCGCCGGACACAGGCACACGGCCTGCTATTCACCTCTCTCGGCAATCACTTCCTCCTCGACTGGCCCGACCGCCAAATGGTGGAACTATCACGAAACGCCCCCGATGATGAAGTGGAACAGCGCCTCGGCGAGGCGCTGGCAGCCGCAAAAAACGGAGCCATCACCTACACGGCAGCCATCAGCAAAGGTGAACAGCTCATCGCCCGCACGCTACGTCAGCAGGGCTTTCCGCTTGTCATCCTCCTCAACGACGGATTCCCGAAGGAGGGATCGCCACACGAACGCTACTTCAAACCCGGCGGCGTCTATTTCGAAGCATGTGCAGAGGGACGACTCTTGCTGCTCGAACCAACAGCAGAGACATTCATCAACGCTGACATACAGACAGCAGTCCAAGAGACACTACGGCGCAAAGCCGAAGAACGCCACTATAGCTACTCGCCGCTGCCCGTTAGCTCCCAGCGCTACCGTTTTGTGGCCCTCAACGAGATGGCCCGGCTGTTAATCGAATGACAGGAAGACATGTCCTACAAACAGAAAAAATTATGTAAAATATAATATGTATATTTTAAAAAAAAGAAAAAATTGCGGTAAATCTAAATAAAATGTTACCTTTGCAGTGTCAAAAACAGAAAAAGGCATAGAAGAACAGGAAAAGAGACTATTAATAATAGGAAAAACTACAGATTATGAAAATGATAAAGCATGTAATTATGGGCGTCGTGCTGGCAGGCTTCAGCACCACCGCTATGGCACAGGACGGCACAAAGGCCGACATTGATGCCGTCAAGAAAATCATCAGTAGCAAACCCGCAGACCTGGACGACCAGATGAAAGCGTTCTACAAGAAGAACAAGAAGAACGCCGAGAACCTGACGGCTTTCGGTCGCGCGTTCTATGAGGCTAAGGACACAGCGAATGCCAGCATCTATGCTGACCACGCACTGAAAGCCAACAAGAACTTCGCACCGGCCTACATCCTCAAGGGAGACCTCCGCGCTCTTGCCGACGACGGTGGTGGTGCTGCCTCGTTCTACGACCAGGCAATCTACTTCGACCCGAAGAATCCCGAGGGATACCGCAAATACGCTTCTGTGTACCGTAAGATCAGTCCGCAGGGTGCTATCGCCAAGCTGAACGACCTCCGTGCTCAGCTGCCCGACTACCCTGTCGACGCTATCATCGGCCACATCAACTACATCTCCAACAACTTCGACGAGGCGATTGCTGCCTACGAGAAGGTTGACCGTAACAAGATGGAGAAGATGGACATGATTGAGTACACCACTTCATGCTACTTCACCCAAAAGTACGACAAGGGTCTCGACATGGCAATCTTCGGTCTGCAGAAAGAGCCGCGCAACTCTACGCTGAACCGCATGGCAATGTTCTGCAACACTGAGAAGGGCGACTTTGAGAAGGCTCTTGACTATGCCGACCGCCTGTTCAACAAGTCCGACTCAGCCAACATCTCGTATATGGACTACGTCTACTACGGCAACGCCCTCAACGGCGCCAAGCGTCACGACGAGGCCATTTCCATGTTCCAGAAAGCACTCGACCAGGAGTTCGACAACAAGGACAAGCGCGCCGGCGTCATCCAGACCCTCGCCAATGCCTATAAGGGAATGGAGGACTATCCCAACGCCCTGAAGTACTACGAGCAGTACCTCAACGAGGTGTCGAAGGCCAGCGCCTCTGACTACCACAGCTTTGCACAGCTCTACGTCAAGCAGTCGAACACGCTTGAGGGCGACGCCAAGATGGAGGCTCTGAAGAAGGCCGACGCTATCTACGAGAACATGCAGAGCAAGTATGCCGACATTGACGACTTCATCGCCTTCCAGCGTGCCCACGTCGGTCTGTTCATGGATCCCGACTTCAAGCAGGGACTGGCCAACCAGCACTACCAGAAGCTTATCGATGTGCTGAACGCCAAGGCCGAGAAGGAAGCTGCCGACAAGAAGAAGCTGACCGAGGCTTGCGGCTACTTCATCAACTACTACATCCACATTGCTCCCAACACCCCCAAGGCCAAGGAGTATGCAGCCATCTTGCTGACCATCGACCCCGAGAACGAGGCAGCCAACGCTGTGATGCAGCTGAAGTAATCAATAACAAAGATAACTAAATAAAGTTGGAAGGAAACGACATCGTTTTCTTCCAACTTTTCTTTTCTCTACAACCTTGAGTTAAAGGTCGAGCTCGTTCACACGCTTTCCCGACCTGAGAGAGAGGTACGGTTGAAATGTTTTGCAGAAAAAAAAAGGGACCTCCTTTCGGAAGCCCTCTTAAGTTTTTGGTTTATAAAGCTCAATCAGAGTTGGATTAAGCCGGAAGATAGATTGCCTCTGACGGGCAAACAGAAGCGCAAGTACCGCACTCTGTGCAAGCGTCAGCGTCAATTACATACTTCTCACCCTCAGAGATAGCCTCAACGGGGCACTCACCAGCACATGTTCCACATGCGATGCAGTCGTCACCAATTACGTATGCCATAATGATACAAAAATTTGATTTGTTAATAAATAAATACTTAATAATTATGATGCAAAGGTACGCATTAATATTGGAAAATACCAAACTTTAGGTAGAAATTTTTCGTCAGACGCGCCAATTTATACGCCGTCGAAATTGACGAGAACACAATAATCAGGTGTTTTCTACGTTATTTTCATAATGAAACGACTGCTCATTATTATCTATATCATCACTGTTGCCCTGCCCACCTTTGCCCAGGAACGACGACCGCAGAACAAGCCCTATATTGACCTGCGTCCCATGCACTTCGGCATCAGCGTTGGTTTCCATATTCAGGACATTGAGTTTCAGAACGTCGGGCCTCAGGTAGTAACCCTCGATGACGGTACGACAACCACCGAGACCGTCGTTTGCGACCAGGACAACTGGAACCCGGGGTTCAGCGTCGGCGTGCTGGCCGACCAGCGGCTGTCGAAGCACTTCTCGCTGCGCCTGCAGCCCACCATGCACTTCGGTGCCAAGCACTTGGTGTTCCGCCATCTGAACCAGACAGACGCCGACGGCCGCATCCTTGAAAAGAGCCAGGACATGAAGAACACCTACATCGCCTTCCCCCTCGACCTGAAGTTTGCCGCCGAGCGCTTCAACAACTACCGTCCCTACATCACCGCCGGCATCAACCCGATGATTAACCTCACCAGCAAGTCGCAGGACTACGTTCAGCTGAAACGCTACGACACGATGCTGGAGATAGGCCTGGGCTGCGACCTCTACCTACCCTTCTTCAAGCTCATTCCCGAACTGAAGTTCAGTTACAGCTTGATGGATGCCATTGACAAGGGGCACGCCGACGAACTGACCGACGCCACGCAACGCGTCTATACCAACAGCGTCACGTCGGGTCATGCCAAGATGATAACGCTCACGTTCTATTTCGAATAAGCCCCGCGCAACAAGCTCAACGCCTTGACAGCTGTAGCACCAGTCGACCGACGAAAGCACCGTGCTTGCCGTTCTGGTCGACAGGAATCTGCTTACCCGTCTTGTCGGAAGCATATTGCAAAACGGGCATATACGTGTGGGTATGTCCGCCTAAGACGAGGTCACAGTCCTTAATCTGACGGAGCACCATCTCGTCGGTGTACTCACTCTCAGCCCAGCCCATGTGGCTGAGACAGATGACGATGTCGCACTTCTCCTGACGCCGTAGGATGTCGATGTATTTCTGTGCTGCTACAGCAGGGTCTATAAACTTCAGCGGGCCGTAGTTCTTAGCAGACACCAGTCCCTCCATCCTAGGACAGAGAGCAAAGACGCCAATCTTCACGCCTTGACGTTTCAGCGTGATATAGGGTTTGACAATATCCTCCAGCTCCGTGTCGCCAAAGTCGTAGTTGGAGCAGACGATGGGGAAATTAGCCTTGCGGAAGATGCGCACCATATTGTCGAGTCCGAAGTCGAACTCGTGGTTTCCTATCGTGACAGCATCGTAGCCCATTTGGTTCATCAGTTCCACCTCCACGTCACCCTTGAACATCGTGTAGTAGCTCGACCCCTGCGAGAAGTCGCCACTGTCGAAGAGCAGCAGGTCGGGATGCTTCTGGCGTTCCTCCTTCAGCATCGCAATACGTCGCAGGAAACCGCCACGTCCGGCCAGGGAAGTGTCTGCCAGCACCTCCTTCAGGGGCAGGATGCACGAATGCGTATCGTTAGTATGCAGAACGAGCAGTGTCTTCTGCTTCCTGGCACCAGCGCTCATAGTCACCAGCGCCATCAATATAATAATAGGTAGTCGTTTCATAATTCTTATTTTTTCCTTATAACCTTTCACCTCTTAATTCTAATCCTTCCTTCCACCTGCGCATCGACCATCTCACCTTTGGCAGCCTTCTGTTTGAAATAATTCATAATGATGAATCGCGTATTGTTGCGTGCCTCCTGTGGCGAGTTCACGTCGCGTCCATCCTTGAAGGCGTCCATACCGTCGTTACCTCCCAGCAAGTAGTCGATTGTCGTGATGCGATAGTCAGCCTTGGAATCTATCTCCTCGTCGTTGAGCCGTGCCGATAAGAGTTCACCATCAGCCGATATTACCAGTTCACAACCACGGCTGACGCCCTCACCGCCACGACGTGCTATCTGCCGGAACAGCTTCAACAAGCTTTCGCCCGTCAGCGTAATAAAGGCAATTTTATTTTCAAACGGCGCAATGTCGAGCAAGTCGCCGTAAGTCACCTCGCCTTTTGACAGTTCGGCGCGTATGCCGCCCATATTGTAGACAGCCAGCACGGGTTTCTCGCCATAGTCAGATGCTGCCCAAACGAGTATGTCACTCAGCAGGTTCGACAAGTTACTCTCAGGACGCTCAACAGCCATGTTGCGAGCAGCAATGCCCATGACCGGTCCCATGACCGAATCCACCTGATGCTTATAAGGAACCAGGAATCTGGCAGCCGCCTCATCAGGCTGACGGTCGTAACGGCTATCTACTACGATGCGTGTCCGCTCCACACCGACCAGCTGATAATGGGAGCGACAAGCCGTGAGCAACATCCCAATAGCCACCAAAAAGAACAGTTTCTTATTCATACGCTTAGGTTTTATGGTGCAAAAATACAAAAAAAATAATAAAAACGCACCGCGGAAGCAAATTTTTCGCTTTTCACTTTCCACTTTCCACTTTTTTTCGTACCTTTGCAGCCGCTTTCCGCGTAATCGCTGGCAGGAAGTCACGAGTTGCCTGTTATGTTGCGTAGGAACGATACAACAACCGTTTAATTATTCAAGTTAAAAATGGATTTAATCAAAGTTGCTGAAGAAGCATTTGCAACCGGCAAGCAGTTCCCGGAGTTCAAGGCCGGTGACACCATCACTGTCGCTTACAAAATTATCGAGGGTTCCAAGGAGCGCATCCAGCTCTACCGTGGCGTAGTCATCAAGATTTGCGGCCAGGGTAACAAAAAGCGCTTCACCGTTCGCAAGATGTCTGGCACCGTGGGTGTGGAGCGTATCTTCCCCATCGAGTCTCCCAACATCGACTCTATTGAGGTGAACAAAGTTGGTAAGGTTCGTCGCGCTAAGCTTTACTATCTGCGCAAGCTCACTGGTAAGGCTGCCCGTATCAAGGAGAAGCGTCGTCCTGTTACTGCTGAATAAGAAAAAGGCTCACGGTTAACGTGAGCCTTTTTCTTTTCCGTTCTATTTAAAGTTCTCGTCGGCGCTGGCATCGCCATGCAGGGCATCCTGAAACGAATCCCAACTTTGGAATCCTGCCAGCATCGATAAATGGTCCAGCGTTCTGCGGTCTGGTTTGTGCAGAAGTTCCTTCTCTACCGCCGCCAGCAGTTTCCGTAAAGCCAGTCGTTTCTTTTCCATACTCATTTGAATATCAGCATCGGGTCCATGATTTCTTCCTCGAAGTCAGGAGCTTCGCGAACATTCAACTCACCTTTATATTCTTCACTGGCCGTCAGCAGCGAATTTTCGTAATCCAGTTCTACAACAGTGAGGGCTGGTACTATATAATCTTGCTTTTTCATATCCAAAACGCTTGAGTGTTATTTGCCATTGACAATAGTCTTCTTGCCATTATAGATGTACAAGCCAGGTTTCGAGGGGGCACCTGCAAGACGCGCTCCGCCAATCGTGAACCATCCCTCCTGAGCCTTGACAGACGGTAATGTCCGGATGCCTGTCGTCTCATCACTCCAACTGACAGGGATACGAGAAGCGTCATAGGACACTTCGAGATAAGCACGATATGGCTTGATAGTTGCTCCAGCTCCTACACGGACAAACTCGCCCGCCTGGATATTATCGCCCTGGTCTGCAGCAGCGAATCCATAGATATACTTGTTAGCAAGCTCATAGGAGTTCAACAGTTGCGACGTCCATGTAATAGGTCTAAATGTTCCAACGAGTGCGGAAGCGGCGGGGGCAGCATCCGTTGTTACGGAAACATTCTTGACGGCAATCTTTCCTGCTCCACTCTTCTTGAAGATATAAGGCGTCTTGGCAGCCAGTCCTGTTGTGACGCGCTGCAAGCCAGCATCGCCAGCCGGTGTGATACCCGTAAAGGTGTAGAATTCGCCCAGTGCATCTGCCGTAGCCTTGTCGACGGCAAAAGGCAGATAGACCGTTGAAGTACGGTCTGCTACGAATTCGCGGCCAAGAGTCGCACTGACGACGCCGAAGTTCTTCACGGGACTAAACGCCTGGTCGTCCTCAGCAAGCTGCATATTATCGCAGACGGCACCGATAACGACGTTCTGTTCGCCCTCAGCAGCTGTATTATTGTTTCCTGCCGGCAGGTAGATGAACGTTTTCGGGCTGACGCCTTTGAATGGGCCGTCATCCGAGCGGCTGACACGGACATTCGAGATTGACGTCTGCGACAGGTCGATATACATGATGGGAGAGGAGATGTCCTTAAAGACATCGTCAGGCAGTGCGGTCAGATCAAGGTCGTCAAAGTCAAAGTGAAGCACACCCGTTGTCGCCGACCCTACCATTGCCTCGTTAAGAGCGTCTGCGGTCAGCAGTTTTGTTGGTTTAGCAGCAGCCTCGGGAGCCTGAGCGTTCTGGACAGAGGTTGTCGTTGTCTTCAAACCGAACATCTTGACAGGGACGGTCTTCACCTTGGCGCGGCGATAGCCACGTGCTTCGGCAGCCCCAGGCGTAGCATTGTAGATATACACATAGGTAGGCTCCTTGCAGACATACGGCACTGTGATTATTCCTGTGACACCCCTAAACGAAAGAGGCTTGTTGCTGCCTATCTGCACATTGAGCACAGCATTGGCTGGCACTTCGACATCAAGTTCGAGGCTACCAGAACCGGCAGCCAACAGAACGGTGAGACCGTGGAACACTTTAGCGAAATCCTGAGTACCTGGTGTCTTGGTAAGGGCGGCATTCATATCAGACTCTCCAACAACCGTCTGCAGCACGAAGGCATTCCTTTCGGCAGTGCCGCCTCCCGTCAGCGGGTCGCCCGCCTTCTCAGCCACGGTAAGGGTCTCGGCCGGCTGGCCTGCCTCCTGTTCCTGTACGACGAGCGTAACGAGCACGTTGTCTACCACCTTATTAATAATAACAGTGGTGGTCTCGTTGGCTTCTCCTTCGTTCTCCTTGACTTCCACTTTTTCCGTTCCCGCCGGAGGTGTTTGCAGGGCTTCGACGCTCTGGTCGTTTGGTTCAACAGTCTTTTCCGCATTCACGTCGAGGACCACAGGCGTTATGACGTTGCCAATTTCTGCATACATAGCATCGGCGGCGCCCGTTATCCAGCAAAGGTCGTTCAGTAGTTCAACCTGGAAACCACGAATAGGCGCGGCCGGTGCAGCCCCATCTTTTGAGCCCACCGTCAGTGTGCCGGGTGCCTGCTTGTCGGTAGTGATGAGCAGTTTGCCGGGGACATCAGCAGAGGCAGAGATATCGGAAATATGGTTCTCGCCTTTCAGGAAGAGTTTCAGGTCGTCGGTCATCGTGCTCTCGATGCTGCCTTCAAACCCATTCAGTATGAGTGTGCCCCTACCGTTGTAAATCACTCTTACCACCTCTTCGTCATCAAGGACATTCAGCATATTGGCTTCGGTCACTCGCTTTGGCTGCTGCTCTCCGTTCAAAGTAATGGCAATGCCATATGAAACAGGTTCACGAACCGTCACCGTGAAATTGCCAAGTTGGTAATAGACGTCTGCTTGCGTTTCATCCTCTACGCGTGCATTAAGGATTGTGAATGTCGACACTTCACGATTATCAATCAAATGAACTTCAAACTCGGCCGTACCCTCCGACTCGCCAATATATAAAACCCCATCGGGACTTACTATATCAGTACTTCCTTCGTATTCCAAGAAATATTCTTCCGAACCAAAAGCAGGGATTAGTTCCGGCTTCACAGACTCCGTCATGCCTATCACAGCTTCGACTGAAGAAGCAGCAAACCCAAAGTATTTACCCACGACAGGTGTGCCATTAACGTCAGCGGACTTCTTCACGTAAGCCGTCACAGTACATGGGCCTAACAGTTCAGGCGCTTCAGTAAATTGCGTATCACTTACATTCTGCAGATCGCTGCTGGCGTAGTCAATGCTGTAATACATCGGCAGGCCAAAGTCATTCTGCAAGAACAGCCTCGTCTCATTGCTTTGTCCGGAGTAGGTTGACATCGTGGGGACTGGGTCGCCCAGCGTAGGACGCACTCCCGTATCATAGGAATAACCAGCCTCAAGCCCCTCGGCATTCATCAGCCTATAGCCAGGTTGCCACTCAGCATTATCGAACCGATAGGTATAAGCACCATTCCAAAACAGGCCGTCAATGCTGACCGTCTTGAAGTCTCTGATAGCGCGTTGCGTCTCAAAAACGAGTTTACTGTTGTCGGCGCCTTTCTTGATGGTCAGCTTAGCGTTGTCGGCAACAGCCCTGATGGCTGACGCAGAGTCGGTTGAGCACAGCTTGTTCTCGCCAATGACAACGATGGTAAGCTCATCCAATCCGCTTGCGATGGAGCCATTGGTGCCGGTGTTTCCAGTGATTGTGGCGTTATTGAGCGTCAGCGTATTGGTCGACACGTCAAAACTGACAGTGCCATCTACGTAATCGCCAATAATCTCTGAGGCATTGTCATTCGTCACCGGGACGCCACCAACGGTCAGATTTTGTGCCCACGAAGCAAGTGGGGCGAATAGCAGGACGATGAGTGCCTTGAAACACCGTCCTTTAATGGTTTGATAATTTAGTTTTTTCATAAGTATCTTTCTATTTCGCCAATGGAAGCGTAAACACAAAGCGGGCACCGGGCTCGGCATAGGTCGTGTCGAGCACGACGTCGCCCCCCAGACGACGGGCAATGGAGCGAGCTACAGAGAGACCGACACCATAGCCATCGAAATAGCTGTTCAGCTTGAAATAGGGTTCAAAGACGTGCTCTGCCTCTTCAGCGGGCACACCCATGCCAGAATCCTCGACGGCGAAAGAGACGTTGCCGTCGGCCACACTAATAAACAAGGTTACCTTGCCATCGGTAGTAAACTTGGCAGAGTTCTCCAACAGCAAGGCGATGACACGCGATGCCTTGGCGGGAGTGGTGTAAAACTCAGCATCGGCAGCATCATCGGCCACCATGATACCAAAGCGCACGTACTTGGCACTAAGGATGCCCGACTGAGCGACAGCCTCGTCGGCAATCTGGCGGGGCACACCACGCTTGCCAACATTGATAGGAGCCTGAGAGCCCAGTTCCGACAAGTCCTGCAACTTGCGGATAATGCCTATCAGCTTGGCGTCTGTTTCCGACTTGCCTGCCTCGGCCTCGGCCTGCTTCACGAGCTGGTCAACAATCTCGTAATTCTGCTGAACAGCCTGGTAGGCTCCCTTCATCTTCTGGACCTCCTGCTCCAGCTGGCTGCTGGTCTCGAGCATCTTCTGCTTCTCTTCCTCCATCTTGTCGAAAGCCAGCAATGCTTGTTCGTAACCCTCGCCGACATTGTCGAAGTTCTTCTCCAGTGCACGATAGTCGTCAAGCAGCTTCTGCTGTTCGTCAACGCGCTTCTGGTAGTCGCTCAACAGGTTGTTCGTCTCATCGGTCTTCTTGTTCGACGACCTGATTTCGGCCAGGAGTGCAACGAAAAGCACTACGATGGCCAAGATTAATATACCGTACCACATAAGCTGTTACTCCTTCTTCTTCTCTACGGTCATAAACTTTGTGAAGCCTGTCATCTGCAGCACCTTGTAGATCTCTGCATTAACGTTTGTAATCTTAAACTGTCCCTTCTGCTGCATCACCGTGCGCATCGTCTTCTGAATAACGCGAAGACCGGAGCTGGCCATATACACCAGGTCGGAACAGTCAAGTTCCAGGTCCAGACCTCCGTCAACCAATACGGGCTGAATCTCCTTCTCAAAGTCACCGGCGTTCATCGTGTCGATACGCTCACCTGTCTTAATGATGGTCTTACCACCTTCT
>Ga0256405_10011463_pt1 | contig 11300 bp, 11 predicted proteins | sample RumenRJG_02DNA_FD_189096 | JGI IMG/M metagenome (GOLD analysis project Ga0256405, IMG submission 189096) | Bovine rumen microbial communities from Lethbridge, Alberta, Canada - RJG_02 | ecosystem: Host-associated > Mammals > Digestive system > Stomach > Rumen | place: Canada: Alberta...
TCAGTCTGCCTCTTCCAGCGGAAAGATTTATTCGAATGGTTTGCAGGAAGTTCCCCTGGAAAAGCTTCTACTGCCAAATCTTTACAACCGGAGTTGGGCTTATGAAATTATCTTGGACAGTTGTGATAGGAATATCTATTTCCGTGGGGCTGTTTCTTTTTGTCAGGGAATATCCGCATGCGAGGCGTATTGTTCAGCTGCTTGTCGGGGTATATATGCTCGTGTATTTAGGACTTATATGCAATGAAAATATGCAGCTGGAGGGATTTTGGTATTATCTTTTTACCGGAGTATTTGAAGCAGCAACTATTCACTATGCCGTAGCCAAGATATTCGGGCCTTTGATATTTGGAAGAGGATGGTGCGGGTTTGCCTGCTGGACTGCTATGGTATTGGATTTCCTGCCATTCAAGATACCAAGCGGACCAAGAAAGAATATCGGATGGGTCAGATATAGCACATTCACAGCTTCTCTTGTTTTTGTTGCAGGTCTTTTTTTTAGTCATGCAGGAAACCTTGAACGGATTATGTTTCGGGCATTCATTATTGGAAATGTGCTTTATTATACTGTGGGAATTGTTCTTGCGTTTTTGTTCAAGGATAATCGTGCTTTCTGCAAATATATCTGCCCGATTACTGTGTTTTTGAAACCGGCAAGTTATTTTTCTTTAATAAGGATAAAGTGTGACAAAGACAAGTGTATATCATGCGGAAAGTGTGAGCGGGCCTGTCCTATGAATGTTAAGATTACAGATAATTCACGGAAACGGAAAAATAGAACAGAGTGTATTCTTTGTATGGAATGTACGAGAGTCTGTCCGAAGAAGGCGTTACATTGATGGTTACAATTTTCTTATCGGCAGCTCAAAATAAGGTTTATATGCAGGAGAAATTGATATGAAAGCATTTATCGTTTATTGTCATCCGTCGGAAGATTCATTTACGCGGCATGTACGCGATTCATTTATAAAAGGTCTGACTGATTCCGGAAATGAATATGAGATTTCTGATTTATATAAAATGAATTTTAGAACTGATATGTCCGAAAAAGAATATCTGCGTGATGCAAATTACAGAAACACGCCTGATATAGAAAGTGATGTGCTTGCCGAGCAGAAAAAGATCAATGATTCTGATGCAATTGTTTTTATCTATCCTGTGTTCTGGACAGAAGCGCCAGCAAAACTTGTAGGTTGGTTCGACAGGGTATGGTCGTATGGGTTTGCTTACGGCGACAAAACAATGAAGGTTCTGGATAAGGCGTTCTTTCTTGTAACTGCCGGAAACACTATGGAACGTCTTGAAAGCTTCGGACTTTTGAACAGCATGAAAAAAGTTATGATCGGCGACAGATTTTTTGACCGCGCGAAGGATTTTGATTTTACGGTCTTTCCGGGAATGTCGCGGGAACTTGATTCCCGTAAGCAGACATGGGACGAAAATCTGAAGAAGGCATACGAAAAGGGCAGGGGCCTTTTTGCAGATCGGGGAGTTAAAAAATGAAATTAACGATTATCGTGGACAATGTTTCATCTTCAGATATCAGGGGCGAGTGGGGATTTTCTGCTCTGGTGGAATTCGGCGGGAAAAAAATACTTCTTGATACAGGCGCCTCCCGTCTTTTCCTGAAAAATATGAAAAAGCTTGATATAGATGTCAGCGATATTGACTATGCGGTTCTTAGTCATGCCCATTTTGACCATGCAAACGGATTTCCTGTTTTTTTAGACAATAACAAAAAAGCAAAACTGTATCTGCGTGAAGGAACTTCAGCAAACTGCTATCACAAAAAGTATTTTATTAATTTCTACATCGGAATTCCCAGAAGACTTCCCAAAAAATATGCAGATAGGATAGAGATTGTTTCAGGTAATTACAAACTGATGGACGGCGTATATCTGATTCCTCATAAAACAGAAGGACTTGCAAAAATCGGAATACGAGAAAGCATGTTCAGAAAAACGGAGCACGGCTGGATACCGGATGATTTTTCGCATGAACAGAGCCTGGTCTTTGATACGGACAAAGGTCTTGTCATTCTTAATTCCTGTTCCCATGGCGGCGCCGCAGCTACTATCGATGAAATAAAGGCTGCGTTCCCGAAACACCAGTAAACACAACGATTTTATTTTTGGGAATTTCTAGGCTGATATTTTTAAGATTGTTCTGCCGTAAGCCTTTGATGATGATTTTATCGTTCATGGACTGCTCCTGTTGAATTTGTATTACGGATGTGATTATGGCGGGAAGAGCTGAAAAAGACTTCTGAATTTGTGCGGTGCTCGAATTGTGCAGCATTGTATTGCGTTATAAAGCGGATTCTGGTATGATCATTCCGTAAACACTTTTAATACATCTTTCGAGAGATTTGTTTTGTCCTGTTAGGACGGAATGAATCTTACTGACTGAATCAGATATCCCGGTGATGTGGTGCATTAATCTGGTTCAACCTATTCTTCTTCTCTTTTTGGCCCGTGATATTGGATGTATCTGCAAAACTGGGCGTTGGAAGATGTATGAAAATCACAGAAAACAATTATACAGTTACAACAATCTATTTTGACGGGCAGTTCTGGTGTGCCCTTATTGAACAGTGCCGGGACGGAAAGAATTACGCCGGCCGTTACGTTTTCGGCGCAGAACCTTCTAATCCGCAGGTTTTGAACTGGATGATGCATGACTTTGCCTGTGTTCAGCTTCTGCCAGTGGAAGGCAGGACAAAGATCAGGTTCAAAAAGCTCCTGAAGGCTGAAACCGCTGCAAAAAACGGCGGCGGTATTCCTAAATCCCTGACGGCGTTTTCTGCAGCGCAAAAGGAATATGCACAGGAACGCAAAAAGCAGAACAGAGAGCAGAAGAAGCTTGAAGAAAAACAGAAATATCTTCTTAAACAGAATAAGAAGAAAGAACGAAGGTAAGAAAAATGAAAACGAATTTAATCTTATACATTCACGGAAAAGGCGGAAGCCACACAGAAAGCGAACATTACAGACCCTTGTTCCCGGAGGCTGATGTAATCGGCTTGGACTACAAAACTTTTACACCGTGGGAAACCGGAAAAGAAATCCACGATGCGGTTGTCGGGTTCAAGGCAAAATATGAAAAAATCATCCTGATTGCAAACAGCATCGGGGCATTTTTCAGCATGAACGCAGATCTGGACGGCCTGATTGAAAAGGCATTCTTCATTTCACCGGTTGCTGACATGGAAAAGCTTATTCAAGATATGATGAGATGGGCACATGTTACCGAAGCCGAGCTGGAAGAAAAAAAGGTGATTCCGACTGCATTCGGCGAAGATTTGTCATGGGAGTATCTGACGTACGTACGGAATCATCCTTTAAGCTGGAATATTCCGACTAAGATTTTGTACGGACGGAACGATCAGCTGATTTCGTTTGAAACGATCAGCAGCTTTGCTAAAAAGCACAACGCGCCGCTGACCGTGATGGAAAACGGCGAACACTGGTTCCACACGGACGAACAGCTGAAGTTCCTTGACGAATGGATTTGCAGTATGTTCTGATAAGAAAGCCTCGAAAAAGGGCAGCATTGATGTCTGAACTTTTTCGAGGTACCCGGAAATAAATTAGCACAAATTCAGAAGTATTGATTCTGTTCTATTTCTATACTTTTGACCAAGAGGTTAATGTACGGAATTACGCTGCACTGTACTCGCAGGAGAGGGCAAGCAGAAAGCGTTAAGCGCATGCATGTGACCTGCACAAGACAAAGTTTCTGGCATACATGAGACAGTGTTTTACGAATGCGGTATGTACAATCAGGAATAAATCGCATTCAGTTTTTGAATCTTCTGCTTGAGTTTTTCGCGAACGGACGGCGGTTCAAGGCATTCGCATTTTTCGCCCATTAAAAGAAGCATGTCGTAGGAATAGTCGCTTTCAACAAACGGAAGCTTAACAATAAAATGCTCTTCGCCGTCGGGAACAAGTTTATCCTGCGTGCAGAAGTCCAGTACCCGGTCAATTATGGATTTATGGATGCGAAGTTTTACCTGAAGTTCTGGAGTCATTTTGTCAAAATCCAAAACCGGTGCCTTGTATTCACGCGGGGTAAATTGTTCGTCCTTTATTTCAAGATCTGTCATACGTGAAAGCTTGAACATGCGCCAGTCATTCCGCACAAGGCAGAAGCCGTAAAAATACCAGCTGGTTCCTTTAAGGACTAGGCGGTATGGTTCTGCCGTCCGTTCAGTTTTATTGCTTTGTCCGTCAAAATAGGAAAACGAGACAATGCAGTTTTCCTGCATCGCTTTTTTTATGATTTCAAGATACGGCGTAACATTTCCTCCGCCGTACCATGGTTCCATGTCGATGAGTATCTGGCTTGCTTTAAGTTCAATTTCATTTGCCTTTTCCGATGGAATAAAGCTTTTGACCTTTGCCATTGCATTTGCAAGCTCGTCGCTCCGAATCATTCCCGAAAGGCTCGACAATCCCATAAGCAGGGTAGAAAGATCATCAGACGAAAAAACGTTTTTATCAATCTTGTATGACGGAAGGATTTCAATTCCGCCGCCTACGCCGGGAACAGCGCGGACCGGGATTCCTGCCATATTGATTGATTCAATGTCGCGGTAAATCGTGCGCTGCGAAACTTCGAACATTTCTGCAAGTTCCTGTGCGCTGACCCGGTCCTTTTTGAGGAGTATCATAATGATGCTTACGAGCCTTTCAATTTTCATTTTGCTGCCCTTTATTCTGAATTGTTGCCATATTGTTGTCAAGAATTGGATGGTAGAATCATGATACAAAACTAATCAAAGGCCGCCGGCGGCTGTATTCAGGAGAAGCATATGATTACGGTTTATATTTATCTGCTTGCAACAATGGCAGACTGGGAGCTCGGACATATTAGTGCGGAACTCAATTCACAGCGGTTTTTCAGGCAGAATGCACCGGCTGTGTGCGTTAAGACTGCTGCATTTACAAAAGAACCTGTAAAAACCATGGGCGGACTGACAGTCATACCTGACTGTACGGTTGACGAAATCGAAGTGAATGAAAAATGCGTTCTGATTCTGCCGGGAGCGGATACTTGGGGCGATGTAAAGAATGCCGGTGTCATTGCAAAGGCTGCCGAACTTTTAGAAGCGGGCGGTACGGTTTGTGCAATCTGCGGTGCAACGGTTGCCCTTGCACATGCCGGTCTGCTTGATAACCGCCATCACACAAGCAACGGCGCGGGATTCCTTGAGATGTTCTGTCCTTCTTACAAAGGCACGGCGTATTATATTGACAAACCTGCTGTTTTAGACGGTAACTTGATTACAGCCGGCGCGACAGGCGGACTTTTGTTTGCAAAAAAGATTATTGAACGTCTCGATGTTTTCAGCAAAACAACGCTTGAAGAATGGTACGCGTATTTCAGCACAGGCGAAGCCGGCCACTTTTTTGCTCTGATGCAGAGCGTTCAGGGCAGATAAATATTTCACGGTTTTTTATTCTGTATTTTTTCTGACATTTTTATAACTTTATTAGTCCACTCAGTTACCAGTTCTGCCGGTTCAACAGGGAGGACTTCATCACCCCAACCTAAGACCCAGCGTAATTGATAATGATATAAGTGCTGTTCGTGTTGTTACTAAACAGAATGAAATTGAAGAAAGACTAGATGATAGTTTTTATAATACAAAAGTTGTTTTTGGCAGCCGTATTGTAAAAGATGATTATAAGTTTGATGAAGGTTGTATTCTTGAACTTGCTGAATGTATTAATGAGCCATTAAAAATCATTAAGGATAAAAAAATAATTGGATATGGTGAACTTGTAATCCTTGATGAAAATTTTGCAATAAAAGTTACGAAGGTTTTGTAGGAGGAGGGAATTATGGAAAAAGCTAAAACACGCAATAGCCCATTTGCAAAACTGTATATCTGGATTCGCAACTTTGATGTTTATAAAGGAAATAATCCCTTTAAACGTTTGCTGCATCATATTGCCTGTAGAATGTGGGATTTCCAGGATGACCGGGATTTAGACATGTATTTCTTAAACAAACGAAAAACACAGATAAATTATATCAGCTTTCTTCGGTATCTTTTTATGTCATTGTTCTATAAGACAGAGCATACCAGTCAATGGTGGAATGGATTGGGGCTTTATGTTCCTACAAAAGATTTACCAAAAGGCCTCAATGTTCAGGTTGTAATTTATAACACAGATGATGCACGTGCAAAACCAAAACTATATCTTTTTCCGTACAAGCATAAAGTAAGGGAAGGGTTTGATAACAATTATGATTTAATCGGGCGCATTGAACTAACAGAAAAAAAGCCTGAATCTATTGATGACATTGTGCCAGTCAAAGGTTATGAAATTCCACTTGCTTATAAAAAAGCAATTCTGGAATGGGCAAATGAAAAAGACAAATGGGAAATTGCAAAGTATGCATGGGAGTCAGGTAAAAAGAATTTTATACACGACGTGGATGTAAAAACAATCACAAATGAAAAAATAATTGAATTGTTTCCGTCAAAAGCAGAGCGCGATTATTTGACCAAAATAAACTGGCAGTTCAGCGCCCGCGACCGGGAAATACTCTACCGCTATCTTGCTTTGAACGAAGAACCTGCTTACAAAGATGATTATGTTACGATACCGTTTCCGTTCCGCAATGGCGACCTTGTTAAAGTGATAGGGGAGGAAGAACGCATCGGCGTGTTTTGCAGCTGCAAAGATGATAAAAACTTTTTCGATCTGGATGCTAGAACAAAAGACTTTTCCGACTGGACAGATGCTGGTAGCACTAGAGTAGAGTTTTTAGAACCCGACGGCAGATTCTGTCACGAACATCCGTATGCATATAATCTGGAATATGCCGAACTTCCAAAAGACGCAGACAATAAAACTTCTAGAACTGTAAAAGATAATCCTTACAAGTGTGCCCTGGAAATCGCCTCTGAACTTATCCGCAATACAGACAGCTCAATAGAAAGTTTGCAAATGTACTGTGAAGAATATGAGAAGAAGAAATAAATATTATTCAACCACCCTCACATAAAAAGTCCCGCTGCCGCTTCCTTTCTTTTCAATTTTTCCAGAATCGCATAGCTGCTTAAGGGCTTTCTCTATAGTCTGGCGGGCTAAAGACGGGCACTCTTCCTGAATGTCACTTTTAGTGAATTTTCCAAGACGAGTGTTCGTTACTTTTTCTACCATCTCAAGAGCAGAGATTTTGTCATCAATAAGATTCAGGCGTTCTTCAAAATCGCGGTAGGCAGAAAGAATAATCCCCAAAAGATATTTTACAAAAGGCGTATTATCATTTTCGCCTTCATTCCATTTTTCTGAACTTTGTTCAAGGACATCATAATAATCATCCTTTGTCTTTTCGATTTTCTTTTCAAGACTTATGTATTTGCAGACAACAAAGCCGGAACGATAAAGCAAAAGAGTAGTAAGAAGTCTGGACATACGACCGTTTCCATCATTAAACGGATGAATGCATAAAAAATCTTTTATGAAATTTATAATAAGCAGAAGCGGTTCAATTTCCCCCCGATTGATCGCATTATTAAAAGTATCGCACAATTCCTGCAATGCATTTGGTGTTTCAACAGGAGAAAGCGGAGTAAAAAGAGTTCTGGAACTTCCGTCATTCATAGTGGCGACAATATAATTCTGAGAGTTTTTGAACTTTCCGCCAAAATCAGGATTCGCATACTGATACAAATATTTATGAAGTTGAAGAATGTAGTTCGGCGTAATCGGAATGTATTCGTAGTTTTCATGAACAATATTCAGAACATCCCTGTAGCCCATAATTTCTTTTTCATCACGATTGCGCGGCGTGGTTTTATCCTGCACAAGCTGCTTGATTCGGGTATTTGTAGAGACAATTCCTTCAATCTTGTTTGAACTTTCGGTACTCTGAATCTTTGCAATTTCCACAAGTTTTTCAAGCTTGTCTTTCTTCTGACGTACAAATAATTCCTGCCGCCCCTTGCATTCATGGATTTTTGCAATATAGCCAAGAATTTCCGTATCAATCGTACAATTTGAAAGTTTTGAATAGTCGAAACTGCGCATCTCCTACAAAGCTCCTTTATCTCCTATTTTAGTGTTGAAAATAGGAGATGTCAATAAAGTGTAGGAGAGGGGAAAATAGAGCAGGCAGCTGGAGGCTCCCTGTTATTCAGCCTGCAGCCACATCGCTAGATCAATTATCCGCACACCTTCTTTTGAATATTCTTCGTGTTTAGTGCGTGCGATTATAATTTTGGGATAAGCATCTTTTATACTCAGAAGCGGTGAAATTTCCCGTTCAAAAGTTTTCTCCGAAGAAATATCATCACTAACCTGAATATAAAGTTTTTCATTCTGCTTGATTGCAACAAAATCTATTTCTTTTTTGTATAGAACTCCGGCATATAATTCATAGCCCCTCCGTAAGAGTTCAATTGCAACCATATTCTCATAGATACGGCCATAATCCAGATTTTTAGTTCCCAATAAAGCATATTTAAATGAATGATCTGCCAGGTAGTATTTATCCTGCGAGGAAAGATATTTTTTTCCACGAATATCGTAACGATGAACTTTATAAAAGGCGAACGATGAACACAGGTATTTTAAATATGCACTTATTGTTTTGTTGTTTGTCTTTTCTTTTGAAGAAGTCAGTGTATTTGCAAGTGAATGAGTCGAAACTTCACATGAAATATTATCCAGCAAAAAATCAGATAATGTATTAAGGAGATTCGTGTTCCTGATTTTATACTTTTGCTGAATGTCACGAACAATAAGAGTTCTGAAGACATCCGAAATGTAGCTGTACTTTTCCTCTTCCGTTTGATACAAATACGAGCCAGCCATTCCGCCATATTTTGAGTAATTATCAAAGGCTATCTGAATATCACTCTCTTTAAAATATTCAAGATATTCTCTAAACGAGAAAGGAAAAACTTTTATCTCAAAAGTACGACCGGTAAAAAGAGTTGCAAGATCGCTTGAAAGTAAAAAAGCATTTGAACCAGTTATGTAGATATGAAACTTTTCACTCGCATGCACAGAATTAATTACACGTTCAAAATCTTCGCACATTTGTATTTCATCAATAAAAAGAAAGTTATCATTACCTTCAGAATAATTGTTTTCTACATATTCATTCAAAGTAGCGGCAGTTTTAAGCATATCATATTTCATAAGGTTAAAATTAATATGTATAATGTTTGCATCGCGGAACTCTGTTTTTATATATTCAATAAAGGCTTCCATAAGTTTAGACTTTCCGCTTCGCCTTATTCCTGTAATGACTTTAATGTCAGGAGTTTCAATTGTATGAATAAGTTTTTCCAGATAATGATTACGCTTAATAAGTTTCATATTTGTATTATATAATCCCTATTTCTCAAAATCAACATTTTTTCAATTTTGAGAAATAGAATAATTTATGGAGGCTCCCTGTTATTCCGCCTGCGGCTTCATAACAGGTCGGGCTTTCCGCACTTCCGCTTTCGCTCCATTCTTCCGTTCAGTCGCCAGGCTCCTTCACTCCAGAACGCCTTCGGCGGCGCTCCAATCCCTAGCCCGGGGAAGTTACAATCTCTGAAATAATTTTAACTATATATTATGTATATAAAATAGAAAGTCAAAATTTAAAGAGTAACTATTTTATATGTACGCCACTAGCGTAAATTTATTTTACTATTATGGAGATTTAATATGGATTTTAAAATTTTTGGAAAAGATGAAGTATTCCCTATTGGCAGGGTATTAGGTTTTAGTAGTATTTATGAAATGGATGAATGTATTTTTGGTGAAATGTTTTTATTTCGCGAAAACAAACCTGAATATATGCGAAAAATTAGGATTAAAATTCCATATTATATTGCAAGACTGATTCATTTTGACATGCAGTCTGAGCTGAATAGGTATATGAACTATGCTCATTTTAGAGATAATATCTATCCTGAAATACAGAAAAATGACAAGTCTTTTATAAATAAAAAAACTTTACCATGGTATTCATTAAGTATGTATAAACTATCAATCGAATTTGATGAATACAAAAATTATCTTAGGACGGTAAAGACAAATACGGAAAATGTTGAAGTAAAAGAATACCTAGAACATTGGTTTAATCAATATAATTCAAAAATAGAGGAAATTATGATACAATAATATTACATAACGAATAATTTGAATAAGCAGGGGAAAAAATCAAAATGAATGCAACACCAAAACCTGATGAACTACAAGAATTAGAAAGAAGATTACAAATGATATTGAAATGAATGACATATAACTCCGAATTTTGATAGTATATAAACACTATCAATCACACTATATATCAAACACTATCAGTCAGTTAGACAAGTTGTAAGTGTCTAAAACATATCAAAATTGATAGTATGGATAACGAGCCAACAAAATTAGAGAAAACTGTAATAGATAACATCAGAAGGATTAGACAGGAGAAAGGAATTTCGCAGCTTAGGCTTTCAATTTTCTGCGGTACTTCTGCCAGTTATATTGGTCTTATGGAAACTTATAAAAATATTCCAAAACTTTCTACAATTGAGCGAATTGCAGAAGCTTTGGATGTGCCGGTACTCGAACTGTTCGCACCAAGCGAAAATGCCGCCGCCAATCCGACGGAAACCGAGCCAAGCGCCCTCTCAAAAAACGTAGCAAAAGAAACCGAACGCAGGCAGAAAATCCGCGACCATATCAAGACCGAGATTTTGACCAAACTAAGCAGTAATCTAGATGATGTTTTGCAGATGATTTAGGGAAAATCACTTATTCAATATCTCCGCCTCAATCTCAGAGGCTATTTTATTATCAGCAATTCTCATGCAACATTCTTCACTTTCTGTATATCCTAAAAAGTTGATGTTGCCGTACCATAAAATCTTTTCATCGATAACAGCAATTTTCTGTGAGACATTATCCCTTTCAATAACTTTTATTCCTGTATTTGCAAGCATGTTTATACAAGGAGCAATCTTCTTTTGCTTGATTTCATCATCTTGTTTGCGTACGAGAACTAGAATATGAACACCTCTTACAAGTAACGATGAAGCGGACAAAACAAAATCCTGAACTTCTGATTTGGAAAAATATGGCACGCTGATAATGATTTTTCCGGTTGCAGATAAAATGTCTTTTTGAAAGTCTGATTTATAGTCGTCAGCAGAATATAATTTTGATTCTGTGTTTAATTCCAAAAGAAATCCACAGGCTAAGCCTGTGGTGCGGCGAAGCGTTTTACACGGATAGTAATTAAACAAGAAAAAGTCTCCTGTGGTAAAGTGGAGAAGCGGTAGCAACGCA
>Ga0256405_10011465_pt1 | contig 11299 bp, 5 predicted proteins | sample RumenRJG_02DNA_FD_189096 | JGI IMG/M metagenome (GOLD analysis project Ga0256405, IMG submission 189096) | Bovine rumen microbial communities from Lethbridge, Alberta, Canada - RJG_02 | ecosystem: Host-associated > Mammals > Digestive system > Stomach > Rumen | place: Canada: Alberta | collected...
GTTCCGCTCCCCGACGAGACAGTTGCAAAGTGTAAGGCGAGCGACAGCGTAATTTTAGGCGCTGTAGGCGGTCCCAAGTGGGATAACCAGCCCGGCAATAACCGTCCCGAGGCAGGACTTTTAGGAATTCGCGGCGCGCTCGGACTTTTCGCAAATCTCCGTCCGTCGGTTATCTTCGGACCTCTCAAAAGCGCGTCTCCGATTAAGGACGAGATTATCGGCGACAATATGGACATTATGATTGTCCGTGAGCTCACAGGCGGTATTTACTTCGGTGAGCGCGGCAGGGGAGACGACTTTGCGTGGGACACCGAGAAATACTCTGTAGCTGAGGTTGAGCGTATCGCTCGCGTAGCCTTTGACCTTGCTATGAAGAGAAACAAAAAGCTCACAAGCGTTGACAAGGCAAACGTTCTCGAGTCCTCACGCCTTTGGAGAGAAACCGTAATTAAAGTAAGCAAGGATTATCCCGAGGTTGAGCTTAACCATATGTACGTTGACAACTGCGCAATGCAGCTTGTACGCAACCCCAAGCAGTTTGACGTTATCGTTACCTCAAACATCTTCGGAGATATCCTCTCGGACGAGGCATCAATGATTGCCGGCTCAATCGGTATGCTCGCTTCAGCAAGCCTTTCAGGCGGTAAGCTCGGACTTTACGAGCCTATCCACGGCTCTGCTCCGGATATCGCCGGCAAGGGTATTGCAAATCCTCTCGCGACCATACTTTCAGTCGCTATGATGCTCAGATATTCTCTTAATCAGCCCGAGGCTGCAGAGGCAATCGAAGCGGCTGTGTCTAAGGTTCTTATCAACAACCGCACACCCGATATTTACGAAGAAGGAATGAACAAGGTAAGCTGCGAAGAGATGGGCGACCTTGTTTGCGCAGAGCTTTAACCGGTGATATTCTATGCAGCTTTATGATATGCACTCTCACATTCTGCCGGCATTTGACGACGGCGCAAGGACGGTAGAGGACAGCCTGAGCCTGATTGAAAGCCTAAAAAGCCAGGGCGTTACAAATATCTGTCTTACACCGCACTTCTATACAAACGAGCGCAGCCTTGAACGTTTTTTGGAAAAGCGCGCAAGGGCGTTTGAGAGGTTTAAGCCGTATATTCCCGACGATGTGAACCTTGTGCTCGGAACAGAGGTTTATGTTACGAGCTATCTGTTTAACAACGATGATTTATCGCAGATAACCTACGGCAAATCAAATTATATTCTGACGGAATTTCCGTATAGTATGCAGTTTAACGAGAAGGATATGCAGTGGATTTATATCCTCATGCAGAATCACAGGCTAATCCCTGTTATTCCGCACGTTGAGCGTTACGAATACCTGATGAGCCACAACGACATTATCCGCGATTTAAAGGATTTGGGAGTTGTTATCCAGACGAATATCAGCAACTACACCGACAAAGCGTCGTTCTTCAAAAAGCGCAAGCTGCTTAAGATGATTGACGGCGGTTTGATTGATATTCTCGGCTCGGACACCCATTCCTTTACTCACAGTACCCCCGAGGTTTTCTCTCAGGCGTGTAAAACTATCGAAGCAAAGTGCGGCAGGCATACGCTCAGAAATATGATGCGCAATTCCAAAAAGATTTTCAACGCCGCAATAGGCTATGAAGAAGTATAATAAACACAAAATAAAGGAGCCGATTTCTTAGCTCCTTTTAGTGTTTATATAATATAAATTAATTTGCCTTCGCCTGCCTGCGCGCTTCAATTTTAGCGTTGAACTCTGCAACGTCGTCCTTTTTAACCTTGCTGAACCAACCAAGCTTTTTGCTTGCGAAAATCATAAAAGCGAGGTAAATCAATGCGCAAACGGCAACAAGAATTGTAGGTGCTATTTCCACATCTTTTGAAATACCGCCGATTCCGAATCCGGTTAAGTAAAACGCAACCATATTGTTCACAATATGCAGTGCAGAGCTTGCCTCAAGACCTTTAGTGAAATAAGCGCAAAAACCGAGTATCAAACCGAAAATCACTATAGATATTACACCGACAATGTTGTACGGGTGCATTATCGCAAAGCAGATCGTCTGCAAAATAACCGGAATAACCGGGAACTTAATCCACGAGCCGAACATCTGCATTAAGTGACCGCGGAAAACATATTCCTCGGCAACGCACTGCAACGGTCCTAAAATTGTGCAGATGATAAATCCGAATACCGTAAATTTATTTACACCTGTTTTTTCATCGTATATTAACGAAGCAATAATTATCGGAAGTCCCAAAACGATGAGAGCGACAACCATACATTTGAAAAATTCAACAAAGTTAAATCCGCCTCTCGATGACGAATATGATGAGAACGGACGGCTGTTTATCAGCCTGTTGCCAATCATAAGCGAGGGGATAAACAATGCAATTGAGCCGAGCGACATAATCGCCCCGACAGGTGAGTAAGCGTCAAAACCGTCATATCCGCCTGTAAGCGAAGCCATAAATGATTGCGGACTGTAACCCTGAGATACCACGAGAACAAACCCTATAATGCTTAGCACAACGGTGAATACAAAAAAGAATGCACCGCCCAAAAGTGTTACAAGAAGCGGCTTGAACCATTTGTACGGCAAAAATTGCTTTGGATAGCTCAGATAATCGCGTACATTTGAATTGTTTTTTGAACCCATATATAAACCTCTTTCAATTTGGTGATTTAATTATAAAATAATGCAAACTTAATGTCAAATTACAAAATAGTAAAAATCAAGTGAACTTTAATTCTTTTCGCTCGCCTTCGAGTCCGGTCGCCTTCTTGTTTGTAAAAACAACAAGACACCCTTTTGGGTATCTGGTTTTTATGGTGCCGGTGACCTTTAAACTTTTTGTAAATAATTCACAAAATTGTATTGTGCATTTCTATGCTTCAAAGCGCTACAAAAAGTGAATTATGGCTTGAAACCTGATAGTCCTTTATTGTATAACAATAATGTATATTTATGTTCATTATTTCTTAAAGGGTGATGATATGAAAACAAGAGTAATGAATAAACTAAGAAGATATATCTCACTGTTGCTGGTTTTTTGGCAATGGTCAGTTTGCTTGTGCCGTTTGATATTACGGCGTTTGCGGATGCTCCCGCGACGGGTGAGGATATCCGCGCTGTCATCTATGATGGCAAGGAGCTTGTTTTTATGAACAGCTCCCGCGCGCTGGATTCAACGAAACCGCGCACCTATGATTCGTTCGATAAGGATTTAGACGGCAATATCAAGGAGGACAGCAGCGATTGGGACAATATTTCCAACCTTGTGCCGTTGAGCAGCGCGGTTAACGCTAACAACGGACAGCCTAATACTACTAAACGTAACGATATTCCTTGGTATGATGTGAATGGCGGCACGATAACCACCGTTACATTTTTGGACGAGATTCAGCCTCAGAGTACCGCATTTTGGTTCAGCGATATGAAGAATGTAACTGCGTTCAACAACCTGTCCAAGCTCGACACATCCAAGGATACATGTATGACCGAAATGTTCAGGAACTGTCAAAAAGTAATTTCCCTGGACGTTGGGCATTTTGATACAAGTAAATGTGAAAGCCTTTGGGATATGTTCACCAGCTGTTATAAGCTCACCTCTCTTGACGTCGGCCGCTGGGACGTCAGCAATGTCGGCGGCGCCGCGGGATTGTTCTTCGGATGTCAAAGTGTTACAGAGCTGGATGTGAGCAACTGGAGAACGTCGAAGATGTTCAACATGCAGGGCATGTTCCGCCAGTGCAGGAAGCTCACGATGTTGGACCTTCATATTTTTGATTTTTCAAAGGTGAGGCTTATTCAGGATTTTTGCTGGTGCAACGATACTCAGTACAGAGACCAATACACAATGGCGCTGGAAACCGTCATCTTCCCCTCGGGAAGCTACGATACCCCGGAGCTTCAGCAGTGCTACCGTATGTTCGCGGGCTGCCCCAAGCTGAAGAGCATCGATATACACGGCTTCAATTTTACCAAGGTCTATCAGGCGTATATGATGTTCTACAAGTGTACGGCGCTTGAAACAATCAACGCGAACGGCTTTAAGAACTACGGAAAATCACCTGCTTCGTCAGGCTATTTAAAAGAGAAAAACGATAATGTTATCGGGGGAATGTTTGAGGGCTGCGCGTCGCTCAAATCCCTTGACCTCAGCGGAATGGATTTTGTCACGAACAAGAAATCCGCTCAAAACGAATTCTCCGACGCATATAAAAACAACTTTTTCACCGGCACCTCCTCGCTCAAGAGAATCGTTCTCGGCGATAAATTTATGGCGGGGCTCGGCTCGCTGGAGTTTGAGAACTGGGTTAATATAGACACCTATGACTATAAGACGCAGTCCGAGCTGATCGGCAGTTATATGCCCTCCTACGCCGGTACATGGGAGGTCAGCTCCGATATTGTCCTCTACGGTAACCGCGGCACGCCGAACTCTCAGGGCGTGGCAAAGGAAGCAGGCAAGCCTGTCGATTTGTCCGGGGTCGAAGCTCCTACCCGAAAGGGCTATACCTTCGGCGGCTGGTACGCAAAAAAGAACGACAACACGAGCGAACAGCTTGTAGACGGACAATTAGCGCCCAAGGATAGCGAGGACGTTCCGATTGATACGTTTTACGCTTATTGGAACCCTATTTCCTATAACCTGATTCTCAAAGGAAACAGCGGTACTGCGGAAGACGGCGGCGAAAGCGTAACAGAGTTTGGTCCGTACGAGCTTGCTTACGACGAGTATCATCAGCTCAGCAACCGGACGTTTGAGAAGGAGGGCTACATCCTCACCCACTGGAATACGCGCTCAAACGGCAGCGGCGATTCCTATGACGCTGTGGATGAGGTCAGCCGACTGACCGACAGGCAGGGCGCGACAATCACCCTGTATGCCCAGTGGCATAAGCCGGACGTTACCATTACCTTTGAAGCAGGCGAGGGCGCAACGCCTGTTCCGGAAAAGCATTATACCCTGAATACAGAAGAAACTACCACCTACGGAAAACTCAGTGAGACCTCGAAGGACGGATATACCTTCTGCGGCTGGTATGATGAGACCGGTAACCTTGTTACAGAAGATACCCCGGTGTGGGAAACCCAGACGCTGACCGCGCACTGGGAGAAGAATCCCGTCATTACCTTTGACGCAAACGGCGGCAGCTTTACCGGCACTGCCTCTACGTCCACAAAGGTAGTCCGCTACGGAAATGCATTGGGAACAACTCCCACACCCACAAAGGAGAACAGCACCTTTGCGGGATGGTTTACTTCCGCCTCCGGGGGAACCGAAGTAACCTCGTCCGAGATTATGAAAAACGACGCTGCATACTTTGCTCACTGGGGCTATAAGCCCGTATTCAACGCAAAGGGCGGCACCATCATCAATATGCCGGATTACAGCGTCCAATACGATCCGAAATATACGATTAGCGTCATACCCGAGGCTAAAAGAGAGCTACACCTTCCTCGGCTGGTTCTACAATGACGAAACGTCTCCAATTGTAGCAGGCAGAGAGCTTGATCTTTCACAGGGCAATACCCTGATCGCAAAATGGGCGGAAAAAGCAAAGCTGCAGGTTACACTTGATCCTGACGGCGGTACGATAACGGGCAACTATGAAAGCCCCGCGGGAGAACCCGATAAAAGAATCATCAACGTTTATTACGGTGACTCGATCAACGAGCTCCCCACACCGTTGAAAACCGATTATAACTTTGACGGCTGGGTGGACACAAACGGCAAAAAATATACAGTAAGCGATACCTTTACAGAGAATGTAGAGCTCAAGGCTCGCTGGGTTGAACGGAACTACTCGCTGGTTTTCCATTCGGGCGAAAACGCCGAAATGTTCGCGCCCGACGATTCATCCGATAAAACCGTAAAAACCGTAAAGGTTGTTCAAGGAGGAACGCTTAACGAGCTCCCCGGCGCGCTTTATTATGATACAAGCGGAAATCTGCTGAAAAATGAATACACCCTTGAGGGGTGGTATTCGAACGCGGATCTCACGGGTGAAAAGCTCACCGCCAACACGCCGATTAACGCAAACGGCGAATACTATGCCAAGTGGGTCAAGAATGTCGTGACGGAAGATAATAATAACATCAGTTACTCTATCCATTGGGGTAACTCGACCGCTTCGGTTGTTTCCAACGTGAACGACAATCTTTGCTTCCATCCGAACACGACCGGAGATATCGTTGCCGAGCTTCGACTGACCTTTGACAAAAAAGCCGCGTCAAACAGCGTTCTTGAAAAGGGAACAATAAAGTTTACGGTTCCTAAATATGTATTTAAGGATTGGAACGAAAATAATACCGGTAAAAAAGATATTACGGAAACCATGGAGCAGTATTCCGAAAGCGGCACTGCCTCGGGAGATATGGCGTTCAGCTATCAGGATTGCGGAGAATATTATCTGTTGATAAATAATCGTGACCTTGAGGATCATAAGGATTATCACTCGGTTATTACAATTCAATACTCCGCCTCGCCGTGGAATATTAACGGCGGTGCAATCGACAAGGACGGAAACTATGTCAGCAACTATCCGTGTTATACGAATACCATTCATCCGACGCTGACGGTAGGCAATACCGAAAAGCTGGCTAAAGATCTCTCTCTCGAGGTTCACACAAAGGTTGAAACTACTCAGTCAAAGGATTCTCCGAGCGTTTCGTTCAGCTGGAACGATAGCTGGGGCTCAAAGCCCGCGGACGCGGACGATTATTTCTATATCACATGGAGATTGACCGAGAGATCGGCGCAGACAAACCAGCCGTATCAATTTATCTGGACTGAACAGACGGTTCACGACGGAACGGTGGTTATGGAGCCCGGTGATTGGACAACCGTAGACAGAAGCTCCCGAAATTACTACCAATACATTGTGACGAAGCATCCGAAATCTGTGCTTTCAGATGTTGAAGGCGACTGGAAAGAAATCAACAACGAAGCAGTTGTAACCGAGAGATGGAATTCGGGCTATGAAACCTACCACAGAGTAAACGCTACCGCAAGAGTTTATATTCAAAATGCCCATCCGGGCGGTCCCCGCTATTTTACCAAGCAGATTCCGGATTATACTGCTCAAGACGCTCACGTCATCAACGGCGGTCAAGAGGATATTATCGACGACGAGAAGAATGTAAAACTGCCTTATGCCATTCTCTACACGGAAAATGAAGCGTCCGACAGAGTTTCCGAGGCGAATAATGAAAAGGGTTATACCGCCGCCGAACGCACATATACAATCGAGGACGGATATAATAATTCGATTTTCATATCCGACGGAAAGCCGACTCAGGATTACAATTGGAATGACAACGGAATCGCGCTGACCGAGAACGATTACTACTTCTCATCGCTGAAAATAACGGTCAGCGAATTCGACACCACCAAGATCAACGCAAACTGGATGGAGCCGGATGAGAACACCGACCGTGATTCCTATGATGACGTCGCGGTTTATGTTCACAGAAAGGGCGAGATTGGTTACTATCTGCATACAAGCTACAGACCGCTTGCCGTTTATGATGTGATAGATTTGCCCGAGGATACGGTAGCGTTTAAGGTTGTTCACAAGAGCTCTTTCTATACAACCAATATCACGGTAGAGCCGACTATGTATTTGAAACCGTCTTCAAAGGTAAAGGACATTGTTGCGGATCATGTGGCGGACAGCCTGAGAACATTTATTAAGAATGAAGCTAAGATGACCATTTCGCAGTCAGGCAGCGAGGATGATGTTATTCTGTCGCATACCGCGGGCGAAAGCGCTTGGCCGGAGGGCTATGAGCTGAGCGTCAGCGAAACGAACCTGTATGCCTCCAAGAATTGCGCGTCGCAGTCCAAGGTGGAGCTTGTTCCTTCAAACAGCACCGAGAGAATGGCGGCGGTAATCAGCGGCTGGAACTACAATGATTCGGGAAGATCCCGCCGACTGCGCTCCGGTATTTTCTATGATCTGCTGCCCGTAGGTTATTCGGTGGAAAAGGACAGCATCTTTGTCGTTCCCCGCCTGATCAAAACGGATGATTCGGATAACTCCGGCGCCTCTGCGGACGATTATAACCGGATATATAATACAGCCGACAAACTTCCCGCCGCCTACTATGACGTTAAGTTTGAGAATAACTATAACGGCTCCGGTCAGATCATGATGACCGTTAAGGTCAACATCCCCGACGATTATAGGATAAACGGTGAAGTTGTCAACGGCGTTGACGTTTATTATATGCTGGTCACATCCTATGAAAATATCTACATACGCGGTGAACACTCCGGAAACTCCGTCGCTTTTGTCAACACCACCTCGTCGCAGGCAAATCCTGCCGCTACCTTTGGCGATATTATGACGATCGCCTCCGAATACCGCAGATATTTCAGCACGATCGAGGAGGAGAACAAGGCAAGAGTCGCCTATGCTTACAGACTGACGAACGCCAAGAGAAACGAAACCTATACGATTACGTTCAAGAATACCGTAAAGACAAACGATAAGTATCTCAGCAACGAAACCACCGGTATCAACAGCCCATATACTTATCGGATCAGCTACGCTCAGTCAGACACTCAGATCAAGAATCTTGTTCTTTATGATGTCCTTGAAAACGGTACGGAGCTGACCGAATCCGAATGGCGCGGAACCTTCAAGGGAATTGATGTTTCTACCGTTTCCTCAATCGTTAACCATGGTAATGATCAGGAGGATTTTTGCGCGCCTGTTGTTTACTACTCCACTAAAAACAGGGACGAATTCACCGACGAAGACCTTGACATCAAAAACGCTCTTGTTTGGACGACGATTAAGCCTAATGATGAAGACATCACCGCCGTAGCTGTTGATTGCTCACGTTCTGTCAAAGGAAATGAATTTATATTTAACGGAGAACTTAGCTTTAATATCTATATTGACATGCTGTCGCCCTCGGACACGATTAAGCTCGACGGCACTCCCTCAAACGATATTATGGCGGTAAACAGCGCAAGCTATAAGGCGATATCTACCAACGACAACTCCGAAAAATATGCTAAGGACGCCGTCGCGACGGTCGTTCTGCACAAGCAGCTCCCGGGATTTACAAAAACCTCACTTCCTGAAAGCGGAACACAGGAAGAACCGATGGGCGTTGTATATCAGAGCGTTCTTACCTATGACCTGACCGTGACAAATCCCGATCCGAATATGACGTTGAATAATATCGTGGTCACGGATACTCTTCCCGCGGGTCTCACCGTCAATAACGCGATTCAGGTTAAAATCGGGGATAATGCCGCAGTTAATATTGATTCCTCACCGCGTGTAGACTATACTCTCAGCAATAACGAGTTTACCGCGACGATTCACAACCTAAGTCCGAATGAAACCATTACACTCTCCATTCCCGCTACTGTCAATGTGGATAGAGGCGGATTCGAGAATACGGCGCGGATCACCACGGTGAACGGCGCGACGCTGGAAAATCCGATCGAAAGCGAAACAACCTATCACGACGTTGAGAATATGCAGGTAAGAATACTCAAGGTTGATTCTAACCATGAGCCGCTTGCCGGAGCAACGCTCAGACTTCTCAGAGTGAACAATGACAGTACCACTACTCAGATAGGACAAGACTTCGTATCGACAAATTCAGCAATTATATTTAAGGAAGGCATCGTTGCCGGTACCTACAGGCTCGAAGAGGTTACTCCGCCGGCTGACTATAAGCGAGCTGAGCCGATTACCTTTACGGTTGACAGCGAGGGCTTGACGAAAATCGGGGACGAGTACGTCACCTTTGTCGAAATGGTAGACGAGCCGCGTTATAAGGTTATCTTCCACGAGAACAAGCCCGGCGGCACGGCTGACGAAATTCAAAAGGTATTCCGCATCTATGAGCCGAAGGACTTGAACGCAAATAAAACAATCACCCATTTTTACGATATTCCCGAATGGGCAGTCGACGAGTACGTCTTTGCCGGCTGGTATCATAACAATGATTATTCCGAATGTGATACGCCCGACAGCGCTGCCGGCATAGCGTCAAAATTCGAGAACGATACCTACAGTGAGCGTGATACAGACTATCACCTCTACGCAAAGTGGATCAAGGTCGGAACAGTTGCAAAGTCTGACGAGGATACGAATATCATCAGCGGCTACCGCGGCTTCGGTCTGGCAGGCGTACAGATTCGTGAGCCGCAGATGTATGATGATAACTATACAAAGATTACGCCCGGCGGCTTGAGATTTGTTACTTCGCTGAGCGAAGAACTCCTGAGTAGTATCGACGCACTGTCCACAACACAGGTCAGCACACCCGAAGGCAATGTCGATGTAGAATACGGCTATGCAGTGGGCACGGAAGAAAATATCAATGTGTTTATCAACAACTATAATGTTGTGGATACCACGGCATACACCCTGCAATACAAAGGTGAGAATGTAAACGGAAAGAATACCACTGTCAAAGGAAGCGGGGTAAACACCGACTACCGTTTCATTACCAACGTAAACTGCACCAAGGGTACCGGAAAAATCGCAAAGGATCACCGTAACTTTACCAACTACAGATTGTATACTCTTGTTGTTACCTATGAGGGTGATTCCGCTTCGAAAAAGGCGGACAAGATCAACGCCAGATCGTATATCCGCTACTACGACGCAAACGGTAAGCTGAGAGTATTCTACAACACCTACAGGGCAAACACCTACTACGGAGGCTGTATGTGCAGCTACAATCAGGTAAGCTCCATGGCGCTGCCCAGTAACAAAGCTGAAACGGAGGGAAATCCGTGATGTCTGAAAAGATAAAAACAAAGTCGTTATATCAACGCGAGAACCTGCTTATCACCGAGTTTGACGCAGAGGATGTTATTACCACGTCCGAAGTGAATCCGGATCAAACAGAGCCCGATTCAAGCGAAAGGGAAAACGCATACGGCTCGTATAATAGCTTTAATACTCCCGGTTCTTGGTTCTGATACGTTTGAAAAAGACGTTACGGCACTTTAATGACAAATTGATGAATTGAAAATTTATCAACAGAAAAAACAAACACAACCACACAGAAAAACAGCAGCGTGACCACTGCTGTTTTTGGTGCCGGTGACCTGTGCACCATAATACTAAAGTATCTGCTCGTTTTATGCGGTGTGTATTAATCTATAAGTAAGCATAGCTCTCTCGCGGGGGCTGTGAAAAAATAGCCCCCAAAAAACAAGAAGGCACATAACCGAAAGTAGTGACGGTTATGTGCCTTTTGTGGTATAATGAAGTTGTGAAGCAAACATTAAATACCATAAATAAGTATAGTCC
>Ga0256405_10011466_pt1 | contig 11299 bp, 14 predicted proteins | sample RumenRJG_02DNA_FD_189096 | JGI IMG/M metagenome (GOLD analysis project Ga0256405, IMG submission 189096) | Bovine rumen microbial communities from Lethbridge, Alberta, Canada - RJG_02 | ecosystem: Host-associated > Mammals > Digestive system > Stomach > Rumen | place: Canada: Alberta...
CCTACTCGTGTCGGGGAAGAAGGTTTAAGCGCTTCGCTGCACTGACCACAAGAGAACAAGGATACGTTTTCGAGCGCTTTCTATGGACCATTCAATGAAACTAAACGATGATGATAATCCGAAAATGTACCCTGGAGTTATGCCCAGAGGTACAGTCGAGATTATCTTTAGATTTAAATAAGGGTACTCTGTATATGTTATCGAATTATGCAAAAATCTGGATTAAAGCTGCGGGTATACGTGCTCTAAAAACGATATGTCAAACTGCGGCAGGTGTCTTAAGTGCTGCTTCATTATTTGCTGAAGTAGATTGGAAAGTAGTAGTTTCATCTTCATTACTCTCCGGTGTTATCAGTCTTTTAACTTCTATCTCTGGTTTACCAGAAGTGAAAATTCCTGATTCACCAGAAGCAGCGGATGCCGAGACTACTGAAAAATGATAGTTGGTATTTTAGGTATACTTCCTCCTTTGATCGGGAGGAAGTATATCTTGATATTCTGTTTTTATTTTATAACTACATCAACAATATTTAAACAGGGAACCTCATCAAAACTTATGGAAAGCATACACCACTATTTTGATCGTCGTTATATTAAAAATAAATATGCTGGTACTGGCCATGAAAACGTGGAAGACGCTAATCTTAAAAGTCCACAGTATCCGAAACGTATGTATCGTCCAAAGAAACAGCATCAACAGAAAGGTGTGAAAAATGTAGATTACCTCGATACAGAAAATATCACTGAGGAAAGTTTCGATCTACTCTTGATGACACCAGAACAACGTAAATCTTATCTGGCGAAGAAAGAACAGGATAATGAATACCTCAAAGGTATGGAGTTAGAATCACGTCACCGTTATGGTGATGATATCGATATCTTACGTGCTACTTTCACTAAATCTAAAGAAGAAGTAGAACATGAAAAGTTCCAGTTGATCCTAGCCTGCAGGGACCTCTACGAGACACTTTTTAACAGCTGTAAGTTAGCACCGAAGTGCGAAAAATACGTCCTTGGAAGTCTCATCCGTGAATCAGCACAAAAGATCTTAGCAACTTCAGTTAGACTTAAGAAACGTTATTACCGTAAGAATATGTTGGAAGATATCGACATCGAATTAGAAGTACAACGAGAATGGTATCTAGAAGCACATAAAACTTATCCAGAGTGGATCGATAACCAACGGTTGAGTACTGTCTATCAGGCTATCAATCGTGTCGGTGCGATCGTGGGTGGACTACTTAAAACCACCGTAGTTTAAACAGCATATGAAAACTCTCTCTTTTGAAAAAATAAAACACATGTGTAGCTAAATACGAAATGTATTAACTACTGCATAGTAGTTATATATGCTTTCAGTTCTAATGAACTTCGAGTAAATTATCTCACACATCGTTCGTGCAGTATTATCTTATAGTAATTGTTTTTTGATTACAGCGTTGCCATGAAATGCGCCTCTTCTATCAAATTCATTATAGAAGAGTATAACTTTTCATGTTTTTCTATATATAGTTAAAATCATAAGGAAGCTAATTATGGCTGACGAAAAGACTTATTATTTTCCGCCTGCACACATCAAATGGGACGCCATTGCAGGCACCAAATACGGTGATCTTCCTGAATTAGATATCACTGTTCCTGCTACTTTATCCGCACGTATCGACATCTGGAAGGTTCCAGTATGCGAAGCTTATCCAGAAGGATACTTTGTAGGTTGTACTTCATCTGGTAGTTGGTATAATGCCGTAGAACCAGGTTGTTGTGATTGGGAGAAGCATTGCTTAGCTAAGATCCGTTTCACTGGTGTGGATGCAGAAATCGGTCCTAAACCAGATACCCAATCTTCTGCCAACGAAGGTCGTAAGGCAACCGTTGAGTTCTGTGATCCAGCGATCCGTGCTCATTTAGATGAAGCTGCTCTGCAGCCAGAAGAAGTTGAACAGGAGTAAATAAGATATGGCTTTTTCTATGACTATCGGCGAGTCTGATGTTTGGCCGCCACTGCCTACCATGAAGGAGTTGATCGAAGTTGAGACTAAGAAAGTTGACTTCATCACTTCTGTTGCGATCTTAAATGGATTCGATTATGAAGTAAATGGAATCACTTATCATTTCTCTTTCGGTACTGAGGACCAGTCTAATTTTATTCAGGAATCAGTACGTGCAAATATGGCGGTACAAAACGGCACTGGCGATACTTATCGTGCTTACTGGCGTGGTCACACTGCTAACGGTGCTACGACATTAGAGTTCAACTTAGCTGAGTTCATGGCTTTATTGACCTATTGCGGTACTAACAAGAGTAACTTGTTATCCCAGGGTTGGGACACTAAAGCTAGGTTATCTGCTTGCAAGACCAAAGTGGAATTAAAAGCATTAGTTAAAGAATTAGACTTAGATGCTAAGCTTCGTGCAGCTAAGGCAACTTACGCTGAACTGATCGCGGCTTCTGAGTTCGCTGATGCTTAAAGATACATGTTTATTTGTATAGTGTTTAGCACTATGTTGTGCAGGATACTTGATCTATATGGAACAGTTATCGTTACGTACGATCCACTGGGCGAGGGTAGACATTTGGTACGTCGAGAGTAGTTGCAGCATCGGTACAGTAGCAGGACCATACGTGCTATTTAGATCGTGAACGTCGTATCACCAAGTTGTTCTTTCAGTTAGATATATCGGTTATATTTAACTGAACTCCAGAAGGAATAACTTGAAGTAGCTTGTGCATATAAAAAATAAATGTTATCTGTCAGGTAAGACACCTTCGTTGGGTGTCTTACCTTGACTTCGTAGTTATTTTAGTTATTCGTTGATTTGGAAGCTAGCTTCAGCTACAGCTTTACCATCTTCCAATCTCATTTCGATATTAAGCAGTATACCTAAAGATACACCGTATGCCGCATAGCTCTTACGACAGGTAGATTCTATGTGTTTAACGGTTAATTTAGGTGTTTTGACTACACATGTAGCTATACCTACTGGATCCCCCAGAGGGTTAGTTTCATAGCTTGCCCAGCATGATGACATGCCGATAAATACGCTTATAAATACGAATAAAATAAACTTCATAGGTCACCTTCTATTTTACGATGGAACTAAATCTTCTAACAGCTGTCTTGAACTGATTGAAATCATATTCGAAATTAGCTGGGAATGTTTCATTTTTCATTTTGAAAATTTCTTTCCAGATACGAAGATATTTTTCACTGAACATAATGGCATCAGCACGGATACCGTTGAGTTCATGTTCGAGTTCATCTTCTGACCAGTTTTCTTCCCTAGCAGTCAAATTAAATTCACCGATAACTGGAACAAGTATTTCCATCTCATCAGCATTCAGATAGTCTTCGATCTGCAACTGATTGTCGTATGGAAGTTCACGTGCCCATTCGAGCCAGCAAGGATTTCCACTTTCTAGATCTCTACGAACTCCTTCCCAAGCAGGCTGAGATAAAACATCCTTGATATCCACAGGTAACACACGACATTTATTCGCTTCTTTCCAAAGTAGCGTGATGATATCGTGTTTAGTTGTAGAAGTAATCTCATCTTCATCATCAACGATGTTGATTAACTTCGTTAGCATTTCATACTTATCCATGTTTTCTTTCCTTTATTTAGCAGGCCATATGAACCGTATAGCCTCATTGATCCAAGATAGTGGTTTAGCTTTTCTATCTGTTCTTGGACTAAAGCGGATAGAAGCTATTTTCTGTAAACTGATCGACATCGGGGTATGATAGATCTCCTGCCAGTTATCAACATATTCATCGATATCAAAATCGGTATCCATGTCGATGTTGCAACTAAGATCTTTACCATTGCTACCCCCAGTGAGTTCAGCTAACGCTAGGAACTTACGTAAGTTTCGACTGATATCGTAAATACCCTCTTCGGTTAAACTACGAATGTATACTAAAATAACTGAGCCCATCGCTTCAGTGATTTTACCACCATGTTTATCGAAGAATGTATGTGGATGCTCGTTCAAGGTTAACATCTGCACCTTATACAACGTACCACGATATTTAGTTAAATAAACTTCAGCATGTGATCGTTCATAACCGAAGTATCTTGATAAAGTACTTAACGTTTTGAGAGCTTCCTCACTACCCCACTCATTAAGAGTGTTAAACAACTTGACAGGGTGGTATGCGATAGTTCTCAGCAGTTTGCGAATACTGCGATTCTTTCGTTCCGCAGGATTTACGTAAACTGAGAATGGGAAATGAAATTCTCTGCGCCACTTCTTGAAGGCGTTGTTACTGGAGAATGTATCTCGTAACAAACTCCAGTCAATTACAGCTGTTTTGACTGCCATATCTGCTCCTTTATTTTTCATCCATACATCACCTCGAATTTCCGTATCATACTGAAAACTCTTATAACATTCAGAGTTATGGGTGATGTGACACTCGAATAATATATAAAAATATAGTGATTGAAAAAACATACTCCTCTCCATAACGGAGAGGAGTATGTCACATTCTAGGAGTTAAAAGAGATCTTTTATTGTTCTATAATGGAGATATAAAAAACTCATACCACTTCCTAATTACGGAAGTAGTATGAGACGATATTTCACATTGCAAACAAATTAGATGAACTAACTTACAAAAGGAGCTTTGCTGTCGGCGTGGTTCGAACACGCACTCGCCTGATTACGGATCAGGGGCATTACCAATTATGCTACGACAGCACAACATTTCACTAAAAGAGGTAAATGTCGCAGTTACATATTCAAGGAGATATAAGACTACGACACTATATGTTCTATGTCGTATCATCTATTACACATGCTATAGAACTGAAGGATCGTCTTGCTATATAAGTTGATGACGTTTTCCACCCGTAGTTATCACGTCGTACATTTACTGCTCCTGAACTTGAAGGAATCGCTTTGAGATAGTTCCATGTTCCTTGAAGTATATTTAGTAAATATGAACTTAAGTGATACGATTCTTTAGTTTCTTTTTTACATCCTTTAAACACTTATGTTTTTAACAGTCTCTCCCCACAAGGAAGAGACTGTTTTCTTTTATATATCCGATTCATGTCTATCGTGACGATGGTGCTCTCTCGACACGGCCATATCCCGCTGAGCTTTATTGTTCTTATGCGGTGATTCGATCCAATCTCTCGGTATGATACTTTGTCCGGTATGATTGGTGGCTAACCAAAAACCTGTCTCTGGATGCTGTATCGCGATCAGTTGATCGTCGTAGTATACTAAAGTTACTTTAATCTTATATTCGATCACACTACCGAACGATGCAATACCTATACAAGTATATGCATGTTCCCCGATCCGCCTAAATGCAGGACGTCGGGATCCTATAAGTTCAACGTCATTTATAATCTGTGGTCGTTCTAAGTTATAAATCACCATAATCGTCTCGCCATGTCTGAAGTTATTTTGTTTTTCATTTTATGCTAAAGAAAAAAATCTGGAGAAGTGTTGGCCAGGACCGTCACACCCGTAAAGGTGCAACGGTCCTTTTTATGCTCAATCGGATATCGTTATCTGTTACCGATGATTATAATTGCTGGCCACATATTGTTATCTCTCCAGTAGGGATATGGTGAACAGACTACAAGCAACCCCATGTCACTTGTATAATCTACTCATCTTCACCAAAATAATATATATTTTTTATTCGTTCATATGCAAAATACAAGGATTAAATATGAAATCATATCCAGGATATTTTTATATAACTCACAGCGATGAATATTACTTATCCGGTACAGATTATAAACTCTATCGTCGATTTAATAACAAAATGGTGGAAGTAGTGGCATCCATGGAAGATGAATATCCTTGGTGGTATATTTCATTTGATGGGAACTATGTCAAATATCCATGTCATCGATTAGTTGCTGAAGAGTTCGTTCCTAATCCTCATCATTTACCGGTAGTTAATCACATCGATGGAAATAAGTTCAACTGGAACGCAGATAATTTAGAATGGTGTTCACATAGTGAAAATACGTTACATGCTTACCGTACTGGGTTAAATAAACATACTACCGATATGAATCAAGTACGTCGTATCTGCGAACAACTGGAAATGAATCTTCCGATACAGGTAGTTGCAGATAAAAACGGGGTAAGTTATCAAGTAGTATGGAATATCAAACACGGTATCCGTCATACTCAGATCTCGAAAGATTATAACTTCGTAACTAAATAAGAAAAAATAAAATAGAGGAGCTACAGGTTCCTAGCCCGTAGCCCTCTGCTAGTTATTGTGAATTATTCCTGGTCAAACCAACCCTTAGCAGCCTCAACGGCATCCTCCAACGAATCAGCTTTGATCACCTGCATGAACCCACTTGCATGAGTGAATACAACTTCACGACCACGAAGGTCCGTTGACTCACCATTGCGATATTTTGTTGGGGCCGTCAGCCGGCTCTTCTTGGATCCAAATTTCTCAGGTATTGCCTGAATATTGAAAGTACCAGACTCCCTGCCAGGGAATACAACAACTTTCATGTCAGCATCCTTGAGCTCTTTATGCTCCGACTCAAGGTCGAAGAAAGATTCCTGCCAAGGACCTGCCTTGGTTAACTGGAGGATTGGCATGAACCAACTAGCACCCTCAATTACGTGACGCATCTCAATTACTTGAGGAATTCTGGTAGCGGTTGCGGTGAACCACTGATGTAACCAAGTATCTACGATTCCGTATGCCAGTTCGAATTTATCTGCCTGATTCTCAGCGTCGTAGAAGTCCTTATAATTAAAGGTACGAACTACTTCAGGCAGAGTAACAGTTTTCCACTGACGGTTGTCACCTTCTTCCAAAACAGAAGTATCATTATCCCCAATTTCGATAGGTTCCAGCACCTCGAGGAATTTTCTACGTAACGCAATCTGAGATTCCATATTGTTTGGAAAGAACTCCTGCGTTATGTCTGCAGCGTACCTGTTAAACACCATGCCACAAGCACTATATCTAACTCCGTTAACGTCAGTTAGATGCGTAGCCTCTGGCTGGTGATGGTCAAAATACTTCTCACCGTCGTATTTACCACCGACATCTATGACCATATCGAAATTTTCAAATTCTGAAGTTTTATGAGGCACACGATATACCTCAATATCAGCCTTTGGTAAAGCCATCTGGACGAGTGCCAAGGCTAAAATTTCATCTAAGTGGAAACAACCATCATGGACTGCAATTTTGATAGAGTCAGCAACAGATTCGTTTAAATTAGAATTGGTAATTACTTTAAGCATTTTTTCATTTCCTTTCAATGAGTGTTTAAATTGAAGTAGATACTATTCTCTACTTCTCCACCCCAATTATATATATCTTCTTACTCACTGAACTTCATGCAGTTCAGTGAGTGAATTAGTATTTTAAAACCATCCAATGGAGCAGTTGGTGCTCCGATATTTGATCAAATATGGGATTTGTTTCCTAGGAAATTTGTACTATGGTTGACTTCGTAAAATACATACATCGTGAATCAGTTGTGGACGCGTTAGCGTTGACAGCTGTTAATCAAGCTACCATCATCGAAACTTTAGCGGAAGATGTAGCTGCAGGCAAGATCACTAAGTTATCACTGGAATTAGCTAAACCTACGGATGAGACTTATACATTCACTTTTAAGTATAAGACTGATTCTACTGAGCAGGTTCTCAGTGAGGGTGATTACCTAGTTAAGTTAAGCAATTCTAAGAAAGTTTATACTAAGACTGCTTTAGAAGCTGCTTATCGACAGACTACTGAAAATGACGGTTTGATCTTAGATAAGTCTAAGTTATCAAGTTAATATTTTTATTATTTTTCTACAGAGGTTAAATAAATTTATGGCTGATGTTAAAAATGATTGGAAAGCAGGTGACGTGGTTACTTCTGCAGCGATGAATGCTGTGGGTGATAGTGTTAATGCTAATACTGCTACTAATATTGCTCAGGATAAAGCTATCGAGCAGAATAAAAAGGATATCGTTGATAATGCTGAAGCAGATGCAATCACAGTAGCCAATGTAGCTGCTGCTATGGCTGCTATCGAAGCTTTATCTTCAAAGTTCGCTACTTTATCTGCTCGTGTTACTGATCTGGCTCATCCTGCTGCAGTTGCAGTAGAAGTCGCAAATGGTTATAACGATGCTACCGTTGATGCCATGGTTGCTGATGCTACTGTTAGTGCTAAGACTGCTATGACTGCTAAATCATTCGTGATGAAGAACACCACTCTCAGTTCTGCTTCTATGAATGTAACTGCTACTGGTGACGTAGACATGATTGGCGTTGGTACTACCGGTGATGTGGCTAGAGCTACCATGGGTAATGCTCAGTTATCAGTACATGCTGATGGATACATCCGTATCACCGAAGCTGATTTTGCTGCTAGTGGTTATAACGGTATCGAAATCGGTCTCACTACTGGTACTGCTAAAGGTATCGTGATAGATGGTATCGACTTCCAGAATAAGTTATCGAATAATGCTATCTCTATCTTCGGTACTGCAGATAATGCAGTTATCACGATCAGTAACTGTCACTTTGCAGAAGTATCTAACATCTTACGTATTTCTAATCGCACCAATGCTAAGAACGTAGTAGTTCGTTTGATCAACTGCACTTGCGATAAGTGGGAAACCGGTGAAGGATATCAGGGCATGGTAATTTGCCAGGATTACACTTCTAATCCTGATGATGTGTTAACGAACAACTTATTCGCTCCAGAGAAGATCACCATCGAAATCATCAACTGTGTTGGTCCTAATGGTAAGATCGTAGCTCCAGAGGATATGTCTACTGTTGTACAGACAGGTAGAGCTGATCAGTTAGTATACGCTTATTTCGATAACGGTACTCCTGCTTGGCCTGATTACGACGCTGCTAGATTACCTACCGTAGTGATTAAATAACATATATGTTTATAGTAGTACTAGGATCCGTAAGTCCTAGTACTACCTTATGCATATATTTAGTTTACGCATCGATGGTGTTATACATCACATCCGCATGTTTACACCACTTTAAAATAGAACGACAGATACGTAAGTTCTTGATCGCGATATCTTGTCTATCCGTATCAGAACTTAAGTATATATGAGTGTGTCCACGATAGATCGGAGTTCCATTAGCTATCGCTGCTATCGCTAATTTCTTAACTGTGTCTTGATACTCAGGTTCGGTATCGATCCGACTATGAAATTCTTTGATAAAGGTTTTCAATAGAGTGCGGTAAGATTCTTTGCTGTTCTCCACCCAGTTAAATCTCAGTGTAGGAAAGAAATTACAAGCGATGACGGATGCGTATCCTTGATATTTAGTTTTGTTCATGTTTTTATCTCTAAGTAGAAAAATATTAGCTGTATTTGGGTTATTGATATTTTTATGAAGCCCAAGTAATATCTAAAGTAGGTTAAAATAAATACATAGTATCTCTATAGTGAAACAATATAAAACACAAATGAACTTAAAAACTTATCTAGGAGTTACCATGGAAACTATTTGGCAAGATCGTGCTGACGTCACTGAGATCCCTGAAGGATCAGTGATGACGATCGTTAAAAAATATGATACTTGGGGATTACGTCCATTAGCCGATATTTGTCGTCGTCGAGGTAATCTCATTTCCGCACCTATCACCACGCATATCGGTATCGATCAACCTTCATCTGAAGTAGCCGCACCATGGAAAGATACAGCAGCTAAGATCGTAGCTGCTATCCAACAACATCAGAAGATCTGTGTAAGTCTCGACTATGATTGCGATGGACAAACCGCAGGTGCTTGTATGGTTAAAGTTTTACAAGCTTGTGGTGCTGATGTTCATTGGGTGGTACCTGATCGTTTAGCAGATGGTTATGGTATCTCTATACCTAAGGTAACTCAAGAAGTACCTTCTGGAAGTTTAATTATTACAGTAGATAACGGTATCACTGCCGTAGAAGAAGTTAAAGCACTTAAAGAAAAAGGTTATGATGTCATCATCACTGATCACCACCTTAAGGAAGATACCGTAGGTTTACCTCCAACGGAAACTATTCTTGATCCTAAGTTATTCTGTAGTGAAAAAGATGATGAGTACATGGCACCAGGTGTTTATGTCTCTGCTAAAGTATCGTTATTAGTAGCGAAGCAATTTGTCAGTGATGAAGTTTATTTTACCCTCTGGCAGTATTGTGCCCAATTAGTCGCATTAGGTATCGTCAGCGATGTGATTGAACTTAATCCTCTGATGCGTCAGCAACTACGTTTAGGTTTAAGTGAGTTACGTACAAGTCAGCATGATGGTATCAATGCTTTACTTGCTAACTGTCGTATTTTAGAAACTCAAGATATCACTGCTACAGTACTTTCATTCTCAGTGATACCTAGTTTAAATGCTGCAGGTAGAATGGGTGAACCACATAAAGCAGTAGAATTATTACTTATGTCAACTGACGATAGTTTTAATAAGACTCAATCTACATTAGCAGCTAATACCTTACGTCATATCAATTCCGATAGAAAGATCATCGAACAGACCATCTTCACGGAAGCTTGTGATTTAGCAGATAAGTTACTGGATAAATATAAATTCTCCGTAGTGATATATGGTAAGAATTGGCATGCAGGCGTACTCGGTATCGTAGCAGCACGTATGAAGGAAATCTACGGTAGACCAATCATCGTGTTAAGTGATCGTGAGAATCAGTTGGAAGGTTCAGGAAGATCGATCGAATCAGTTAGTTTATTTGAGAGTTTACAAAACTGTCATGAATTATTAGAAAGATTCGGAGGACATGCAGTTGCTTGCGGTCTGCAATTAAAGCCCGAGAAACTCGAGGAGTTTAGAGCTAAATTAGACGCAGAAATAGGTAAGCAAGGGAATCTCCCACCTATCACTTTCAACGTCGATACGACAGTATCTATCGAAGATCTAGATGACGTCAGATTAACCTTAGCTTTAACTAATTTCGAACCTTTTGGTAATCGGAATGAGCAGCTAGTTTATCGTATCAATAATGTTGAAATCTTACGTTCGGAAGTAAGGAATAATGCACTCTATCTCACACTTGCTAATTCATATGGACGACGTGTGACGATCAGTAAATTCAGACCTACAGAAGCATGGATCAATATTCCTGAAGGTACGATGTGTGATGTTTTAGTTACCCCGATGCCTCTCTACTTCAGTAATCGTGTTTCAGTAGAATATCGTATTTTAGATATCAAACTTCATCAAGTGTTAAATTAGAAAAAGGAATTTAAAAATGACAGCATTACTTACCACACGTAAAGGACAGACTGTGCAAGATCTAACTACAGAATTCTTTACT
>Ga0256405_10011469_pt1 | contig 11296 bp, 10 predicted proteins | sample RumenRJG_02DNA_FD_189096 | JGI IMG/M metagenome (GOLD analysis project Ga0256405, IMG submission 189096) | Bovine rumen microbial communities from Lethbridge, Alberta, Canada - RJG_02 | ecosystem: Host-associated > Mammals > Digestive system > Stomach > Rumen | place: Canada: Alberta...
TCCACAGAGCATACAGGGCAGAATACATGGCAAAGTGCATCCAGAATGCTGATGGCACCACAGACTTGAAATAACCGTCTATGACACCGGCACAGAATACAGGATACAAACCTGCAGATTCTACCTCAAGGGAAGCAAAATCCTCACACATGTCGCCAGGGCCATAACTGTAACTTGGCAGAAGCATAACCTCGTCGTTTCTTGTCATTAACACCTTGTCGTGTTTTAAAGAACCATAGCGCATCACTGAGCGGTAAATTTTTAATTTATCATAACGCATCGAAATAGCATCAATGGCAAAGTTATCATTTTCAAAATGAGGATAATCTGTCATGTACAAGGCAAGATGCTCAAGATATGTTCCGTGTCGTAATGCTGCTTTTTTCTGGTGTTTGGTCAACAGAGGTCTTGAATGAATCATCGACAGAGCACGACCTAACTTTTTACCGGCAGCATACTGCTGTTCTTTTGAAACTACTTTCAGGTAGTCTGACAGAAAACCACAGTCTCTGTAGGCAAAAAGAGCAGTTGAAATAGAATTTTTAACATCCTGATTTACTGACAGAGCCTCAAAAGTATTCTCTGGTGCGCATTCATAAAAATACACGGAAGACAGATAGGATTTTTTCAGTCTCTTAAGGCTTTTCAAATCACCCTGAAGGCACAGACAGTTAGCTCCATGGGTTTTAACCACAGAATACTCAATGTTATTGGCATCAGTGAATAAAGAGCGATATGAAAGCTGCATTAGAGCTACTCCTTCTCTGTGTGGTCTTGATTTTGTCTTCTATATGAGGCTCCGGCTCTTGGATGGGCTGACTCGTAAACCTGATGCATTCTTCTGGTGGCTACATGAGTATAAATCTGAGTGGTAGTAACAGAAGAGTGACCAAGCAGCATCTGCACCGATCTTAAATCAGCATTATGATTTAAAAGATGGGTGGCAAAAGCGTGGCGGAAGGTATGCGGAGAAACATTCTCCATAATCCCCAGAAGATCACTGTAGTACTTGATTCGATACCAGAAGCCTACCCTGCTTATAGCGCCAGTGCCTTTTGCTGACAGAAAAATTTTACCGATTCTACGTTTTGGATCTCTTTCTCTTCTGAAGTTTGCCACGTAATATTCAATATAGTAAATGGCATTCTCTCCAAGAGGAATCAGTCTCTCCTTGTCACCTTTACCCCGTACAATCATAAAACCATCGGTAAAATTGATATTGTCAAATTCAAGAGAGATAAGCTCTGAAATTCTAAGTCCGGTAGCATAAAGAGTCTCAAGCATTGCCTTGTCTCTTGCACCGACATAGGTTGAAAGATCTGGTGCATTTAAAAAACTTTCAACACACTGTTCAGACAATACCGTCGGCACATATCTTACAAGCTTTGGATTTTCCACATGAATGCATGGATCTTCAGTGATCAGGTTCTCCTTGATAAGAAATCTGGTGTAGGCTCTCATTGAACACAGAAATCTGGCCTGAGTGCTGGCTTCAGCCTTGGAATGTTCCTTTAAATACTCTTTTATGTGTTCATGATTAAATGACACAAGATTATCCATCACTCCATGATTGATAAACTCAGTTGTCAGAAAATCGCAGAAAAGATTGATATCTGAAGTGTAGGATTTAATAGACAAAGATGACATGCCGTTTTCAAGCAGGAGAAAATCGGAAAAGAGAACAAGTAAAGTCTTTTTATCTGTTACCATCTTTTTAAAACGAAAAATACCGACTACATGGTAACCGGTATTCTTAATCTGACAAGCGTTCCAGTGAAGATATACGCATCAGCTGAGCCATGGAAAGAAGTTCTTTTTTTGAAGTCTTCTCCACTACCACAAAGTAGCGGTTGTTCTTTGGCAGCAGGCAGAAGCGGTATACACCATCATCTTTTGGATAAAAAGAAACTTCCTCAAACTTGGAATTCTGATTTAACTCAAGACTCTTCTTACCGTTTCTTAAAACTCCAGGAGGATTCATAAAACCAAAATTGGTTCCATCTGACCAGTCAGCATCAGCAAATTTAAACTTGTAAGGTGCCCAGTCAGAACGCAGTAGCGCAACAGTACAGAAACCATGCTTTGAAGCACGCAGTCTGTAAGCATCTGAAACAGCATAATCGTTCATTTCACCACGCAGATAAATCGCTTTGTCATTGATGGAAAAACCACTGTGAGCAGAAGATCTGTCTACTGTTGAAGATGATGAGCAGCCACTGAGCAGAGCGGCAGCAAAAAAAGACGCGCCGCAGATTTTTATTAGGTTCACTTTATTGTTCTCTATCTTTTAGATAATTGTTTTTTTATGGAAAGTATTGTACACAAATTTTTGAAAAAGGGTTTTAAATGAGAGTGAAATAATGTAATTTTTTCCGACTATTGTTAATAAATGACACCTGTAGCAAAAAAATAATTTTATGAAAAATGAATTTTGTACAATATAATCTACCAGCCATAGAAAAATTGAAACTTAACAAATAAAACTTAGCTGACCTGAGATTAAAAAAAATAATCACTTTTCCCCTTCAAAAGCAACTATAAATTCAGAAAAAACTTCAATAAAAAGGTATAATCAGTAAGTCACCAAAGGCTTTGAAACGGATTAGGATAATGAGCAGTACTGTAAGTAATTCAGATAACCTTAAAACTGAAGGAAAAAAAGCTTTCAGGATAGGCCTTACAGGAGGAATTGCATGTGGCAAATCTGCAATTGCAAGCCTTTTTGAATCACTTGATATCTGTATTGTTGATGCTGATGCTGTAGCAAGAGAAGTAGTAGAACCAGGTCAGGTTTGTCTGAAAAAAATCACAGATCATTTTGGATGTGAAATTTTAAACAGCGACGGCACCTTAAACCGCAGAGCTTTAAGAGAGATTGTTTTTGCTACAGGAGCTGAGTTAAAGCTAGAAAAACTCAATGCTCTTATGAAAGATGCAATCAGAGAAAAAATTGATGAAAAAATTGATGAGGCGGATTCACCTTACGTAATTGTCATGATTCCGCTGTTATTTGAGCATCATTTAGAATCAATGGTAAACAGAATTCTGGTTGTAGATATAGAGTATGAATTACAACTTAAACGATTGATAAATAGAGACAATATATCAAAAGAGCTGGCTGAGAACATGATATCGCGTCAGGTTGACAGAAATACCCGAATACAAAAAGCTGACGATTTAATCAAATCTGATGATTCTCCCTTAGATAAAAAGCTCAATGTCGTGTTAAAATTACACAATGAGTATTTAAAACTGGCAAAAGAATTCAAACAATAAAATTATAAGAAAACAGAGAGCATAAACTCCATGTATAATTTTGATTTTCCATTAAGTCCAAAGGCAAGAACATACCTTAAATTAGAAAAGGTATTTAAGAACGTAGAACAGACAAAGGATCTTAATTCAATTCAGCACGTAATGTTTCTTTTAAGAAGCATTGTTGATTTTATCGATCTCGTTGACGGCTCAAGCGCAATCAAGATTGATCTGATTAAAGATCTTGAAAAGTGCGACTCAAAGCTCAAAGGCTGGCTTTCAGATCCTGAATGCGACAAAGATTTTGTAGAAAAACTAAGAGAAGGAATCAGTGAGGCAAAAAACATTTTAGACGGCTTTACCAGACAGAGAACCGTACTAAAGGATGATCCTATCATCGAAATGATCAAGCCTCGTTTCCTTACTCCAAGCGGTGTAAACTGTTTTGACACTCCGCTTTTTGACTTCTGGTTTGAACTGCCTGAAGAAGAAAAGAAGAAAAGTGTAGACAAATGGCTGCACGAACTTGAGTGCATCAGAATTCCTGTATATACCATTCTCTACCTGTGGAGACTGTGTACAAGCATCAGTGACCGTGTGGCAAAAAGTGGCTTTATGCAGGAAAATGCTGATACCTGTGATTTAATCAATATTCAGTATGAAAATGGTATCAGAGCTTACCCTGTAGTTTCAGGTTTCCAGTCACGAGTTAACATCAGATTCCTGCCTTTTGACAAGGGAGCTCCTGTAGGAGATATTCCTTTCAAAATTGCATATGTTAAGAGCACACTGCAGTAAGATACATACCATGAGTCTTAGAGATTTACTGCCACCAGGCACCTTTGATGAAATTTCAAAGGAACTTGAGAACAAAAACAGGATTGCGGTCAGAACAGATGTATGTCCTGTGTGCAAAAAGACGGTTGCAAAAGACGGGTCAAACAGGTTCAGACCATTCTGCTCAGAAAAGTGCAGAACCATTGATTTGGGTGCCTGGGCCAGTGGTGATTACTGTGTGCAGGGCAAAACCATTGAGGAAGATCCAACTACGGACAGCCTCAGGGACGCAGATTACAGCGACAGATTTTAATGGTGCAGTAGTTTTATAGTTTTTTCAGCTGACTGCAAAAAAGAATATACTCAAAATTATTTTTAGGAAAAGTACCTTGAAAACAGCAAGGATTAAAAAAACATCTCTGGCTCTGATTGCAATTGCTGTAAGCTGTGCAATTTCAGAGGGCGTATATGCAGCCTCAGGCAGCACTGAGCAATCAAAGAATACCAAGACTGCTGTAGAAATGAATTCTAAAAAGAGCCTTGCAGTAAAAACCAAGGTTCACAGAAAGAAGGAATCATTTAAGAGCGTTATAGTATCTGATTTTGCATACAGAACTGCAGATATCATGAATTCTAAAGCGTCCACCTACTATGTTACAAAGACTGCTGCAGCAGATGTATCAACTTTTCCAATGCGTCTGTTCTTAAAGATGGATACCAACGTTCAGATGCCAGGCCCAACCCATCCTTTCAGTTACACCTTAAAGGATCTGACCTGTTATTACGATGTTCCAGGCTATACTACTCCACTGCAGTATGATGTAAACAAAACCCCGATTAACATTACTTCTGATAATGTAACTGGCGATCTGACCAACAAGGAAGGAAAGCTTACCTACACAGGAGATGTTTACATCACACAGGCAGACCAGAAGATTGCTTCTGATGTTGCAGTCTATGACGGTACCAGCAGAACCATCACCACTCAGGGTTCAAGTGTTTTCAGATCACCTGAGTACAGTGTCAAGTCAGAAGATGTCGTTACCCACAGAATTGACGACAAGCTTATTGAAATTACAAACTCAGTTTTCAAGTTCAACGGTTCCGTATTAAGAGGTACTGCAGAGCAGCACACCATTGACAATGTCAAAAACGAGCAGGTTTTCAAGAGTACAACCATTACATCCTGTCCAACCGAGGACAATACCTGGGAGATGTCATCTACAACTGTCACTATCGACAAAAATGAGGATCTGGCATCAGGATGGAACAACATTGTATGGTTAGGACCTGTTCCTGTATTTTATATACCTTATGCCTACTTCCCTCTTGGAAAAGACAGAAGAACTGGTCTGCTTGCACCAAACGCATCCTACAGTAATGATGGTGTAAGTTATTATCAGCCAATCTATCTGAACCTGGCACCTAATTATGATATGACGCTGACCCCTGCTTTTGATGCCAAACACAAAAGATATTTAGGTACTGAATTCAGATACATGCCTTTCAGAAACATGTCAGGCACCATCAAGTTTAACTATCACCCAAATGATCCAAGCTGGACTCCTGAAAACGGTGACCACAAGCGCTGGTATCTGAGTGTAAATCAGAATATCTCCTTCTTAAACGGCGATCTGAATTTTGGTGTTAATTACGCTGCTGTAAGAAAGGATGACTATGGATACGTAAACGACATCAGTGAAGAAGATGCTGGCATTAACGATACATCCTTAATGCAGTCTTTCCGTCTGTCCTACAACAAGGAACTTTACGCTGTTTCTGCAGAAGTACGTGAGTATCAGTCGCTGATTAACCCTAAATCCGTAGCCTACAGACCATTTGCCATGAGACCGCAGGTCAAGGCTTCAACCTTTGCCACCTGGGGACCTGTAAGTTTCAATATCAGTGGTGAGTTTACAAGATTCAATCAGGACAACCTTTCTGATTTCCGTTCTGTTAACATGCAGCGTCATCATATTCAGCCTGAATTTTCATATCATGCCTTCGACGCATACGGAGTTCAGCTCGACTTTGGTTTAAAGGGCTTTTTGACTCATTACTCACAAAGCCAGCTAAGGAGTCTTCCTTCAAGTTATCAGGGCTATTTAGGTTACAGAACCTTAGAAGATTCAAAGGTTAGAGCTCTGTATCTTTTTGATGTGGATTTAAAGGCCAAGCTTGAACGCAAGGTATGGGATATGAATCATACCCAGACTTTAGAGCCTGAAATCAAGTATCAGTATATTCCTTACAGAGATCAGACCGGTATTGCGCTTTACGATACCACAGATCGCTTTGAGGACTACTATACCCTGTTTAATCACATGAAGTTTGCCGGTATTGACCGTATTTCAAATATGAACAGACTGACTGCAGGCTTTACCTCAAGAATTCTTGATATTCACGACCGTGAAGTTGTTCGCTTCGGTCTGGCACAGGCTATCAGATTCACTCCTGAAAGAGTGGGACTTTACTCAACTGACAGCTACAGTACTGAAAGAAAATCAAATTTAAACGGCATTCTTGATACAGAAATCATCAGTGGTCTGACAACTCATTTTGCCTCTTCATATTCATATGAGACTAAAAAGTTCGACAACTACAATGCTTCTGTAAAATACAGAACCCGCTCTGGCTTCCTCATCGGTACAAGCTACCGCTACATGAGGAATGGCAATATCTTCGTGAATAAGGAAACCGGTGCTGTAGATTATGGCAGAAGAAACGACTTAAGACAGATAGGTGGTGAAATTGCAATACCTATCAATGCCGACTGGAAATTTGTTGCAGCATCATATCGTGATACCGCACAGAAATACAACATCGACACCAAAGCTGGTATCTTCTATGAAGACTGCTGCTGGTCAGTTGGTTTCATGTACGAAAAGTATATTCAGATGAACAAATCAAGCCAGTCACAGAAGAAGATTGTTGGTATTTCCTTCGAACTTAAGGAATTCTACGAGCTGAAGGTAAGGGGAATAAACAACCCAAGATCTACCCATACTCACTTTATACCATCAATCGACCCAACAAGTTTGAACAGATAACATTAAACATAAGGTTACAACATGAAATTAAAAACATTATTTACCGCAATCGCAACCGCCTGTACCCTTGCAACCAGTGCATCTGTTCAGGCTCAGGAAGTTACACTTGATTCAACCGCTGCGATCGTCAATCAGGAAATCATTTTAAACAGTGATCTTAACAAGGCAACACAAAAGTTCCTTGATCAGTATAAAGCTCACGGCATGAAGGTTGACGAAATTGACGTAAGACGTCAGGCTTTAGAGAACCTTATCACCAGAAGTCTGATCCTTCAGCTTGCAAAAAACCAGGGTTCAGAGCTCACCGATATGGAGCTTGACAAAACTATTGAACAGACAGCTCTTATCAATAACACTTCAAAAGAGACTCTTTTAGGATCATACGGCAAGAACCTGACCTCAGCCCAGGCTCGTGAAAAGTTTAAAGAAGACTATGTCATCAATGAAATCAGAAGATCTTCAATCCGTCAGAAGATCCATATTTCACAGTCAGAAATCAATTCACTTGCCAAGCAGTTAAAAGAAAAAGGCAACACTGTAGAACCTTATTACAATATTGCACAGATCACTGTGCCATTATCATCAACTGCAAACGAGCATGAATACGAAAGAGCTCAGAGAAATGCAAGAGCAGCCATCAGCATGTTAAGAAGCGGTGCTGCTCCTGAAGAAGTTTCAGCAAAGTATGGTTCAGTAAACGACAATGTAAACATGGGATTTGTACCGGAGACCTCTCTGCCACTTCCATTTGTTCCAGGTCTTGTAAAGGCAAAACCGGGTGATGTTATCGGACCATTCCGTTCACAGGTAGGTTTCCATATTGTAAAGCTTATCGATGTTACCAAGAATGCAATGGCTCCAATTGTTACATATGATGCAGCCCATATTCTGATTAAAACCTCTATCATTTATTCTGATGAAGCTGCTGTAGCAAAGCTTCAGGGCATCAAGCATGATATTACCTCTGGCAATATCTCATTTGCAGACGCAGCAAAACAGTACTCAGAAGATCCTGGTTCTGCAATTAACGGCGGTGACCTGGGATATGCCCTGCCAGATCGTTATGATCCTGGCTTTGCACGCGGCATGATGGAACTTACTCCTGGCCAGATTTCAGAACCTGTAAAATCAAGCTATGGCTGGCACCTCATTTATCTGAAGGATAAAAAGGTTGATACAGACTCAATGGAAGTTTACAAGGACAAGGCCTACTCTATTCTCTTTGAAAGAGAATACAACGAGGCAGTTTTAAACTGGGAGCGTAACTTAAGAGAAACCTCCTATATTCGTGTATTGGATCCTGCACTGTTAAATGCAGGCGTAAAATTAGATCAGGAAAAGCCTAAGTTTTAATGGAAAAACGTTTAGCTGTCACACCGGGAGAACCTTCCGGTGTAGGTCCAGAGCTGATGTATCACCTCTCTACTCTTGAGTTTGCTGATACTCAGCTTGTTATCATCGCATCAAAAGAGCTTATTCAGAAAAGAACAGCTCTTTTTAATCAGAATGTAGTTATTGACGACTACGACAAAGACAACTTTGTTCCACAGCGTAAAGGACACCTTTGTGTTCTTGATGTACCACTCAATGATGAATCTGTTCCGGGTGTTTTAAACGGGAAAAACGCATCCTATGTGTTAAAGACACTTGATATTGCTTCAGACAAATCACAGTCAGGCGAGTTTTCTGGCATCATCACCGGACCTATTTCAAAGGCGGTAATTGCTGATACCGGTCTTGAATTTACCGGTCATACTGAGTACTTCCAGGAAAGAACCGGTACAAACAAAGTTGTAATGATGTTAGGCTGCGATGAACTTAACGTTGCTCTTGCAACTACTCATCTGCCTCTTAACAAAGTATCAGAGGCCATTACAGAAGAACTGCTTACAGAAATTGTAACCATTCTCAACCATGATCTTAAGACCAAATTTGGTATCGACAACCCATGCATCATCAGTGCAGGTTTAAATCCTCACGCTGGAGAAGACGGCCATCTTGGTATGGAAGAGATTGAAACCATCATTCCCACATTTGAAAAATTAAGAAAAGAGGGTATCAACATCATAGGACCTCTGCCTGCTGATACCATGTTCCAGAAAAAGTACATTGAAAAGGCAGATGCCTTTTTAACCATGTACCATGATCAGGGACTTCCTGTTTTAAAGTATGTGGGTTTTGACAAAGGTTATAACACCACCTTAGGTCTGCCTTATATCAGAACCTCAGTAGATCATGGCACCGCCATGGATCTTGCAGGTACCACCAGAGCTGATCCTGGTTCACTGTTTGCTGCAGTTAATCTTGCAGTTTTCATGGCTAACGCAAGGAGATAATTATGGCCCTGCCACCAGTACATATGAAGGCAAGAAAAAGATTCGGTCAGAACTTCCTTGTCAATGACCATATCATTTCCCAGATTGTTGACGCCATCAATCCAAAAGAAGGTGAAAAGCTCGTTGAAATCGGACCTGGCCATGCCGCCATCACAAGACCGGTTCTTGAAAGAGCAAAAGCTCTGACAGCCATTGAACTTGACAGAGATCTGGTTGAAATTTTAAAGCATGATCCTTTCTTAAAAGGTCTTAACCTGATTGAAGGCGATGCCTTAAAGGTTAATTTTGATGAGCTTGACGGTGCCGGAAATTTAAGAGTGTTTGGCAACCTGCCATACAACATTACCTCACCAATCATCTTCCATCTGTTAAATCAGAAAGGCATTCTGGATATGCACTTTATGCTGCAGAAGGAAGTTGTAGAGAGACTTGCAGCTGGTCCTGATACCAAGGACTATGGCAGACTGACTGTAATGACTCAGTTCTTTGCTCATGTTATTCCAATGCTCATAGTGCCACCTTCAGCTTTCAGACCCGCCCCTAAGGTTACATCTGCTGTGGTAAGACTAAAACCAAAGGGACTTACTGATGAAGAACGTGCTCTGGTGCCATATTTAAACAACATCACCACTACAGCCTTCTCTGCAAGACGCAAGACCATCCGTAATGCACTGATGAAGTTCTTTACAGAAGCTGAACTTGAAGAACACGGCCTTGCCCCTACTTTAAGAGCTGAAAACATCTCTGTTGAAAAGTATGTGGAACTTGCCCGTGCCTTAAAGCTGAGAGATAAGGTATAAATATGGCAAATTCACCAGTTTACGAACTCTTAGAGCGAAATATTGAGATCTTTGAAAACGCTGAGATTCTGATTGCAGGTGACATCTATGATCCTATGACTCTGGCGCTTGTAAAAAACGCAAAAAAGGCTACTGTCATTGTAGATAACTATGTATGTGCTGGCAAAATGGCAGCCATGATAGGTCATAGTCTTGATAACTCATTTCCTCAGGTAATTGAGTACAAACATGTAAAGCTCATCTTCTCTGATGTTTCATCAGCACTTGATAAGATAGAAAATGTAAACAGACTGTTAATCCTGCTTCCAAAGAACAAGCAGCAGACTGTAAAGCTTTTAAATCTTTTAAAGAGCAAACTTAACAGCAACGCAGAGGTCTATACTGCCGGATCAAATGACGGTGGCGGAAAAAGTGCAGATTCACTTTTAAAAGTCATGGGATTTGTAAGAAAGATTGATCTTGCCCGTAAATGCACTCTGTTTAAAGCCATCTATGAGCAGGACTTTAACACCTATAAGGCACCTGCAGCCATTGATGTTGAGGTTATGGGGCATAAGCTATCCTTAAATCAGGACAGCGCTGTTTTCTCCCTTGGAAAACTTGATGCCGGTACCAGGATGCTCACTGAGGCTTTAGAAGAGGTGATCCCTCAGGGGCATGCGCTTGATTTGGGATGTGGCTGCGGTGTAGTTGGAATTGCGCTTTTAAAGGCTGGCTTTAAGAATGTATCTTTTGCCGATGTCAGTGCTTCTGCTCTGGCTCTTACAAGGGATAACATTGAAAAGAATGGTGTGAATGAAGGTGCAGAAATTGTTGCCTCCGATATGTTAAATGGTCATGACAAATACAGTCTGATTGCAGTAAACCCGCCATTCCATCAGGGGATATCTACCACCACAGCGCCAACTGTTAATATGATTATGTCTGCAAAAGATCATTTAACCAAAGACGGAGTCTTCTATATGGTGGCTAACTCCCACTTAGGCTATGACGAAGTTCTTTTAGAGAACTTTTCTAAGGTTACAATAGTCAAAAACTCAAGTACCTTCATAGTTTACAAGGCAAGCATATAAATTTT
>Ga0256405_10011470_pt1 | contig 11295 bp, 7 predicted proteins | sample RumenRJG_02DNA_FD_189096 | JGI IMG/M metagenome (GOLD analysis project Ga0256405, IMG submission 189096) | Bovine rumen microbial communities from Lethbridge, Alberta, Canada - RJG_02 | ecosystem: Host-associated > Mammals > Digestive system > Stomach > Rumen | place: Canada: Alberta | collected...
TTCTGCTGGTCCTGATCCTCATCGGACTGTTCTTCAGATCGTTCGTCGCAGCAGGTACGCCCCCCGTGATCATCGGAATGGCGTACGGTATCCTGCTCGCGATCGTATACGCCATCGGTGTCATGCTCGGAATCTACTACATCACCACCATATTGGTGCTGGTATCGATGCTGGGTGCCGGCTGCGACTACTGTATCTTCATAGTGTCGAGATACCGTGAGGAGAGGAAGGAAGGAAAACCCCACAAGGAAGCACTCAGGGAATCCATCATCTGGGCAGGGGAATCCATCATCACCTCAGGAATCTCGGTCATCATCGGATTCGGTTCACTCATGCTGTGCAGCTTCTCACTAGTGAGTACGATGGGTATGGTCCTGGCCATAGGTATCGTGCTTGCCCTGCTGGCAGCACTCACGTTCATCCCGTCCCTGCTCATGCTGGTCGGGGACAAGATATTCTGGCCTTCCAAGGTATCCACATACAAGGAAGGCAGCAAGGCCATGAAGGGCTGGTACGGCAAATTCGCCGCCCTCGGCTACAGGTATTTCACCCATTCCGCCAGGACATCGATCAAATATGCCAAGGCGATCTTCGTCGTCACACTGCTGGTATCCGCACCGCTCATCTACGTCGCTGCTACCTCCAACCCGTCGTACGATATGATCGGTGCCATGCCCAACGGAGAGGCGAAGGACGGAGTTTCCATCATCTCCGAGAACGTCGGAGGAGGATTGCTGATGCCCACGAACATCAGCATGAAGGTGGATGCATTCGTGGACCTAAACGTCGATTCCAACATAGATTCAGGCAGCGTGATACCTAAAGGAAGTACGGTCACATTGACTGCGACCCCACGCACTGGCCATACCGTCAAAGGTTGGATAGTTGATGACAATTTCTTCTCAGCCACCGATCATGTGGTGGACCCGAATGTGGACATCAGTGCTGACAGACTCACGTGTACGATAAAGGACATAAACACAAGCAGAAGGGCTACTGTCATCTACACCGATACCGAATACACTGTGAATTTCTCCTCGTCTGATCCCGCCCTCGGTACCGTCTCCGCGACCTACAACGGCAAACCGCTGATAGACGGATACAAGGTGGATTACGGTACGAAACTTGTGTTCACAGCCAAACCTGCAGACGGTTACCGTCTCAGCCACTGGGTGGTCGACAGGGACGGCAAGACGGAGAACGCTTACCCCGATGATCGCAATGACAATATCCTGAGCATCGACAAAGCCTCCTACAACTACGATGTCATGGCATACTTCGTAGAGGTCACGGATGCGAAGATAACCATCAACACTTCGGTCCCCGGAGGCAACGGCAACCTTATCGTTAGGGCAGATGGAAAGGTCGTATCGAACGGTGAAAGCGTTGACAAGTATTCACATATCGTCGCATCAGCCGTTGCCAACGACCACTACAGGGTCAAGAAGTGGATAATTGACGGTGTCGATAATCCGTCCGTTGATTCCATCATGGATCTGGATCTGTGCGACAAGAACACCTCTGTCTCTGTCATCTTCGAAGAGGCAACGGTACCGCCTCACACTGTGACCTTCGCTTCCAGCGATGACAGTAAGGGTGAGGTCAAGGCCACATTAGGCGACGGTACGCCGATCACCAGCGGACAATCGATTCCAGGCAACTCGAAGGTCATACTGACAGCCACACCCAAGGGCGACAATCATGTCATCGGATGGACCTATGACATCCTCGGATTCGAGGTGACTTCATATGTGGACAAGAAGGAGCATGTAATCACCAGCCTCAGCACCGATGAGATCATCACAGTGATTTTCGGAACGGAGGTCCCGGGTTCCGTGAACGTGAATGCAGTCAGCCCTACGAATGGTACCATCTTCATGATGAAGGACGGAGAAAAGGCTGAGAACGGAGCATACCCTGCAGGTACCGATCTCTTCTTCACCGCCAAACCGGATCCGGGCTATCACGTCACAGGCTGGGTCGTCTACGAGACCGACCCCACTGTCGATCCGATAGAGAGCCTCTCGTCATCATCATCAAGCGAAAACTTCTGCATCTACAACATCACCGAACCGTCGACGATCAATGTGACGTTCACCGTTGCAGCGGATGAATACGTACCGTTCTTCTACGGAGCGAACGACGAATCGTTAGGTACACTGCAGGTCACCAACAACCAGACGTCGATCCCATACTCCGAAAGGCCGAATGCCCAGATCGTCTACAACAGGCTGAATGACTTCACACAGGACCTCATGATGATGGAGACCGACGGAAAGAAGAACGTGGCCATCGCCATAGGTCCGATCAACGGGGACATACTCTTCGACGGTCAGCATGAATGGGTGTTCGACACCGTATGGAACATCCTCCCGAAGGAGTACAAGACATTCGGCGACGGAAAGACGTACGATGCTCTGGTCTATGCATGGAGCGTCATGCCTTACGACTTGAAACAGGCGCTCAACTACTACATCGCATACAAGATGGGTTTCGTCTCCGAGGTGTTCACGGAACAGGACGGCGGGCACGAGTACCAGTACATCAAAGTGATGGTGGTCACGAAAGAGGAGCCCATGTCCGCACTGTCTGTGGATACCATCAAGCAGACCTATGAGAAGAAGGATGCCTTCCTCGACAAATACTCAAGCGGTAAGGAAGGAGGATTCGTCTACGGAGCATACCTCTCAGGTGCTGCAGTGAGCAACTATGAGATGTCAGAAATGGTCAACAAGGACTTCCACTTCATCATCTTCGTGGTCGTCGGTCTGCTGATCATTCTGCTGTTCCTTGTGATGAACTCATACCTCACACCGATACGTGCCGTCCTAACCATCGTGATGAGCGTACTGTGGACACTGGGACTCACATACCTGCTGTTCGAGCACGTCCTCGGAATGCCGGTGGTATGGATAGTACCCATCGTATTGTTCGTGGTCTGTCTCGGTCTCGGTATGGACTATGATATCCTGCTGACCACACGTATCAAGGAGTTCGTGTCAAAAGGACACAGCAACGATGAGGCCATCACACACGCGGTTCAGAAATCGGGTGCTGTAATCACCCTCTGCGGTCTGATCATGGCTGGTGCCTTCGGTACCATGATGATGTCATCCTCACCCATGCTCAAGGAGTTTGGATTCGCCCTCGGATTCGCCATTGCTGTGGACGCACTGATCATCCGTACGTACATCGTGCCTGCGATCATGCACCTGATGGGCGACTGGAACTGGAAGGGACCGAACCTCGGTATGATCAAGGAAAGGGTCCTGAAGAGGATCACCGCTGAGGATCGAGAAGAGTGAACATGGAAGACATCCGCCTGAACAAGTTCATGGCAGACTGCGGCCACTGCTCCAGAAGGGAAGCTGACAGGCTCATCGAATCCGGCAAGGTATTCGTCAACGGCAAGGTAGCGGAGATGGGAATGAGGGTCACCGATGACGATAAGGTCACGGTGGACGGAAAGGTCCTGAAGAGAGAGGAGAAGACCATACTCCTGATATTCAACAAACCTCCAGGGATCACATGCACTGCGTCGAAGGATGATGAAACGAACGTTGTAGATTACATCAACTACCCCAAGCGCATCTATCCCATCGGGAGATTGGACAAGTATTCCGAAGGATTGCTCCTGCTGACGAACCGCGGCGATCTCGTCAACGGGATAATGCGTTCGAGATACGGCCACGAGAAGGAATACATCGTCACCGTAGACCGTGTCGTCGATGACGAACTGCTCAGAAGATTGTCATCAGGAGTGTACCTGAAGGATCTCGATGTCACTACAAAACCTTGCAAGTGCCAGAAGGTCGCAAGGAACAAGCTGAGCATGATAATAACGCAGGGCCTCAACCGTCAGATCAGAAGGATGTGCGAGGCATGCGGATGCAGGGTCACGAAGCTGAAACGCGTACGCATCCTCGACATAGAACTGGGCGATCTTCCTGTGGGGGAATACAGGGAAGCGACACAGAAGGAGCTTGATTCCGTTATAGAAAGGATGGATCACTGACCTCTGGGTTTCCTGAGCGTGATACCGTAGAGGACTTTGTTGCCCTCGCTGAACTCGTTCATCCTGATGATCTCGAACCCTTCGCAGTATTCGCGTATCTCCTCGTCGGAGAAGTATCTCACGTTGATACCCCTGGGGTTCCTCCAGACTCCGTCGCGTATCATCTGTCCGCTCTCATAATCGTGGTCGTTGGTGTTCCTGACGGAGAAGATGAACAGTCCTCCGGGGATCAGTGCCTTCTTCACATCCGCGAACAGCCTCTTCAGTTCGAAGTCGTTGAAATCCATCGTCAGCAGCATATGTGCATAACAACCGTCGATGGACTCCCTGGGGAAATCCACGCCCTGGGTGAGATCCCTCTTCACCACAGAGATCTTATCGCCGAACTTCTGGCGGAGCTGTGCGCATGACACGTCACTGAAATCCGCGGCTATGACTGACATGCCGTTGTCAACAAGATATTTTGTATCCCTTCCCTGCCCTGCACCCAGTTCCAGGATGATCTTTAGGCCCTGGGATCTGAACGCATCGAGGGAACGTACGCAGAAGAGACTGGGCGATTCGCCGAAATATGATTCGGATTCCATGTATGCGGAGTCCCAATATCTCTCCTGGTCACCGGACATACCGTCTTCATGTATGTGAGCGGATATTTACTTTTGCACCTTTGATTAAGGTTTTTTTACTATGATATTCATTACAAGACATTACTGCTGAAGAGGTCATAGATGTCGGCAAGGATCGGTTTTGACAACGACAAGTACCTGAAGACTCAGTCCGAGCATATCAAAGAACGCATCGCCAAATTCGGAGGAAAGCTCTATCTTGAATTCGGCGGGAAGCTCTTCGACGATTATCATGCATCAAGGGTACTGCCGGGATTCCAGCCTGACAGTAAGATCAGCATGCTGATGCAGCTGAAGGATCAGGCTGAAGCGATAATAGCCATCAATTCCAACGATATCGAAAGGAAGAAGGTACGCGGAGACCTCGGTATAACGTACGACCTGGAGGCCATGCGCCTGATAGATTCGTTCTCCGGGAGGGGTATCAAGGTCTGTGGTGTCGTCCTCACAAGGTATGCGGAACAGCGTGCCGCCAAGGCCTTCGAGCAGAAGCTCACGGAAGAAGGCATCAAAGTATACCACCACTACAGCATAGAGGGTTATCCGGCCAATATCCCGCTGATCGTAAGCGATGAGGGATACGGGAAGAACGAATTCGTCAAGACCACGAAACCGCTGGTGGTGGTCACCGCACCCGGACCGGGAAGCGGAAAGATGGCTGTCTGTCTTTCACAATTATATCATGAAAACAAGAACGGCGTTTATGCGGGATATGCGAAGTTCGAGACCTTCCCCATCTGGAATCTCCCACTTAACCACCCTGTGAACATAGCATATGAGGCCGCCACGGCGGATCTCAACGACAAGAACATGATCGACCCGTACCACATGGAAGCGTACGGGAAGACCACCGTCAATTACAACAGGGATGTGGAGGTTTTCCCCGTCCTGAATGCCATGCTTGCCAAGATCATGGGGGAATCCCCTTACAAATCACCCACCGACATGGGGGTGAACATGGCAGGCAACTGCATCTGCGATGACGATGCTGTATGTCATGCGGCAAAGGAGGAGATCATACGCCGTTACTTCGCGGCACTCCGCAGCAGGAAACAGGGATTCAGCAGTGACGACATAGTCACGAAGATCGAGATGCTGATGAACAAGGCTGAGATCTGCGAGGAGGACAGGAAGGTCGTCGCGACCGTAAGAGCCAGAATGAAGACCGTTGACTTCTCCGTATCTGCCATGGAACTGCCCGACGGCACCATCGTCACCGGAAAATCCGGTGAACTCATGGGCGCATCACCCGCACTCATACTCAACGCCATCAAGGTGCTCGCAGGAATACCTGATGATGTGCACCTCGTTCCGAAGGAATTCTTCACCCCTGTGCAGAAGATGAAGGTCAATTATCTGGGGGCGGAAAATCCCAGGCTGGACATCAACGATGTCCTCATCGCATTGTCCATCTACGCATCCAAGGACAAGAATGCCGCCAAGGCGCTTGAGCAGCTTCCCAAGCTGAAGGGCTCCGAAGCCCACATCTCCGTGATCCCTTCGTTGTCTAACGAGAGATCTTACAAAAGACTGGGCATCAACCTCACATGCGAACCCAGATACAAGACCGCATGCTTCTTCCAGAAGAATTATTGAAAAGGAATGGCGAACGAGGAGGGATTCGAACCCTCGGCTTACAGCTTAGGAGGCTGTCGCCATATCCAAGCTAGGCCACTCGTCCGTTAGGTCAGTGATAATGGGTTTAGGATAAAAGGGTTTTGGACCGGAGTAAGGCCGGGGCCTTACTCCTCTGTCTCGTCCTTCTTCTTGGACTCTTTCTTCTTGTCTTCCTTGGCGGGTGCCTTGGACCAGACCTCGGTGAGCTCGACTGTGTCGACACCGAATGCGTCCCTCATGTCGGAGACGATCTTGAATCTGATCATGGGCCACTCCTGGCTGAACTTGACGATGTCAGGGAGGATGATCGAGACCTTGTCGTCTGCGAAGTTGAATGAGAATCCGTCCGAGGTTCCGAAGGACATCTCGACGATCGCCTTTGCTTTGGCCTCGTTGTCTGTGACGACCTCAGTGACCGTGAATGTGTATGCGAGGTCCTTTCCTGCGAGGGGGTTGTTGAAGTCGACCTTGACACGGCCTGCTCCTGCGGACATGACTGTACCGGTCCTGTTTCCGAGCTTGACCTCGAGTCCGGGGTAGGGGTTGATCTGCTGCTTGTAGAACTCCCTGACGGGGTATGTCTCGATGAGCTTGGGGTCCCTTGCGCCTGCTGCGTCTGCGGAAGCGATCTCGATTGTGACCTCTTTGCCAATCTCAGCGTTCATGATAGCGTCGTCGAGGGGCTTGAAGACCTTCTCGGATCCGACGATGTATGCCATGGGTGCGTAGGTGTACTTCTCGTTGTAGATTCCTGCGTCCTTTGCTGCTGACTCTGATGTGGTGTCATAGAGTCTCTCGATGTCTGCGATGTATGCGTTGTAGTCAACGCGGACGATGTCGCCTTTCTTAAATGCCATTTAATTCACCTTTTGCAGAGATTCTGCTATGATGCGGGCTATCTTCACAGATAAAATAAAGGTTGCGGTGTTTTGTACCTCCCTTTATAATACTTTTTCCCTTGTGACAGAAAGTTTTTTAAAGGGATTAATCAGCAGGTCGGGGATTCGAAAAGCAACGATCATGATAATGCAGGTCAGGAGTTCGTATTGCTCATTTTCAATTCAGAAACGGTTATAAACAACATCATTATTCCAGACCTTACCAAAGGCCACCTTTGCATAGCCCGGTAGTGCGGCTGACTTGTAATCAGCAGGTCGGGGATTCGAATTCCTCAGGTGGCTCCACTACTTTTCGTAAAATTTCTAGTTAATTCTTACGTTATTAGTATATATTATTTCGATATTAATCTAAATTGATACGAATTTCAAATTTATGAATGTACCATTCAACGTATCATGTTCAAAACGATACGCAATCTGCTGGGTGACTGACGAATTCCATCAAAAAGGTAAAAGATTTGAGAAAGGACCTTGCGGCCCTTTCGTTCAGGTTTACATGTTCATCTTGGACTTGACTTCAGGATCGAACAGGAATGCGATCATGAACAGCGCAATGAGGATGTGCGCGATTCCGTCGATGATTCCCAGGAGCGTGAAGACAGTGAGGATTCCTGCGATGAGCAGAAGGATGAACGCGATCAGGAGGATGATCCAGATGATCGAATCTCCGATGGTCTCCTTTCCATCGTTGATCTTGGTCGCAATGAACATGATGATGAGACCGATGATCACTGAGAGGATTGCTCCTGCGAGTGCGGTTCCGAGATCCTGTCCGCCTGCGAACGATGCTGCTGCGTTGAAGATTCCGCCGATGACAGTGGTGATACCGACGATCATGACGTACTTCTCAAGGATGACGATCTTCTGTGAGTATGTACCGTTGTGGACCTTCAATGCGAAGAATGTATACATAACAGCACAAATCAGTGAACCGATACCGCCAACGAGACAGTACGGCATCCAGTTCTCAACCCCGTTCTTCACATCATCGGAGACATCGATGAAACCGAGTGCGATAGCGAAGATCGCATCGATGATAAGGATGATACCGACGATAAGGAAGGCGAAGCCGACTATCTTGGTATTGTCAAAGAATGATGACATAGTACTGGATTAATTGCGGTATATATCAATTATTCCTATTTCCCATGTTTTTTCCGCTGGATATGCATTTTTCTTCCGACCGTATGCCCTCTCAAAGGATTGACGTTGCATACATCCTAAATATCAGGAAAAAATCAGAGTGTCCATGCTCAAAGCGGTGCTCTTCGACCTCGACGGTACGCTCCTTCCGATGGACCAGGATGTCTTCGTGAAGACCTACTTCTCACTTCTGGCGAAGAGGCTCGCACCGTACGGTTACGATCCGGAGAAGCTGATCGATGTCATCTGGAAAGCGATATCCGCAGAGATGAGGAACGACGGTTCGAAGACGAACCAGGAGGTCTTCTGGGATGTGTTCACATCGGCCTTCGGCAAGGATTCCAGGAAGCATGAGTCGGTGTTCGACGACTTCTACAGGACCGAATTCAATACCGTGGCGAGAGTCTGCAGTCCCTCTCCGAAGGCTGATGAGATAGTGAAGATGCTCAAGAAGGCGGGATGCATGGTGATCCTTGCGACGAATCCCATATTCCCCAAGGTGGCGACGGAGAACCGCATAATATGGGCGGGGATGGACAAGGACGATTTCGATGAGATCTCCACGTTCGAGAACTACGGTCTGTGCAAACCCAATCCCGAATACTTCAGATACCTGATGAAGAAGTTTGATCTTAAACCTGAGGAATGCATCATGGTCGGCAACGATGTCGACGAGGACATGGTTGCATCGGAACTTGGGATGAAGGTGTTCCTGATGGAATTCTTCATCATCAACAGGAAGAACAAGGACCTCAGCCAGTTCCCGGTAGGCGGATTCGATGAGCTCAAGACATTCCTGGAGAAGGAACTGAAGAACTGACCGTTTCTTTAAAAAATTGAAAAATGGAAAGGGTTTAAGGATGCGTGTCGCCACGCATCGTTTTGTTTTCCCGGGATCACTTCTTCTTAATCATCAGGACTGCGAGTGCAACGACTGCTACTGCAAGGACTCCGATGATGACGTAGAAGACGATGTTGTTGTTACCGCCGGAACCGCCGACAGAACTGGACGAGTCGTTCACGATGGATTCTGCATCGCCGTAATCGGTGCTGACGGTACCCATACCCTCGAGTGCTTTCGTCAACTTTGCATTATCCATGGTGAGGGGTTCCTTGACATCTGAAGCATGGAACAGGCAGTTACCACCGTTACCGTATACATAGAGGGTGTCAGGCGCCACATCTACATTGATGAATGTACCCTTTGCTCCAGCAGTTGAATTCGAGAAGGTAGGGGTACTGACATCATCGCCGGATTCATAGTCCGTCCTCTTCTGAGAATCGGAGTAACTCTTTCCGTTGATGTTCACATCAATACTGCCTTCCATTCCGCTGCCTCTCTTGTCACACAATTCGATGAGCTTTGTGGTAACTACTGCTTTGGTGGCATCCACCTGGTCCTTGAAATCTGCCGTGTAATAGGTGTATGTGTCAGTTTCTTTCACACTCATCACTGTGGTCATGTTGAATGAGACTTTCTTTGTTATCTCTGCCGCCTTGTATTCGGCATCGTTGAACGAAATCTCATACTTGGTGGATGTTTCTGTTACTTTCTTTGTGATGACCAGATTCTTATCTTCGTTGACGACGTAATCGTTGGTCTCCTTCATTGAGGTTTCAGTCATCACTTCCAGACCCTTGATAACTACCTTGGCCCCAGCAGGCAGATTGTTGAACTCCCTGAATACATCCTGTGCACCGTCATTATCTATCTGGATACCGGGTGCTGCTGAATTCAGCGTTACAGTCATGTCTGCCTTGTATTTCATCTTCTGAGACGTCATCTCTATGATCTGACTGTCGGTGACCTTCTCCGCAATTGCTCTGCTGAAAATGTTCAGTTCCGTGATCTTCTCATCAGAAGGTGTGATGTCCATGGTTCCAAACAACTGAAGCGCGACCATCATCATGGGTGCGTACATGGAATCGGAATCCATGGTTGCTTCCCAATCCTCCACCTTGATCGACTCACCTTTGAAGCTGATAGCTTTCTCACCGGTAGTCACCGTAACTGCTTCCGAATCCTCGATGACGAACAACGGTACGACGCACATCGCCGCCGCGATCATCACCGCGATCATCGCTTTGCTAATTGATCTCATATCAATTTCTCCTTTCTCTCTAAACGGTTTACGGACACCACCCTAATGATGTGGTATCCCTCAGCCTTACGGCCACGTACTTGAAATCTCATAGTGGCTGTTTAAAGGTTTCTGACCCTTTTTATATACCCGACAAATGGAGACAGCATATGACCGATAAACAACACATCGCGGTGCACCGTATGTTCTGTCAGAACAGAGCTCGAAAAAATTGCATAAAATCGTTCAAGAGAGCCAGCATCGGATGATGCTGCCATATCACACATCTATGCACACTTGAACCATATGTCTCATATCATACAAAAAATAGGTGAGTGAGTATTCAAACATTTTTATATTGGCTATACGATAAGTCAAGTGGTGTTTAAACGATAAGGAGCAGCAAGAAAGATGCACTTCTGGACGCGGCCATAAAGTCCTACGCAGAGAACGGGGAACAGGGCCTGACAACGAAAAATCTGGCAAAGGTCGCAGGGTGCTCCGAAGCACTTATCTACCGTCATTTCAAATCGAAGGACGATCTCCTCCGTGCATGCTTCTTAAGACTCCACTACAGGGCCAACGATTATCTCGGCTCCATCGAGCTTCCCGAGAACCCGTCCATCGCCGAGATGGTCGCCATCAGCAAGGCCTACTGGATCAAGGCGTTCAAGTTCTTCATCGACGCCGGATACGAATCATTGTTCTTCTTCTGGTTCAGGATGTCCGATTATTACCTTGAGCTCCTCGAGAGCGGCGAGGAGGACATGAAGAAGGCCCACCAGTTTTCGTTCATGAACATGATGGAGGACATGAGGGTCAGATTCCATCTGGACATCTCGCCCGACCACTACAGGACCTACATCGTATTCGCAACGGGTACGTTCGCCACACAGGTACTCACCGGTAAGCTC
>Ga0256405_10011471_pt1 | contig 11292 bp, 10 predicted proteins | sample RumenRJG_02DNA_FD_189096 | JGI IMG/M metagenome (GOLD analysis project Ga0256405, IMG submission 189096) | Bovine rumen microbial communities from Lethbridge, Alberta, Canada - RJG_02 | ecosystem: Host-associated > Mammals > Digestive system > Stomach > Rumen | place: Canada: Alberta...
ATCGATTTTTGAACAAGAAACTTGTTTGTCAACACCCAAAATTCCGGAATAGGTCTTAATGCCTGTTTTTCCGAGTTTTACATTTTGATAATTCTCTTCGGAACAAAATCCTAAAGGTGTAATTAGGCTGTCTGATAAAATATTAATCATTATTATTTTTGATTGAAAAATTCAAAAAAATTAAACCATTGACACGGAAACTCAAAAACTTGTTTTTCCAACTCACTTACAAAATTTTTCGCAAGAATTTCGGCCTTTTTTTTTGAAGATTTTACTTCTGTATCATTGTTAATTTCAATTTTCTTTACAATTACCTTGTATACATGAGTTTTCAATCTGTAAACAAAAACCGCCAAAACCGGCACGTCACGAATTGCAGCAATGGAAAACGGTCCGACCGGAAATTCAGCAGTAGCTTTTCCGAAATTACATGTTACTGATTTTGAACTTCCTAAATTTCTGTCAGCAGGCATTGTGATGATATTTCCGTTCATCAAAGCATCGTTCATTACGAAAAGATGCGACATATCATCTTTTACAGCTACCATTTCAATATTATTGGTTATAAACTGTGCAAAACGCTTTTGCTGAAGTACTTGTGTTTCTCCGCCGAAGACCAACGCATAAATCTTTTTGATATCCTGATGCAAAAGGTAACCGCAAATTTCAAAATTTCCGGTATGAGAACCTACCATCATAAAACCCTTTCCGGATTTCATCAAGTCCCAAAACAAGTCAACACCTTCGGTTTCAACTTTGAATTTATGTTTTTGACCGGAAAAAATCGAAAATCTGTCCAACATCACTTTTCCAAATGTATTGTAACAATGCCATGTTTTGAAAAAAGATTTTATTTTTCCAAATCCGTAAACATATTGGAAATAATGTTCAATAGATTTTTTGGCTTTTACTCCAAACAAGATGTAAAACGGTATAGTTAAATACATAAAAAAATAACCGATTCTTACATCGCAATATTTGAACAAGAAAAACAAAGATTTAAGTCCAAAATTGCCTCCGCCGGTTACTCCTTTCCACTTGTCTGAAGTTGTATTTCCCATTACTTTGTTTTTGAATGGATATAATTGCAAAATTCACTAAATGTCTGAATATTACGCAATTCTTCCGCTTGTAATTTAAATCCAAAAATATCTTCTACAACTACCACAATGTCAACAAAATCCAAACTGTCGATACCCAAATCTGATTTCAGATTTGCATCGGGTTTTATTTTGTCTTCCTCTATTTCAAATTCCTCAACAAGGAATTTTTTGACCTTTTCGGTTACTTCGTTGATATCCATAGAATTTATAACAGTGTTTTATTTCCTTAATACCAAAACTGCATTAGTACCTCCAAAACCAAACGAATTGGAGAGCACTGTATTAATTTTAGCCGATTTGGTTTCTGTTGCCAAATTGAGTTTTGCCGAGTATTGATCCGGACTTTCAAAATTTATATTTGGTGCTACAAAATCATTGTGCATCATAATCAAAGAGTAAACTACTTCTGAGGCACCGGCCATCCAACATTCATGCCCCGTAATAGATTTGGTACTGCTTACGTACGGCATTCTGTCACCAAAAATATTAGTAAGCGCAATAGCTTCCGCCGCATCGCCCAAAACTGTAGAAGTAGCGTGAGCATTGATATAATCAACGTCAGCAACCGTAATATCAGCATTTTTCAACGCCTGACTAATTGCGATTTCTGTACCGTCGTGACCCGGTTTGGTGATTTTGTCGCCGGTTGACGAAAAACCGTAACCGAGAATTTCGCCGTAAATTTTTGCACCGCGTTTTATTGCGTGGTCGTATTCTTCCAAAATCAAAGTAGCAGCTCCGCCCGAAGGCACAAGACCGTCACGATTTTTGTCAAACGGTCGCGATGCTTTTGTCGGATCACCTTTATAATTAGAAAAAACTCCCAACGAATCAAAATTTAGAACAGAATATAAATTCACTTCCTGAGCTCCGCCGCAAATTATCACATCCTGCATACCGTCACGAATCAATGTTGTAGCAATTCCGATGGCATGAGTACTTGACGCACAAGCAGCTCCAATTGAGAAATTTATACCTTTCAACTTGAATATCGTACTAAGATTCATTGAAACGGTACTATTCATCGACTGAAAAACAAATGCAGATCCAACAAGTTGAGTATCATGCTTTTCGTTCATGATTTTTTGAGATTCTACAATTGCAGAAGCAGAAGAATCATTTCCGAAAATAATTCCTACAACATTGTCACGCAAATAGTCTGCGTCCAAATGCGACATCTCAAGAGCTTGAATTGTAGACAAATAAGCGAACTCACCTTCTTGAGCCAAACAAATACGCTCGCGCCTGTCGAGTTTACCTTTCAACTCCGGCTTTGGTAAAATTCCGGTTAAACCTGACTTGTAACCGTAATCCAATCGTTCTTGCGACAAAACAATTCCGGATTTACCGTAATACAACGAATCTCTCACTGTATCGATGTCTTGACCGATGCAAGAATAAATTCCCAAACCGGTGATTACAACCCTTCTGCCCATATTCATTAATTACTGTGCTCAGGATTTTTCTTCTGATTCTGAGCGTTTTGATTATTCTGAATATTTTGATTGTCGTTTTGTTTGCGACCTTGATTATTATTTTTGCCGGATTTCTCACGACGTTGATTCGGATTAGCATTTTGTCCGTTGTTAGGATTATTGTTACTATTCCGATTCTTATTTTTATTCGGATTAGGAGGATTGTTTTTTACAGGATTTTGTTTCTGCTGATTTTCAACCTCCGGCTGATTATTTTGTTTTGACTGATTAGCATTAGCATTTGCAGCCCCTTTGTTTTTCTTATTCTTACGTTTTTTACGTTTAGAATTGTCAAAACGAGTAATACTGTCAGTTCCGATATCGTTTGTAAATTCATCGTCATTAACTTTTGACGGTGTTGAATCTTTTTCCTGAGTTTTATCATTAAGCAACAGAGTATCAGGTTTTTTGCCTGCCTTGTTCATATCCAAAATTTCTTTCACTCTGTCGATAGGAACTACAGTAATATTTACAGACGAATTTTGGTCGTAACTATACCACATCACGCGCTTAAAGATATCCGTCTTCTGATGATAAGCCGTACCTTCCATAGTCTCAAGCGGTTGACGTACATTCGGAAAGTCTTTTTGCGCATCGATATAAGCATCAAGCTCGTAATTAAGACAACATTTCAGTTTACCGCACTGACCTGCAAGTTTTTGCGGATTCGGTGACAATTCTTGTTGACGTGCTGAATTTGTTGAAACAGATACAAAATTTGTAATCCAAGTAGTACAACAAAGTTCACGACCGCAAGGACCGATACCGCCAATTCTACCAGCCTCTTGACGGGCACCGATTTGTTTCATCTCGATACGAATCTTGAATTCTTCCGCCATAATTTTTATAAGTTCGCGGAAATCCACACGTTCGTCTGCGATATAATAGAAAATAGCTTTTGTACCGTCGCCCTGAAATTCCACATCTCCAATTTTCATATTAAGATGCAAATTATCAGCAATTTGACGGGAACGAAGCATTACTCCGTCTTCTTTGGCTACAAATTGTTTCCACTTTTCGATATCGCTGGTTTTAGCTTTGCGATAGATTTTTTTGAACTCTTGATCGAGATTGATACGTGCCTTTTTAAGTTGGAAAAGCACGAGAGGACCTTTCACGGAAACTACTCCAATATCATGTCCGGGTGAAGCTTCCACCGCTACCACGTCGCCAACTTGCAAATCCAAATTGTTGACATTGCGATAGAAACCTTTTCGAGTATTCTTGAATCTGACTTCAACGATATCTGTATACGAACTTGGAGCCGGCGGCACTTCGTCCAACCAGTCATAAACATTCAACTTGTTGCAACTATCGGTTTTCAAACAAGAAGCACAACCCTCTTGATTGATATCTTTTGTTGTAATCTTAATACCCGAACAACCTCTCTGTATGTTTCTATAATTATCTAATTCTTCCATTGTGTTAAAATAACTGCACTTACATCTTTTTTACATGCAGTTGTGATGAAATTTTAATAGCTAAATCGGTAAAAACCAATTTTCCGTATGCATTTCTTTCAATATTCCGGCTTGCTTCGGCAAATAGTTCCATAAGTGCTGAGATATTACCATGATGTATGAAAGGCGAAAATTTTACAGCAAAATTCATCTCTCCCGGTGTAAGTCTTACAAGATCCTTAGAAACAGAACTCAACATAAAACATTCTCGCAACATTCTTTGACAATAATCAAAAAACTTTTTCTGCTTTTCTCTACCGAGTTTCGACAACGATTCCGACAATTTTATGATAGCATCATAATGACTTGAATAACTTTCTCGCATCAATGCAGTAAAAAACTCATAATCAGGAGTTTCCACCTGACCCGTTTTAAATTGTTTTAATGCTTGAACAGCTTCCAAAAAATTGCCGTCTCCAAGCAAAGCCGAACTATTGAGAGTTTGCTCATCGGTATCAGGATACTCCAATTTCAATGATTCCACAATATCGGAAATCTCCGGTTTTGAAATTTTTACCAACTGTACACGCGAACGTATTGTTGTAAGTATCATTTCCTCGTTTTCGGCTACAAGGATAAACAATGTTTTTGCCGGAGGTTCCTCGATAATTTTGAGTAATTTGTTTGCCGTCATTTCGTTCATCTTTTCGGGCATCCAAATTATCATTATCTTGTATTCGCTCTCAAAAGTTTTGAGATTAAGTTTTCGGATAATCTCTTGACTTTCTTGTACAAATATACTTCCTTGAGAGTTTTCGCTGCCAATGAAATCATACCAATCATCTATACGATGGTAATTTCTGTGCAATACAAACTTTCGCCATTCCGCTATAAAATCATCGGATAAAGGTTTGTTGTTCTTGGAAGAATGTACCACCGGATATACAAAATGCAAATCCGGATGCACCAGCTTTTTATACTGTTGACATGATGGACAAACTCCGCAACTATCTGTATCCGTACGATTCGGGCACGAAATGTATTGAGCGTATGCAATTGCCAAGGCAAGTTTGCCGCATCCTTCCGGTCCTAAAAATAATTGTGCATGACTTATACGATTCTCTTTTACAGTCTGTATAAGCAAATGCTTGATATTTTCATGTCCGGGGATATCTTTAAACTGCATAACTTGCCATTTTAATCAGCGCAAAAATACATAAATGCTATATGATTTCCAAATTTTTTTTAGTAATGGAACGAACTGCCTGTCAAGAATTCGCGCAAAATTGATGTCGGCGGTATCTCATCGTCTGGAAATTCTTTGAAGTACGACAAGAACTTTATCAAACGTTGTGCTTCAGCATATTCGGGAGCACGCTCCGAAACTCCGCGCAATATCGGTTCTGCATATTTCTTTATTACACCGAGTTCATACGGTAATGCAGAACTAAACATGATGTCGGCTTCTTCTTGAAACGGGAAGATGTTGCGATCTTCTCCCCTTCTTACGCCCGGCCAACGTTTAATTGTCTCTTCTGCTGAATAATGTCTGTATCTGAAATCACGTATAATTCTGCGCAACAATCTGTTATCAGTGGTTGGTATACGGTTGTGATAATCTACGCCAATTGGTGTCAACGCCGAAACATAGATTTTGAATTTTCTGTCAGCAGGAATCATTTCGCTCAACGTAGGATTCAAACCGTGAATTCCTTCCACTACAAAAACTGTATCCTCATCGGCAGTCATAAATTCGCCGCGGTATTCGCGTTTTCCGGTCTGAAAATTAAATACCGGCATTTCTACTCGTTTACCGTCCATCATATCGAGAATATCTTTATTGAATTGTTGATAGTCAAGAGCTTCCAACGCTTCAAAATCGTATTCGCCGGATTCGTCACGAGGAGTTTTTTCGCGGTCTACAAAATAATTGTCAAGCGAAATCTGAACCGGTTTCATGCCCGCAACTCTCAATTGTACGCACAAACGTTTTGAAGTTGTGGTTTTTCCTGATGAAGACGGACCGGCAATCAATACAAGTTTTACATTTCCTGCTTGTTTGATTCTATCGGCAATCTGAGCAATTTTCTTTTCTTGCAAGGCTTCGGCTACTTTTATAATATCGCCGGCTTCACCTGTAGCAACAGCTTTGTTGAGAGAATCTACAGTACTGATTCCCAAAAGTTTGCTCCAAGATTTGTATTCACGGAAAACTTCAAAAAGTTTGTCTTGCTTTTCCAAAGGAGCAATAGTCATTGTCTTGAAATCGGTTGGAAATCTCAACAACATCCCGTCGTAATACGGTATCAAATCAAATACTGTAAGATAATTTGTTGACGGTACAAGATAAGATGTGTAGTAATCTTGGAAACCGTCGATTGAGTAAATTGATGAGAAAAATCTCGGACGATGTTTAAACATCTCTACCCTGTCCCCAAGACCTTGAGATTCAAAGATATCTGCGGCTTTGGATGACAAAATTTCTTTTCTGTCGATTGGTAAATTTACATCAACAAGCATTTGCATTCTACCGCGAATTTTCAAAACAAGATCTTCGGTAGCCTTAAACTCTTTACCCTCTTTTGTAACAAGTTCACAATAAAAACCTTTGCTGATACTGTGATCAACCACAACTCTCAATTCCGGTTCAACATCGTTGAGAGCTTTTGCCAAAAGCATACAGAGCGAACGATTATACATCCGTTGACCCTCTACCGATTCGAGGTCGAAAAACTGAACAACTTTGGGTTTGAAAACCGCGTAATCCAATTCTTTCACTTTATTGTTAACGAAAGCTCCCACCAAAGGTTTGTTGAGCTTAATATTCTGATCATCTGCTATTTCTCTAAGAGAAGTACCAACCGGATACTGTTTTGTAACATTGGTATTCAAACAGTATATATCCAATTTTTTTGATTCCATAATAATAAATGTTTTAGTAAAATAATAATTGAAAGTTCAAATATATATAAATTCTAAAAAAAAAGAAATTAAAATTTCTTAATCGTTAATCTACGGAGTGAAAATATGCTTCTTCGTAATAATCCAATCCGTTTGCAGAAAGTTTTGTGTTAAATCTTTTGCACATCGGCCAAAACTGCCAAAGCGATACTCCTGCGGCTACCAAAGCGCAAACAATTGCAATCAACCAATCGAGCGACGACAATACAAGCTGATGCGTTACAACTACTCCGCACCATTTCAAAAACTGACGGATACCGGTAATCAATACAATTCTAAACGGAGATTTCGCGAAAAAAACCGTAATAGCTTTGCGAATAATAAAACCGCCGGCACTTTTCAGTTTTGACCTCATATTATCTTTTACTCCGAGCATAACATTGGATTGCAACCAAACAAGCCAAGCCCCATTGGGATAATCTATTATTTTATTGCGTCTCAAATCTTTAGACCCGTATAAGTAAAGTAATTTCTGCTGTACGATATAGAGAAAAACCTGAAACTGAATAAAATCAATTACAGCCAAAGGTATTGATATCCAAACTGTAGTAGGAATAGTAGACAAAAATGTAATAAATACGGTAACAACTGTAATACGAACAATAATTTCTTTACTACTCTTGTTAACATAATTCGGGTCAATAGTTCCTCCGTTGTTTTTTTTCTCACGCGCTATAAATTTTTCTTTATCTATACAGAAAAATCTGATTCTCAACAATTTTATCATAAAATCGTTGTAGAGAGATAAAATTTTCTTTAGAATTTCATTCATAACGCACTATTAGTTGATTTTTTATTTTAACTTTTTTACTTTCCAATTTGTCGCAAATATAAAATTAAATCAAATACTCACGAAAAATTGAACAACAATAAAAAAAGCAAATTACGAATAACAAATTTCATGCAAATTATTATCTTTGCACAAAACAAAAAAATGATGTCAGCACCAATAATAATATTCGCTTACAACCGTCCGCAACATACCGAAAAAGTAATTAAAAGTCTGCTACTTAACAAAGAAGCTAAAGACTCTGACTTAATTGTATATTGCGACGGCGCAAAAAATGAAGAAGACTCCGCTAAGGTCGCCGAAGTACGTAACCTTGTTAACAAAATTACAGGGTTCAAAAAAATAACTTCTGTTTTCAGAGATAAAAATATCGGGCTGGCAAAAAATATTATCGACGGTGTAACAGAAGTTTTTGAAACCTACGATACAGCTATAGTTTTGGAAGACGACCTCGTTGTAACACCGCTATTCTTGAAATATATGAACAGTGCTTTGAAATTCTACGAGAAAAGCGATGTACAATCAGTTTCGGGATATACCCCGCCGGTAACAATTCCCGATAATTACAATTTTACAACATATTCCATCATGCGAAATTGCTCTTGGGGCTGGGCTACTTGGAAAGACCGTTGGATGAACACCGATTGGGAAGTAAAAGATTTCAAAGACTTTATCTCAAATTCCAAACTAAGAAAAGAGTTCAACCAATCGGGCTCCGACCTTTGTACAATGCTATTGAAACAGCAAACAGGCGTAATCAACTCTTGGTCAATACGTTTTTGCTACTCAGGTTACAAAAAGAAACTGAAAACAATTTACCCCGTATTATCGCTTGTAGTAAACAACGGAGCCGACGGTAGCGGTACAAATATTAAATCAACATCCAAATATCAATCTGATTTGTTTTTGGACGATGAACTTACTAATTTTAATTTTGTTAGCGATACTACTGTTAACCCGATAATACTGAAATCATTTAGAAAAACTTACAACTGCTCTATTGTAAGACGTATTATAAATTACTGTAAACTAAAGAAATATCTCAATTCACATCAATAATATGTTTGCCTACGTAATTTTGCATTACAAGACATTGGATATCACAATCAAATGTATAAGTCATCTTCTGAAAATTTCGCCCGTTGCCAATATCGTAATAGTGGACAACGGAAGTTGTGACTCTTCGGGAGAAAAACTTCAAGAAAAATATTCCAACAAGCCGAATATCAAAGTAATAATAAGCAAAATAAATTTAGGTTTTGCAAGAGGTAACAATTTGGGTTATCATTATATAAAGAAAAATGTTAAAGCCGAATATATCGTTGTAATGAACAACGATGTAATTATCAGTCAACCGGATTTTGAAATTTCGATAAAAAATTATTTAACCACACACCAACTCGACATCTGCGGACCTGATATTATAACATCAGAAGACAAACATCAAAACCCGCTTATGACTGAAACTTTTACAACTATCAGACTTATAAAAAAGATGCTGATAGATTGTGTAAGACTGTTTTGTTTAAAAGTAGGAATATTCAGTAAAAAAATATTGACATCATATTCCGAAAACAGCAAAACATATCACAAACAACAAGTAAATCTAAAAAATATCGAAAATTGTATTCTTCACGGCTCATGTGTGATATTTACCGGCAAATGGTTGGAAAACGAAGAATTTGCATTTCTTCCGGTAACATTTCTCTACGCAGAAGAAATGATACTTTTTGATTACTGTCAACAAAAAAAATATAAAAGCGGAATTTGTCCCGATGCAAAAGTATTGCACCTTGGCGGCAAATCCACACAACCGAATCTCAACGAAAAAGACAAACAGATTTTCAAAACCCGGATGTTATTGAAATCATCATGGAAATGGTTGAAACTTAGATTTTTCCCTTACAACAAAAAATAAAAAAAACGGAAGCCGGTACAAAACTGACTTCCGCAATAGAATCATTTTAATCGAAAAAAAATTGATTAAAACTATTTCGAGATATTAGTTTCGGGCTCTACAATAGATTCCTCTGTGGTAGAATTCAATTCAGAAGCTTTACGGTCAAGATTATCACCGTTCTTCTTCAAAGCATTGATAGCTTTGATAAATTCATTACAAGAATCCTCTTTAGAGTACTTGTTGTACATCTGTACATACTCCCAAAACTCTTTCCACGCACATTCCAACGCATCTCGCGCAGCGTGTTTCTCACCTAATATCATTTCTGAATAAATAGAACGTTCTTTGTAAAGAGCCTCATATTCAGAAAGATACTTTTGGATTGTTTCGATGTAAATCTGAATACCCATAAGCTCGCAATTATCTTTTCCGAGCTCGTTCAATTCGTTGGTAAAATGTTTAGTCCAAGAAATAATATCGAATCTGTTACCTTTCGAGATCATCTTGTACTTACTCAAAATACTCAACGCCTTTTGGTTAGCATCCAAATCATCAAGTATCAATACATTACAATAAGAATCGATTATCACTTTGATACAAGCAACAAGTTTACCGATTTTAGCAAACTTATCAACCAATTCTACTGTCAAAGTATTGGTTTTAGCTTTCTGAAAAGCCACAACCCAATCATCATAACTTTTAGCGAAATTCTTAAAATATTCGCTTTTACGTATTTCTTCAGGTAACATCTCCGATGCTACAAGTGCTTGGGACGCGAAATACAGCGTTTCCAAGTTTTTCAACTTGCCAAGACTTAATTTCAAATTTTGATTCATAATAAAAAATAGTTTTAAATTAAACAATAAGTTAACTAATAAAGTAATTATGATTTTTTTTAATGCCTACACTATTTAATTTTCTATATGTTACTTTCAATTCCTTGTAGGACTTACTGTCATCAAATCAATTATTACGCTACAAAGATACAAAAAGATTTTTAAATATGCAAATTTTTGCAAGTTAACTGAATAAATATTACCCATTTTTTACTGTAAAAAATACTCAATTTTACTCTCAAAACCTAACTACAGCTATCTGTAGCGAACGAGTGTTAAAAAATATTAAATTTACAAATTGATTATCAGACAGTTATATTTTTCGAGCAAAATTTGATAAAAGATAAGAAATTAAAAGAAGAGAAAAATACACTAAAAAAGCAATAAAATAATAGTATTTTGATGATATAAAAATAGCATTTCAGACTTTATAATTATAACGAAATGGAGTTAAAATTCTCGTATGGATTTTTTTTTAATTAAACTGCAATGAAGACATCTCCGGGTGGAAATTTATTAAAAATTTATTTTTTAGGACATCACCAAGTGGAAATTTATTAAAAATTATTTTTTTAGGACATCGACAAGTGGAAATTTATTAAAAATATTTTTTTTAGGACATCGCCAAGTGGAAATTTATTAAAATTATTTTTTTTAGGACATCGCCAAGTGGAAATTTCTTAAAAATATTTTTTTTAAGACATCGCCAAGTGGAAATTTCTTAAAAATTATTTTTTTAGGACATCGACAAGTGGAAATTTCTTAAAAATTATTTTTTTATGACATCGCCAAGTGGAAATTTCTTAAAAATTATTTTTTTATGAATT
>Ga0256405_10011473_pt1 | contig 11291 bp, 10 predicted proteins | sample RumenRJG_02DNA_FD_189096 | JGI IMG/M metagenome (GOLD analysis project Ga0256405, IMG submission 189096) | Bovine rumen microbial communities from Lethbridge, Alberta, Canada - RJG_02 | ecosystem: Host-associated > Mammals > Digestive system > Stomach > Rumen | place: Canada: Alberta...
GACAGCAGCTATAGGTAATATGATAGGAGTGGTTTTCTTCCTTATCTATGCAAGGAAGACATATATTGCCTCTACGGACATAAAATAAGTAGGTTCTAAAAACAGAATTTTTAGAACCTACCTTTGTTTTTATCAATTCAATTATTCTACTGTTACCGACTTGGCGAGGTTGCGTGGCTGGTCAACGTCCTTGCCTTTGCAAACGGCAATGTGGTAAGCCAGTAACTGGAGTGGAATAGTGGAGATAAGTGGTTCGAGACATTCGATGGTCTTAGGCAGTTCGATAAACTCATCGGCGAGTGCCTTGATTTTCTCGTCCCCCTCGGTGACGATTGCAATGACACGACCTCGACGCGCCTTGATTTCCTGAATGTTGCTCATGAGTTTGTCGTATAGCAGATTCTGTGTGGCAACAACGACAACAGGCATTTCCTCATCGATGAGGGCAATAGGTCCGTGCTTCATTTCTGCTGCAGGATAACCTTCTGCGTGAATGTAACTTATCTCTTTCAGCTTGAGTGCTCCTTCAAGTGCAACGGGGTAGTTGTAGCCACGTCCCAGATAGAGGAAATTATGTGCATAGGTGAAGACTCTAGATATGTCACGGATGTGGTCGTTCTGCTCCAGCACCTTCTTCATCTTCTCAGGAATTGAATTGAGTTCGGTGACAAGGCGGATGTATTCATCGTTCTTGATTGTGCCGCGTGCCTTACCAAGGGCAAGTGCCAACATGGTGAGAACGGTGACCTGACCGGTGAAGGCCTTGGTTGATGCAACACCTATTTCAGGACCTACGTGAATGTAGCAACCTGTGTTGGTTGCACGTGGAATGCTTGATCCGATAGCGTTGCATATTCCGAAGATGAAAGCTCCCTTCTGCTTGGCCAGTTCGATGGCTGCCAGTGTGTCGGCTGTCTCTCCTGACTGGGAGATTGCAATAACCATATCGTGTTTGTCAATGACAGGGTTGCTGTAGCGAAACTCAGATGCGTATTCCACCTCAACCGGAATCTGACAGATGCTCTCAAGTAGCTGCTTGCCGATGAGTCCAGCATGCCAGCTGGTGCCACAGGCAACGATGATGATGCGGCGTGCGTTGAGAAGTTCCTTGCGGTAGTCTATCACAGCTGAAAGCACAACATTGTTTACATCAACATTGACGCGTCCACGCATACAGTCCTGCAAGCATTTTGGCTGCTCGAAAATCTCCTTGAGCATGAAGTGGGGAAAACCGCCTTTCTCAATCTGGTCAAGGTTCAGATCAACAGTCTTCACTTCGTGGTCAATCTTCTCGTTGTTGAAATTGACAAATTCCACGTCCTTCTGTCCACGTTTGATGACGGCAATGTCGTTGTCGTCAAGATATACGACCTTGTCGGTGTATTCGATAAGTGGAGAAGCATCGGAACCTATGAAGAACTCATCCTCGCCAACTCCCACTACCAATGGGCTGCTCTTGCGTGCAGCAATGAGCTGGTTGGGTTCGTTGCGGTCGATGATGGCAATGGCGTATGCACCGATGACCTGCTTGAGCGATAGACGAACTGCGGTAAGAAGGTCCACATTGAGATGCTGCTGTGTATAGTCAATCAACTGAACGAGTACTTCAGTGTCGGTACTGCTTTGGAATTTCACACCGTGACGCTGAAGCGCTTCCTTGAGAATGGCATAATTCTCTATGATCCCGTTGTGAATAAGAGCCAGATTGCCTGAATTGGAAATATGAGGGTGGGCATTTGTGGAGTTTGGCTCTCCATGAGTTGCCCAACGGGTGTGGGCAATACCAATGGTACCTGTAATGTCCTTGTCCTTTACATATTCCTCCAAGTCAGAAACTTTACCCTTGGTCTTATATACTTGAAGAGAGTTGTTTTCTGTGATGAGTGCTACTCCAGCACTGTCGTATCCACGATATTCAAGGCGCTTCAGACCTTTAATCAAAACAGGGTATGCGCTACGCTTACCCAGATAACCTACGATTCCACACATATTGAGTTCTTTAGTTTTGAGTCCGTCCTGAAAACTCGGTTTTGAATATATATAAAAGGAAAAGAGTAAAAGGTAAGGTGTTTATTCATGTTTGAAAAACTTTAACTTTTACTCTTTGTTATTTTGTCTATTCTATTTACTTGATGATTCTAAGGTCTTTGAAACTGTCGCGTAAAGCAGATACGCAAGTGTCAACCTGTTCCTTAGTGTGAGTAGCCATAAGAGCAACACGTACGAGTGTGTCTTGTGGTGCGCAAGCTGGTGGAATTACAGGGTTGATGAAAATGCCGCGGTCGAATGCCAACTTAGTTACCTGGAATGTCTTTTCTGTGTCACGCACATAAAGAGGAATAATTGGGCTTTCGGTGTCTCCAATCTCAAATCCGGCCTGCTTGAACTGTTCAAGTGCGTAGTTTGTAATCTTCCACAGGTTCTCCTGGCGCTCTGGCTCTGACTGAAGGATGTGGAGAGCCTCGAGTGCGGCAGCAGTAGCAGCTGGTGTGTTGGAAGCAGAGAAGATGTAAGTACGTGAGTTATGGCGCAGCCAGTTGATGGTGTCGCTGTCGGCAGCAACGAATCCACCGATAGAAGCGAGTGACTTGGAGAATGTACCCATAATGAGGTCAACGTCATCGGTTACTCCGAAGTGATCGCAAGTACCACGTCCGTTGCGTCCGAATACTCCAAGACCGTGAGCTTCGTCAACCATGATGCTGGCGTTGTACTTCTTCTTCAGTTCTACAATCTGAGGAAGCTTGGCTAGGTCTCCTTCCATAGAGAAGAGACCATCGGTAACAATCAACTTGATAGCATCTTCACGGCAACGCTTGAGTTCGCGCTCAAGGTCGTCCATGTCGTTGTGCTTGTAGTGGAAGAATGTGCTGACAGAGAGACGACGTCCATCTACAATTGATGCGTGGTCGCGATCATCACCGAGAATATAATCGTTGCGTCCAGTAAGACAGCTGACAACACCTGAGTTAACAGTGAATCCTGTTGAATAAACCAATGCGTCATCCTTGCCTACAAACTCAGCAAGTTCTTTCTCAAGTTGAATGTGGAGATCGAGAGTTCCATTGAGGAAACGTGAACCTGCACAACCTGTACCATATTTTTTAGTTGCGTTTACAGCTGCTTCGATGATTCTCTTATCATAGGTGAGACCCATGTATGAGTTGGAACCGAACATCAAAACTTTCTTGCCACTCATGGTCACTTCTGTGTCTTGATGGCTGTCAATCTCGCGGAAATAAGGATAGATACCGAGATCCATAAATTTCTGCGGCTCTCTATACTTACTCAGTTTTTCTTGTAATAAACCCATAATTAAATAAGTTTTGGCAAAACAGCAGTCTTGCTGCTAACTACCTCTACTATAATTGTTTTATTGATTCTGTGATACGTAATTCGTGATACAGAGTGCAAAGTTAGTAAAAATTTAATGTTTAATTGCTATAAATCATCAAAAAAAATGTTTTTAAATAAAAATCTGCCATCTCTATACCATTCAGAGTAATTAATTACGTATTTTTGCACAATATTTATTTTTTTATGAAGAAAATACTATTCATAGTTAATCCTATTTCCGGTACTTCAAATAAAAGCCGAATACTTAAGCAGATAGATAAACTGATTGATAAGAGTCTCTATTCTTATGAAGTGGTTAAGACTGAAAATGCCGGTCATGCAGAGAACATTGCACGCGATGCTGTAGAGAAGGGGATTGATATTGTGTGTGCAATTGGAGGCGACGGCACGGTGAACGAAGTGGCACGTGGAATCATCAATACAGACACAGCACTGGCTATAATTCCTTGTGGCTCAGGTAACGGACTGGCTCGTCACCTCCACATTCCTATGGATGCTACACGTGCAATTAAACTGATTAATTCTGCTGTAGTTCACAAGATTGACTACGGAATGGTGAATTCACACCCATTCTTCTGTACATGTGGCATTGGTCTTGATGCATTTATTTCCCAGAAGTTTGCCGAATCGGGCAAGCGAGGCTTGACCACTTATATTGAGAATGCGCTGAAGACGGTGCTAAGATATCAACCTGAAACATACGATCTGGAGGTGGAGAACGAAAGTTCTGAGCATTATTCTTATAAGGCTGTACTCATTGCATGCGCCAATGCCTGTCAATGGGGAAATAATGCCTATATAGCTCCGAAGGCATCCGTTCACGACGGACTTCTTGATGTGATTATTGTAGAACCGTTTACAAAACTTGAAGCGGCAAACATGGCTGTACAACTGATGAGAGGTTCTCTTGACCGCCATAGCAAAATCCGCACTCTTCGTTGTAAGCGAGTTCTGATAAAGCGTCCTGAAGAAGGTGCCCTGCACTTTGATGGCGACCCAATGATAGAAAGTGCAAATGTGGAAGTCTCTATTGTCAAGGACGGTTTGAAGTGTGTGTGCAGCGAGGATGAAGGTGTGCAGACAGTGGGAACCAATCTACTGAATTTCCTTCGAGGTTACAAGAACAATGTCATGATGCGCTTTTAGATGCTTCTTTGCAATTTATCCAACGATATGGCTTTGGCTGCTGATTGCATGCCATACTTCCCTCCGCGTCATATTCAGCAGATGGAGAGTGACTTGGCTATGCTTGCCTATGTGTGGGATGATGGTTCTGACCGTCCACAGCCATGGGGATGGAGCAAAGCTGCAAAGTCTTACTTCCTTCAGCATGGCGTGGATTCGTTATTATTGCCAACAGATGCAGAACTTGACAGATGGCGAGGGTTCTCAAGCAGGGAATTTGCAGCGGATTATATCAGACTTTTTTTACAGCAATATCATGATATGCCTGAACTGGTGGGGCAGGATATGCGTTTTGTCAGTTTGGATAAGATTGATGATGTCATAGGAGAGATGAAAAGACATAGCCAATGCTGTGTCGTTAAGTCACCATGGTCGAGTAGTGGAAGGGGAATTGTGGTGGTAAGGCAATGGGACGATGATGTGTGTAACCGCATCAAGAGTATTGCAAAGAAACAGGGTGGAGTGCTTGTGGATATATATTACGAGAAAATGCTTGATTTTGCGCTTGAGTTCAAGGTAGAAGAAGGTCAGGTCACTTTTCTTGGCTATTCGCTCTTCTCTTCTTCGCTTGAGGGAAAGTATGGCTACAATCTCGTTGCTTCACAGGAAGAGATTACCAATGAGATTGATTCACTAGTCGGGTGTTCGTTGGAATCGTTGCGTGATGCTCATCTTGCTTTGCTGCAGAAGCAGATTGGAGATAAATATCGTGGATTCCTTGGTATAGACATGATGGCTGTGAAGATTGACAATGTGATTGCGATCCATCCATGTGTGGAAATCAATATGCGTCTGAATATGGGCATACTTGCACTCATGCTCTGGAAGAAGATTGACGACAGGCGTTTCTTTTCCGCCTTGAAAGAGAGACTGCTAGGTTCGACTCCTGCCACAAAAGACTATGTCCTGCGATGCTTGGATCGTTTTGAATGCTTGCGTGAATGCATGCGGTCGTCAACACGTGTGCCGTTGACACCAATTCGTGATGTTGGGTTCCATGCATTGGTCGAAGGCAGTAGGTTGCTGATATCCTGCAACTGAATAGGAGCGCTTTCGTTGCCGTAGCGATCACACGATGTTATGGCGTAGTATTTTCTGAATTCATTCTTACCCTGGATGGTGTATGTGTTTCCGGTAACTCTTACCCTTACGAGGTTTGCTCCTTTGTTTGTATCAACTGGATATATGTTGTCGCCATACACATTATAATATATATATGTAGGTTCATCCGAAGCCATTGGTTCGTCCCAAGTCAGAACATTATCGTTGAGAGTGAGGCTTGACGGAGAAGCGGGACAAATGGTGTCGTCTGCCCAAATCATTCTCGGTGTGAGAGCAGGACTGCTGAAAAATTCCTGTTGGCAACAGTCGTACAGACCCTGGTTGTTGCGAGTGAGGAAATCCGAACGGAACATTGCTACTCCACCTATGCCGCTTTTGCGAGATGTGTGGATCTGTGCCCTAATGTCGTTGATGTGCCAATTTCCCTCGCGCCGGTCAAGGAAATAGATTCCTAATCCCGGAGCAACAGGGTGGTTGTATGAGTTCTCTTTCCAGTCGAAAAGGAAAGGGTAGAAGTTGTCCCCCTGGAAGTACATCATCGGAAAGAGCATGTCCTGCAAGTTAAGTCTAAGCCATTCCTGCGGTTCCTGGTAAACAGCGTTAAAGCAGTCCCATCCTCCAGCACTATAACGGCTGAGATTGTTGTATTTGCCAATGGGTGAACTCGATAACTTAACCCATGGCTTGATTTTCTTGACTGTATCGTGTACGGCTTTTACGATTCTTGTGATAAAGGCACGTTTCTCAGAATTGGTCCCACTGTCCCGGAAATTGTAAATCTTCTCCGGATAGCGGATGTAATCCAAGGAAATTCCGTCAACATCGTATTTAGTGACAATTTCCTTGCAAATGGAGGCAATGTAGTCTGCTGTTCCAGGCGAAGAAGGAATCATGAAGTATTCACCCTTTGCGAGACGGCAAAGCTGAGGACGTTTCCTAATAATTGATGACGAGCCCAATGCACGCTGACGGTTTGTGTCACCCAGAGGAATTGCTACCAACCATGCATGAAGTTCCATGCCACGTTTATGACATTCGTCTATTGCAAAGGCAAGCGGATCATAGCCAGGATTCATACCAGGCTTTCCTGTAAGACATTCGTCCCAAGGCTCTATACTGGATGGATAAATGACAGACCCACGGATTCGAGTCTGAAAAATAACGGTGTTGATATTTGCTTGGCAAAGTTTGTCAAGGATGTTACGGAGTTCCTGCTTCTGTCTTTCAATTGTGTTTCTGCTTGTGGATCTGGTTTTTGGCCAGTCGAGATTCTTGATGGTCGTGAGCCACACTGCTCTCAGTTCAGTTTTTGGCAAATACACGGTATTCCAAGGCAATGTCTGTGCTGCAGCGGTGAGTATTCCGCAAAATGAGATGGTTAGTGCTAAAATGAATGTATATAATCGAACGACCTTCATTATTCTGGTTGTCAAGGATGGATTTGTAGTAAAAATGTTATTTTGTCATAAAAAAGTGCACTTCTCTTGCATTTCTTTATGATTTAGGTGCAAAGTTAGTAAAAAAAACTATAATTTTGCACTGTTTTTGTGTTAAAAGCTGTTTATACCGTTAATACTAAATATATCAAATGACAACATTTGTAGTATCGCTTATACTATTGGTTTTAGGCTATGTCCTCTATGGCACGATAGTAGAACGCGCTTTTGGTTCAGACCCTCGTCGAAAGACTCCCTGCTTCACCAAACAGGATGGTGTAGACTATATGCCTATGCCTACTTGGAAAGTGTTCCTCATTCAATTTCTGAATATTGCCGGTACAGGACCGGTTTTTGGTGCAATCCAAGGTATTCTTTTCGGTCCTGCTGCATTCTTCTGGATTGTACTTGGTTGCATTTTCGGAGGAGCAGTTCATGACTATCTTTCTGGTATGATTTCACTTCGTAAGGATGGTAAAAGCCTTCCGGAACTAGTAGGAGACGAGATGGGTAGTGTGGCACGTATAGGTATGCGTGCTTTCTCGCTCTTCCTTATGATTCTGGTCGGAACAGTCTTTGTAAAGACTCCTGGAGATCTGCTTTCGGCTCAGACACATGAATGGGGCTTTTTCGGTTCACCGACATTCTGGTATATTCTGATTTTTGTTTATTATGTGATGGCAACCCTTCTTCCTGTAGACAAAATCATTGGGCGCATATATCCTGTTTTTGGAGTGGCTCTTTTAATTATGGCTTTAGGAGTAGGCTTTGGCATATTCACTAATGGAGGCGAGATACCTGAGATTACGGATGCTTTTGCTAATCATCATCCTACATCACAGATTCCTCTCTTCCCTGGACTGTTCATAACGATAGCATGCGGAGCAGTAAGTGGTTTCCATGCTACTCAGAGTCCTATGATGGCACGTTGTATGCAGAACGAGAAATGGGGACGTCCTGTGTTCTATGGATCTATGATTACTGAAGGTGTTGTTGCGCTTATCTGGGCTGCAGCTGCTATTAAATTTGCCACATCACTTGACGTTGACGGTGATACTCCATACGAGAAATTGATGAATGCAATGATAGATCCTGAAACGGGAAAGATGAATCCTGCACATCTCGTAAACCTTATCTGTAATACTTGGTTGGGCAGGGTTGGAGGTATCCTTGCAATCCTCGGTGTGGTTGCAGCACCAATAACCTCAGGAGATACAGCATTCCGTAGTGCACGTATTATTGCTGCGGACTTCATGCATTACAAACAAAATAAAATCTATAAGCGTCTGATACTCTCAGTACCTCTTTTCCTTATTGCTTTTATTTTGCAGTTTGTAAATTTCGACATCCTGTGGCGCTATTTCGGATGGGTAAATCAGACTTTGGCTGTCTTCACTTTATGGGCGGTTACAGTATGGATGGCTCGTAATAGACGTTATTTCTATATACCTCTTGTTCCTGCTCTTTGGATGACTATGGTATGTTCGTCTTACATATTCGTGGCACCAAATGAGGGATTCGGACTGCTTCCATGGATATCATACACTATTGGAGGATTGACAACAATTGCTTGTCTCGTTTGCTTTATCCGTTTCAAGAATAAATTGCAGATTAAATAGTATGAAGAAAATACCACGGTCTAAATATCTTCCCATCCTGTTGCTGCTTGTCGGAATAGCATTCTATGTGTACTATGGCATCAGCTATAATGCATGGAGGGAAAATCTTGCAAATCTTATAATATATGTAGTAATAATCTCCGCGCTCTACTGGTCATTGAGGGCTAAGGAGAAAATGGAAGGTGAAAAATGAAAAAAACTCTATTAATCTTCACGATGCTTGTTGCATCACTGAGTGCACAGGCTCAGTTTGAGAAAGGAAAGAAATACGTCAATGCATCTCTTGCGAGTGCAGGTCTGTCGTATAGTGATTACACAAAGTTTGCATTAGGCTTCAGCGCAGAGGCTGGTTACTTCCTTAATGATGACTGGATGGCGTTGGCAGAAGTTGGATTCGACTATCGTAACAGCAATGTTCAGCAAGTATATGTCGGTGCTAAAGGCCGTTATTACATCGAGCAGAACGGACTATTTCTCGGAGCTGGCGTACGTCTGTTGCATGAATACAAGGGACACAATGACTTCCAACTCACTCCAGAGGTTGGATATTGTTTCTTTGTCAACAAGCATCTGACTATCGAACCCGTTGCATACTTTGACATGAGTCTTTCTGATTTCTCTCATAACAGCAAAGTAGGTCTTAAAATCGGGTTGGGCTACTATTTTTAAGGGATAGTACCGAAGGCAGTATTAAATGTGTAGAATTATGAGTCGTTCCATAGTAATTGCGATATTGACCATTTTTGTAGTGTCGTGTGGTGAAGACCGTACATATCAGTACGAGCAGAAGACTGCACGTGATCACTGGATGATGGAGGTGATGCAGACGCATTATCTATGGGGCGACAGTATCAAAGAAGAGAAAATTGCCTGGAAAGACTATTTTGCTGCTCCTGCTACATTCTTTGCCAAGCTCACTGCTTTCGCACCTATCACAGACAGTTTCTCTTGGTGTGAGATTGATACAATAGAGGAAGATCACCATCAGAGAGGACACTTCAACCATATCGATTCCTATGGATTAGACTTCGCTTTGATGACTGACCCAACAGGTGCAACCAGCCGCCAATATGCGCGTGTTATCACAGTAATGCCAAATAGCCCTGCCTCAAGAGCAGGATTACATCGCGGTGATTTTATAGGAGTGGTTGACGGAAACCGAATTTCTTCTTCAAATGTCTCCTATCTGGAGAACGGAAAGGCTCGAACCATTGTTAGAAGTGTGCTTGGTGTAGATGCCGCTAAGGAAGAACTTATCTGGGAATCAAACGATACAATCCAACTGGAACGCTCTGAGCGAATTGCCGATGCCTCAATTGCCAACCTTGCTTTTTATACTACAATTGATGGAGACCCTCTGGTGTATCTTCAGTGCAACAAACTCGATTTTACTTCTTCCGAACTCGATAACCTGATATCTTCTGTCAGGGATATGTATCCCGATATTCTTGTTCTTGACCTACGCCTTTGCAATGATGGTACATTGGAGTCTGCTGTCAATTTGGGTTCTTATTTGCTCAATAGTTCTAATCCTGAACTTGTGTTTGCATATACCATCTATCGGGATAGCCGTAGTGAAGAGAACAGTCTGCTGAATTTCAATTCGCAATTATTATCAAACAGGCTTCATCTTGGAAATATATATATCGTTACATCCAACTATACTTGTGGACCTGCAGAATGGTTAATACGAGCTTTGAAGGCTGCAGATAACAATAATGGTTATATAACTACTGTCGGTACATCGACGGCAGGACAGATAGTTATGACTGAAGCTATAAATGCTCCTGACTACTATACCACAATCAATCCGGCTGTTTGTTATGTAGCTGATGCAAATTTGGATTATGACTATGCGTCTGGTATTACTCCTGATATTGATCTGGATGAATTTGAATATGTTCATCTTTATCCCTATGGTGATGTAAGGGAAGTAATCCTTAGATATATATTAATGAATGGTGAAGAATAAATAATAGACTTTACATTATGAAAAAATCTGCATTTACATTATTCTTATTGACATTGTTCTTTGGATTGACTGCGTTTACAAGCAGTGAACCTGTTGATGAACCAAATTGTGAAACTACAAATACCGAAGAAAACATGAAAGAAGTACAGGAATACCTAAAAGAATGTGGTGCATTCTTCATCGCAACTGTTGATGTTGACCAACCGCGTGTACGTCCATTTGGAGTATCCGAGATTATTGACGGCAAGTTCTATATCATGACCGGCAAAGTCAAGGATGTTTATAAGCAAATTGCAGCAAATCCAAAATTTGAGATTTGTGCTATGAAACCATCTGGAAGTGAATGGATGCGTTTGAGCGGCACTCTTGTAAATACTGAGTCTGTTGCTCTTAAGGAAGAGTTCCTAAACCGTAATTCGGGACTTAAATCAATGTATAAAGCTGATGATAATAATATGGCTCTCTTGCAAGTTACAAATGCAACAGCTCGATTCTGTTCATTCGGTGCTGCGGAAAGAGTAGTTAAATTCTAAATAGGTAGGTTCTATAAATTATGTCGAGACGATTTTTGATTTTATGTAAGTGGACTTTTGTCAGCTTTTGAGAGCGCAATGCGAGCATTGTAACCGAAAAAGATGGCAAAAAGACACCACAGAAAAC
>Ga0256405_10011474_pt1 | contig 11290 bp, 26 predicted proteins | sample RumenRJG_02DNA_FD_189096 | JGI IMG/M metagenome (GOLD analysis project Ga0256405, IMG submission 189096) | Bovine rumen microbial communities from Lethbridge, Alberta, Canada - RJG_02 | ecosystem: Host-associated > Mammals > Digestive system > Stomach > Rumen | place: Canada: Alberta...
AAGCGGGCTCACAGTTTATAACTAGTTATAAACTGTGAGCCCGCTTTCCTTAATATATGCAACCCCAGGGACTATCTCTTTAACTTGTCCCTTGTAATGTTTTTCAGTAGAACCTTGTTCTTGGGTAGGAGAATAATAATAAGAAAAACTCCCATCTTGTGAGACTGTTTCTACACAGTACCATGTAATAGGCGGGACGTTGCCATCACCGCTCATAAAATCCCTAACTCTTTCGTAATTCAAAATGTTTCTCATAACGTTATGTTTTTAACATAAATATCTGGCAGAAAACAATAATCCCCGGGGATGGTTGGGAAAATTATAGTGCCGACCCCCGGGGATAAAAATCATGTGTTGCTAAATTATTCGCATTCATCGTTCACCATTACAGTCTTATTGGCCAAGTCGAAAACAAGACCCCAGCAACTGGATGAAAAGCGTAGTCTTTCTCTTGTTGCACTATTGCTATACTCTACACTTACAACCGGATTCCCATCTACGAATATATTAAATACTGATGGATGTGCATATGCTTTTGCTAAAGCCAGGTATTTGTTATAAAGGTCCATGGTCATTCCGAATTCTTCCCATGTCCAAGTCCGTGCCGAGGCGCTAAGCTCAATTGGTTTGAATTTTGAATTGTACAGAACGCTTTTGCTTTCCTGTGTATTAAGATAAGCGACCCCAGGGGTAATTTCGTTAAAGATTCCTTGAGTTGTTCCTGTAAAATTTGCGTCTTGTGCATGTGCATCATCGGGTAAATAATAATCAAAGTAAGCCCCCTGTCCATCTTCTGAAATATGAAGATAATACTCCTGCGGTGCCAAGTTCAAGCCGCTTTTTTCGAGGTCTTCTACGCTGGTAAATTTCTTAATGTTTCTCATAACGTTATGTTTTTAATATAAATAGTTCGCTCCCCTGGAAAAAGCGCATATTGGAGACTATACTTCAGGGTTGATAAAAAATACGCTCCCTGCTGATGCCTACTCTTTCATTTCGACAATACAAATATACGAAATTATTTTGAGACCCCGGGGGAACTGGCGCTATATAGGACTCAAACGAGTACTACCTATCCGGGGCTGTGTTCCTTCCTGTTATTCCCAGTTTCTTTCCCTTCCAGAACATAAAATAAGCATCGTCCCCGGGGATTGGGTAGTTTGTGTTGATTACCATCCTCGGGTTGTAGTTTGATGTAGTGCCCTGGTTTATGGGACTGTTGTGTGGTGCGTCTATTGCTATCATAATAAAAAATCCCCGGGTTGTTTTAAAGCCCAGGGATGTTTTTTAATCCGTATCTTTATCAAGCGCTACAATCAATACACCTATGGAAAGTAAAAATGGAATTATTCCCAGGGCACCATACATTGGAATCGCATGCACTAAAGATACGAGAACACCACCGACTCCGAGCACAAAGTACACGAAAGCCATGATGCGGTTGTAAGTTTTGTCTTTCATATCTGTTAAAATTTTTAGCACATTTATTTGGATACCCCGGGGGAAACCGGATGGTAATCTAATATAAATATACTAAAAAGATGGAAAGACGGGACTCAAACGAGTACTTTTATTCTTATTTTATTGGCGTTCCCAGGGGGAGGTGTTGTCCCAGATGAGAAGTTTGTCACGGTATTCCTTTTCACCTATCCCGTTCCAGGGGTTGTCCTTATATACCCACCTGTTGTTAGAGAGCCTCCCCGGGAGTTTCGTAAAGACCAGACCATCGGGACCTTGGTAGACTTCGCACGATTCCTTTATCTTCTTTCTATGGAATATGTTGCGGTCCATGTCAGTCGTTCCTGTGGCGGGACTCCAGATACATCACAGCATAATTAGCCATGTCCAGGAGCGTATCATCAATGGATTCGTCCTTCACCATCTGGGTCTTGTTGTTTATGGTGAGTGATTCCAGGCGGGAGAGCTTGTTGTGGAGCTGGACGAGGAAGTATGCCGGACCGAACTTCTTGTATCCCTGGTAGGCAGCATCACCATAGTCATTGTTCTTCCTGGTGTGGGTCTCGTCCATTCTCTTCAGGATGTTGCTGTATTTGTAGTACTCCCCGGGGTCTTTCCTGCCTTCGTGGATACCCATACAGATATTTGCTTCCTGTGCTTTTCCGAACGACTCTTTCATCTTGTTTTTGTTACACTGCAGTCCTGTAGTCTCGTGGTCTATCGCAAGGCGTTGACTCTCAGGGTCGAAGTACCACATGATGCCAGGGGTCTCCTTATCTTCGTTCTTCTTTATTCCCCGGGACCTGAGCATCGACTCTTTCACCCTGTCGGGAAGTCTGTGATTGTCTTCCTCAGATATCTCGTTGATGTTCTCTGTGGTATCCGGTCCCATATTCAGCTCTTCAGGGTTGACATCGTATACTTCATCAATTGTATCCCTGAGGGTCTTCAACGTCTGTTCTTCCTTTTTTTCCGTCATCGCCCACTTCTCGAAGGTATCTGCAGTATCACCTGTATCGCCGCCCTGTTTGGTCTTCTGGAGCTCTATCAGACGTTTTGCGAGCGGAAGTGCCTTCTTAATCATGTCGACATCTTCCTGGTAGATTGGCAGCCCCCTGTTGTCTCCGCCGAGGTATGTCTGTGTCTCCCCTACCTGTGTCAGAGTCGCTTTCCCGGGGTTGGGCTTGAACTTCATGATGTCCCTCCCACGCTTTACGTCATCGCTGTCCCTGAGTTGGGCTGTATCCTCGTGGAATGATATGGACTTCATCGCTCCGTCGATAGCGTCATCGTCGAGCCCCTTTGACCTGAGAAATGCCCTTACTTCGTTAATTTGTTCGAGTGTCATATTGTGTTTTCTTATAAGATAATGGATGTTGGTGGGGAAGTAAATACTACTGGAGACCGGATTTCTCAGTGGCTGTCGTCGAGATGTCCTGGATGTACCTGATGTCATGCTGGCAGGCGTTGGTAGCTTTCGAGCTGAAATCTTCGTACATCTTCCCGAGAGAGTCGATGAAGTTGTTGAACCTCGAAATCCACCTGTCGAGAGTCTTCTTAAACCTGACGTACGCCTTTGTCTCGAGTTTTGCCATCGCTATCTTCTGTCCAAGGTGCTCATCAAACACATCCCCGGGGAGACACCTTGCTGTAGCTGTCATCGATATGAATTCATGAGGATACCACACCGAGATGAAACCGTTCGGGAGCTGTGCAACATCGATGGTTCTCGTGACGAATTCCGGTACGTTTACTTTGACATCCGCAACCACCGTCACCGTCTTCTTCTCTTCGTTGGTGAAATACCGGATGTTATCAATCTGCAGTTTGAATCTGCTGCCGTCATAATTGAAATTGTAATCGTTCATGGTTTTGCAAAGTTATAATATTTTTATTAATTCGAATAGTCATCTGGCGCATTTACTTCATCTCCGGGGGCTGTGCGCAGAGGAAGTTGAATACATCCTCGCTCTGCATGAAGTCGTCGATGTACGGGTCATGCTGTTTGTATCCCGCCTTGAACTTACTGAGACGGCTGTTCCGCATCAGAGTACGGTGTTTTGACATCCTACGGCTAAGAGGACCCCAGAAAGAAGTACAGGTTATTGGCGAATCGATGTCTCTCATCTCATGTAAGGATAATCATTTAATGTGTGCCTGAAGTCGAACGTGCTGTCCTTATAATCCAGGAAACCGTGCATCAGTACTTCATACCCATCATAAGAATCCAGGTCGTCCTGTTTGTATCTGAACGGATAGAAGAGCCGGTGATATTCACACCCCGGGATATGTACAAGCGTATTAGGACTGTCTATTGTCATCATGGGACTCAAACGAGTACTTTTTGTTGAAGTGGCGGGGCTCGAACCCACAACCCTCAGAACCAAAATCTGATGCTCTACCGATTGCGCTACACTTCAATACCTGCCTACTTCATTTTCGGTTTTACAGAGAACTTGAAATTACTTCTCGACTCCCTGTACATCCTCCTGAAGAACATACTGGTATTCCACCACCTGGCATCCCTGATTATATTGCAGTCCAAATATATCGGGGAATATGCGAACAGCCCCCGGTTAAGAAGTCTGTATCCCACGGAGGTGTTGTTTGCATATGTATCTACAGGGTTCATCAGTCATCCTTATTACTCTTGATTCCCTTAAACAGGATGTTGCACAAGATGTTCAATCCCCACGCCTGCAGCCAGGTAATGCTCCAGCCTGCCGCCCCGGGGATAAGCGCAGGAACCAGCCAGTTGAGCAGCCACATCGTAGGGAGAGCGAACAGCAGCCCAAGTGCACAACAGGTTACAATAAACAGGACAATCCATCCCACAGTAGTCATAAAATCTTCCATAGTAACAAAAATGTTATTTAACCCAAGTATATAGCTCGTACTTACCAGTATCTGCGTCCTTCTTGAATATGTGTTTGGTACCATAGAGCCGGGCGTTGATTTCCTTATACCCTTCCTCAGGTACATATCCTTGCATCGATTCGATAATCTTAAACAAGTCCCTGTTGTCGACCAGCAGTTCCCCATTCATCTTTATCATCTTATCGACGTTATTCAGCGAATCGGATGACAGTTTCATGGCTTCATCCCTGATGGCCGCAATTTCATTGGAGTAATTCGTCTCTATTTCGAGTGAATCCTGCAGTGAAAATACAGAACCAGTAAGTAGGAGCACTGCACATTCGATAACAGCACAACAGCCCCAGGCAATAGCAGCATCACCATTACCCTTGTAGGCAGATAACATACAGGCTGTCAGGAACCAACACAGACCAGCCACCAACACAATGTATGTAATACTTCTTTTCATCGTTGCAAATATACAAATAAAATTCGACAATTGATACTCAAACGAGTACTTTTATATACTGTTGTCACAGAACCCACTCTGGATGAGCTTGCCGTCCATGGTGAACAGCCTCCAGGCGAATCCACCGTTGTCAGACCTACCGTATTCCACAGCCTTCTTGATGGACGGGAATTCCATGGGAGTAAAGATATACCCCCGGGAACTGTTGATGACTAACTTACAGGGAATGGCTTTCATACTTCAGTGCTTTTAATCTGATATCCCACGAGATGCATGTTCTGGTCCTGGTCCTTCTTAGCCAAGACAATGGAAGAGAAGTCGACACCCAACCGCATGTCAGAATGGATAATTTCCCACCCCTCACGCTTCCTGGAATCAACAATGGAGTCAAAGTCTGCAGCGACCTTCAGTAAGTCGTCGGAGTACCCACCTTCGATGCCCCGACCGATTTTTTCAATGTAGTAGTTTCTCATATTTCTTCAACATATTCAGAGTCGATATCCCGGTCTGAAATATAGCCGTAGGTGTAACCGTTGTCGTTCTTAAAGACCACCTTGCAGTCCCCGGGGAGATAGCGGAGTTCCTCAATGAGTTCCGCCACGGTCATAGAGTCTTCAGCCGCCCCCTCGATGTTGTAGTGGGAGCGGTTCGTAGAGATAGTGATAATTCTTGTTTTCATGTTAACCGATGATTACATAGTTGTTTTCTGCATCCTCCGGGGACACGCCATAAGGGAGCATACCGGCAGCCCACCCATCGCCAAAGCCGAAAGACTTGACATCCGTGGACACCGTAAAGAAGCACTGATGGTAGCCGTTCCCCTCATCGTCATTGGAGAGGAGAATCTTCTTCTTGCCAAACCCGTCCTTGCGAGCCTGAGCGAGAGCCTTGTAGAGCTCGTCAACTGTGATGATGTTCATATTGCTTTTTGATTACATCACAAAGATAATGAAAAAATGCGAGTTCCCCCCGGGGTTGGCGCTATGCGGTTTTCCTTACGAATAAAAAATAGCCCGTTAAATATACGAAAAAAATTTGAGGGGACCCCGAGGCGTGGCGCAGACGGGGCTGCCCGAAATGCGACCCCCGTTACCGGAGACCGCATCTGGCTGTAATCAAATATGGAAATCAACTGCGTACACCACAATTGCATCTCGCTCTTCATCGGACTTCTTGGCGAGCTGGCTGACGTAGGTCTTCACTTCCTCATTCCACACGTCACCTTCCTTTTCATCGAAGGAAATTCCGAACCAACCCATCTGACCCCTCTCGTGCCAAGTTCCGTCAGTATCCACGAGGCAGTATGGAATGTGGGTGCTGATGTAGGTTTTTTCCTCACCCTTGTAGTTGGTGTACTTCTCCTCAACTTCCTTGAACATCCTATCCCAATCAACCTCATCGAATTTGAGTTGGTTGTGGTCCTTGCCGTCCTTGCCGTAGATGTATCCGTCCCAGCGGTTGCCGATGGCGTACCAATCCCACTTTGCGTCGGGGTTGCTGGTATAGCCGTAGATGCCGTCTGAGTTCTTGCGATAGCCGAACCAATCCTCCGCAAGGGATTCAAAGGTCGGGTAATGCTCCTTGTCGCAGAGATACGGCCAAGGCTTTCCGTCCTTGTCAAGTCGCTCATCCTTTTCGGGGAGGCTATCAAACTTCTCCTGGATTTCCTCCGTACAATCGGTGAACTCCACATACTTCTCGTCATTTGTCTGTTCGTCAAAGGGTTCAAGCATGACATCGAGGTCGCTCTTTTCGGTATTCACAAATACCAATCCGATAAAATGGCTCATACTCTTGTTCTTTTTGTTTGTAGTACAAAGATAGTGAAAATATCCGGATTATTCGTCTTCCCGGCGCTTAATCTCAATGACCGCCTCTTTCAGTTTTTCGGAGAGGTCGAGAGCGTAGCTGCAGAGCTCATCGTAGGTCATTTCGGTGATGTCCTTCTCCTCGGGAGTTTCTTCCTCCAGCCCGGAATACTCGTAACCAGGTGCGTCAATGAGTTTGTAGATGTCGATGAAGAAGCCATGCATATCGTTGCCAATGCGGAGAAGGCTCATATTGCCATGAGTGAATCGAACAATGTATTGGCCATCGTTTGTGAAGATGATGCTCTTGTCATTCGAAGCCTCGATAGGGGTGATGTAACTTTCCTCATCGGGAGTGCCGTCAATGGTGTGGAAAGCACCGAAGCCGTCCTTCTGATACTTGACTATGATGTCCGCCTCGTCACCCTTGAAGGTTGAACTTGGATAGAGGTCGAAGATGTCTTTCGGGTCATTGTAATACCCGATGGGTGCATATACTTTCATTAGCTGAACATTTTTTGAAGGTCGTGAAGAAGATTGAGTTTCGGACAGTCCTTGCTGACGAAGATGTGGTCAGAGGAATAGCAGTCGCTTCCGTTTTCCTCGGTAATGATTTCGTTGAACGCCTCGTAGCCGAGATAGTTCATGAGGGAATCAAGCCAACCGTGGTCGTGCTTCCAATCGCCCCAACTAACGCTGATGCGGTAAAGCGGTACACCGACAATATCTTCTTCGCAGATGTTTTCAAAATAGAAGCCATTGTCGGACAAGAACTTCTCGATGCGATACCCTTCATCTTCATTGTTCTCCGGCAGAACTACGGTGTCGTAGTAATTGACATTACGCTTCTCGTTGCCGTTGGAAACTGTGAAATACTGCTCGTAGAACTCCTTGCCGTCCGGCTCGTGGATAGATTCGACAACCCATACCTTGTCCTTGACGAGGCGAGTGCACCAACCGGACACATTCTCGAAGAGCCAAACTCTCTTGCCAACTCGTTTTTCAATTCCGTACATGATTTTTCCTTTTTGATTACAGTACAAAGATAATGTTTTTCCCGGTCTTAATACCCGGCTTGGCGCTACCAGTTTTCCGGGTTTACATTCTCGTGCTGGACCTTGATTCCGTAGCGTTCAATCGCATCATCGAACAGTACGAGGTGGAGTTCACCATCAACACACTCGATGACGGCAATGGAGTTCATGAATTTGTCACCCTTTCCGTTGAGGCGAAGGGCAAGTCCGTCGCTGGTGTAGCATCCGCTGGCCAGAACGTCATTCGTGATTTTCTTCTTGAGTTGCATATCCTTGTCTTTTGATTACATTACAAAGATAACGAAAAAACCGGAAACAAGAGTAGACGTGGCGCAAGCCGGGCAGCCCCAAGTAGGAGGTAAAAGAAAAACCCCCGGAGCCACCACACTCCGGAGGTTGATGTTCGTAACTCCCTTACCAAGAGAAGATTACATAGCCGGTAACTCCGTCTTTGAGGAGTTTGCGGTATTTCTTCATCTGCTTCAAGCAGTCCTTCACATCGGAGAAATACCAATCATCGTAGTCGGTAGAGCCGAAGAAGAAGCCGCTCTGCGTGGGAAGGAGTTCGTGGGCAAGGTTGTGGTTTTTCAACACCTTCTCGCATCTGTCGATGAGGTCATCCACATCTTCGGGGGTAACGAAAGCGAACCACTGGTCGTGCATCGTGCCGATAGTCTCATCAAAGTAGTGGAAGATGAAGTTGACCTTGCGGAAATACGCATCATATTCCTCGTAAGCCATTTCGACCTCCTTCTTGATTTTCTCCTCCAACTGCGGCAGGTCAAGGATACCCTTTGTGTAGGGGTATATCTTGAAGTCGTAGTTGGCGGCTATGAGCGGACGGAGTTTCTCCACGAAAGCGAAGTACCTCTCGTTGTAGATATTACGCCAATAGTCGTTGGTCTGCAACTTGTTCCAAGCATCCCTAAGGGGTTCAAGGAGTTTGTTCAGTTTCTCACCGAGAGTTTCCTGTGCGAGTTTGTCAACCTTTTCAGTAAAGGTCTTGATGTCATCGTTGTTGGTCTTGTCGCCCTCAAAGGCTACCTTTGTGTGATGGTAGTAGATGTCTAAGCCCATTGTGTGTTGTTTTTTGTTTGTTTGACTTCTTGTTCTTGTTTGTATTACAAAGATAGTGATTTTTCTTAGATTACCTTGCGGTTCGGCGCTTATTCCAAAACCTCAAGTTCTCCGCAGTATGCCCAGCGTTCGGGGTTTTCCTCACCCTCGTAGGCGATGTTGAAATAGCCGTCGCCATTGTCTTCGACGACCTTGAACTGAATCATGGAGCCGTCCTCATTCTCGCCAGCCTCATCGTCCCAGGCAACGGTGTCACCTACCTTGATAGGAGTGCCGTTCATATCGAGAAACTCATCTTCCTCGCCGTCTTCCTCAGATGCTTCCTCACCATCCTCGTACGACTCCCAATCGGTGTAGCCAAGATGTTCAGCGATAGCGTCACGCTCGAACCAAAGGAAATCGTTGATGTCCTCGTCAGTAACGTCCTGGTCGAAGAAAACGGTTTCGATGAATTCCTCAACCTCCTGGCAATCGCATTTGTTAATGATAACGTCCAGAGTGTCCCTGCCTCCCTGCCAAGCCGGGAAGTTGTACAGTGATGTTTCAACTTTGTATTCCATATGCCTTTTGTTTTTGATTACAGTACAAAGATAATGCTTTTTTTCGAGATGCGTAGAAGCGTGGCGCTCGCCGGGCTGCCCCGGATGGGGTCACTCTGTCGTTATCGACCAGGTAGCGACCCCATCAATGAAAGCGTATTCGTTGACGAAGAAACAGCGACGGCGGTTGGGTTCTTTTTTCTTGACCGGCTGCAACTCCCTTCTCCAGTCTTCATCCATACGCCTGTTCACATACGACAGGCTTTTGGATTTGGACAGCACGACCTTGCCGGTGCTGTCCTCCTTTGTAAGTACGTATTTCTTTTCCATATGGTACTCGTTTGAGTCCTACTTGATTCCGAGGCAATCGAACTTGCCACGAAAGAGTTCCCCGAGGTTCTCCACAGCGATGCCCTTGTCGAGATTGTCCTTGACAGACTTCTCATACTCTTTCGTGTTGTAGCGGTAGCCCCTGTGGATAGAGCGTGAGGTCTGGTAGTGGCTGAACAGCGGAGCATCGCTCAGAACCACCCTGTAGGATTTTGCTGAAGTCTTGACCTTGCAATTCCAGTCGGTAGAGTCATTTGACTGGAGGACTTTCTTCGTGGTCTTTACGATGAAGTGGTAGTCCCCATAGTCGAGGTCAAGGATAATCGACGGAGCGAGACGCTTTGCCTTTACAACATCCAGTTTCTCCTGGTTGGCTGTGCCGGAGGGAACCCACCCCCTGATGTCCTCACAGCGTTGGATTAACAAGCCGGTCTTGCGGTAAGCGTAGTTGGCGATGTTCTTCCAACGGCTGCCATGTCCCTCACGAATCCAACCCTGATGGTAGCAGTACAGGTGGCACATTTCGTGGAGCAGACAGTTGCGGTACTGGTCATCAGTCCTATCCCAGAACAGGGAAATCTTAATACCGATGCCACGTCCATTACCCCAATAGAACTGACCGAGCTGACGGCGGTTGTTGGTGAAGGTAATCTTCACGTTCGGAAGGGTATCGTTGAAAACCTGCTTGTTGAACTCGTCAAACCAAGTCTGCATCTGAGTGATAGTAGGAGTCATATTCTTTTTCCTTTTTGATTACAATACAAAGATAGTGATTTTTTTCAGAATGCGGTAAAGGTATGGCGCAACCGGGGCTGCCCCGAATCCCCCGAAGGGGACTGGTGTTATTTGTTGATTTTTTCCAGGCGCTCCCTGAGATGGGTTGCAATATGCATCTCGTGGATACAGTCGAACTGTGCAACTTTGTTGTCCTGTTTCTTGTATTCCTGAGCGCCCCTGAACATACGGTCTTCACGCTCCCTGAGTCCGAGGATGATAGCCTCCAACTCCTTTTCTGAACATTCGATAGTTACCATACGTGGTCGATTTTGTATTTTACAGACTACTCCCAATAATATTCATCGTCCCAATCGTAGTTCCAACTGTAAATGCGTTTCCAATCCTTCTTTTCCGTGAAGAAATGGTCAAGTGGCTGGTCGGTAACGAAATAGGCGAAAAAGTTGACAACAACCTCTCGGTTTTCAAGAGTGCTGGGTTCGCACCAATCATCGCCGTGACGCATACCGTAAACATACAGCCCCTTTCCGGCAAGTTCCTTTACGTTGTCAATTCCGATATGGTTCTCGAAGATGAAGCCCTTGATTCCGGTCTTGTCCCACTCCTGATACACATCCTGAATGTTGGTGATTTCTCCGTTCTTCCTCTTGTAGGCATTACGGTAGTTAGCCCAACTCGTAAAGTAGGCGTTCATGGGTTGAAGAAGATAAGCCTTTTCGTTGTCTTTCCAGAACTTTTTCAATAACTCGTGCATATTCATACCTTTTTGATTACAGTACAAAGATAGCGAAAATTCCGAACCCCACTACTGACGTGGCGCAAGGTCGGATTTGCATACTCTGTCGTAGATTGTTTGGATTTGCAGTTTGTTGAGCCGGAAGAAGTCGGTACGCCACATAACGTTAGCCCCAGACCACGGATAACAATAGAGAGCATCAATCTGCTGGTCATACTTGATTTCGTAGGCTTTCATAGAACCGAACC
>Ga0256405_10011478_pt1 | contig 11285 bp, 6 predicted proteins | sample RumenRJG_02DNA_FD_189096 | JGI IMG/M metagenome (GOLD analysis project Ga0256405, IMG submission 189096) | Bovine rumen microbial communities from Lethbridge, Alberta, Canada - RJG_02 | ecosystem: Host-associated > Mammals > Digestive system > Stomach > Rumen | place: Canada: Alberta | collected...
AAGCCTTCTGCCTTGACCGGCTGTCCCGGATCCATGCTCACCCAGGGTTCATAGGCCGCCTCCTTCTCGTCGATGTTCCACATCTGGAGGAACAGAAGTGTGAAGGACCTGACTGCCTCCCCCTCCAATCTGAGGCCCGTGTCCTTCCAATGGCCGAATCTTTCCCTGCGGTTGATGTACTCATCCGCCAGGTTTACGCCTCCCGTATACCCTACCTTCCCGTCGATTACCAGGATCTTGCGATGGTCGCGGTAATTGTAGTGAGAAGAAACGATCGGTTTGATCGGGGAAAATGCCTTTGCCTTGATTCCTCTCTTCTGCAGAAGGCTGCAGTAATTGGAAGGGAGCGTGAATACCTCCAGCATGCCGTCATACATCACGCGCACATCGACGCCTGCTGCCGCCTTATCTGCAAGGATCTTCAGGATGCTTCCCCACATATACCCTTCATCGATGATGAAGAATTCCATAAAGATAAACTTTTCAGCCTTCTTCAGATCTTCCAGCATGGAAGCGAACATATCCTCTCCCAGGGGGAAGAAGTCTGTCCTGGTATTGTCATAGAGCGGAAAACAATTGCTCTGGTTCAAATACCAGTTCAGATCCTGCGTTCCGGACAGATCGCCGGACAGCTTCTCCATGACGCCTTCCGGCTGCCGGATTACCTCCTGGCTTCCGGCAATCAGCTCCTGTACTCTGTGCTTGAGCTTACGGTTCCCGATGTTCGTCTGCGAAAACGCCAGCATTGCCACACCGGCAATCGGCAAGATCGCAATGATGAACATCCATGTCAGCTTGGCAGAAGAATCCATGCCGCTGTTGAACAGGTAGATCACTCCGACGATGGTCAGGGTCATCATCAGTGCGGTATAAAGGGGCATATAATCATGCAGCCACACATTAAAGACAACGAGAAAAGCAATCTGTATGGCCAGCAGTATCACGATCACAAAAAACCGGCTGAAGATCAGAGAAACAAGCCCCTTCTTCCTCGGTTTTGCGAGTGTCAATACCTCATCCATATTCGGGTGTCCTTTCTTTACACGGGTACAAGAATCTATGTAAACAGTTGTATGTTTGTTTTATCATTCTTACAGCAGTCCGTAAAGAAAGGATTTATCCTTCATAATCATCCAGTATTCTCTGTGCAATTCTTTTTCTGGAAGTGCCGTGATCCATCGCCTGCTTCCCGATATAGCGATGCGCTTCTTCTTCTGTCATATGCCGGTGTTCCAGCAGCAGGAATTTCGCCTTATCCACCAGACGCAGCTCCTGCAGCTTTTCCTCTGCCGCCAGGAGTTTTTGCTTTGCCTCATTTTGTTTTCCCTGCTGTGCCGACAAGAACCGCATCGCGTGTGCGATGCGCAATGCCGGAAAGGGCTTCGCAAGAACCAGAATTCCATGATCCGTGACACGATCCAGCGTGTCCTCATAGATCCCGTCCGGTACAACCAGTAAGATGGAGGCGCTGCATTGACTCGCTGCATCCAGCGCAAGCTCCACCCCGGTTTCATCCGGAAGAGGCGCGTTCACGACCACCAGGCTGTAATATCGCTCCAGGATACACCTCCTGGCTGCAGCCGCATTGGTACGGTATTCCATTGACTGAACAGGCACATTCTGCATCGCCATCCTGATCAGCGGAAAAAACTTCTCCGCGCCGGATACCGTCAGTATGGAATGCTGCATCTGTTCCTCTCTGATCATCGTCTGCTTTCTCCAAACTCCTTCACTCTGATCAATTTCCCGCCTCTGCGTTCAGTTTGTTAAACCCCGCCGCCTGCTAAGGGTGGCACTGCCTACTGAGCGGAGCAATACACCCGGAGTATTTCCTCCGGTATATAGCCTCTGACAAACGCACTTTGCATGGCAGCCTTCCCCGCTTCCTTCCTGGAAGCCGGGAGCAGATCTGCATTCTGCGTCATCTCTTCCGGCAGCGTGAGTTTTCTCTCTATCCCGGACAGTCCCGCATAGATCAAAAGCGTGTAAACCAGATAAGGATTCCCGGATGCATCAGGGGAGCGCAATTCCACGCGGGTACGTCCCTGAAAGGTCTCAAGATACATCAGCTCCGACTTTCCTTCCCTGGACCAGTTCGCGCGATCCGGCGCCGAACTGCTGCCAAGCCGTGAATAGGAGTCGTCCGTGGGGTTCAGAAAGATCGTAATATCCCGGATCACCTCCATAATTCCGGCAGCCGCGTGAATCGCGACATCCTCTCCCGCCTCATTTACTGCGTACAGGTTGATGTGATATCCGTTTCCGGGCTGATCCGGCAGGGGCATCGGGGAAAAATCAGCGTACAGTCCATGCCGGTCCGCGATGGTCCTGACCGCCATCTTGAACGTCGTGATCTGATCAGCGGCCTTCAGCGGCTTCGCGTAATGAAAATCAATCTCATTCTGTCCCGGACCCCGCTCATGATGAGAGCGCTCCGGGGTAAGCCCCATCCGCTCGATCGTCAGATTGATCTCGCGCCGGATGTTCTCACACCTGTCCGCGGGGGCGATGTCAAGGTAGCCGGCCCGGTCATAGGGAATCTTTGTCGGATTGCCGTCTTCCCCCTTCAGAAACAGATAGAATTCACTTTCTATACTGAAACGAAACTCGATCCCTGCCTCCTTCGCCCGCGCCACAGCCTTCCTCAGAATATTCCTCGTATCATTGTCATAGATCCTGCCGTCAGGAGTGCAGACATCACAGAACATCCGCAGTACCTTTCCGCTTTCTGACCGCCACGGCAGGATCGTCAGCGTGTCGGGATCCGGCTTCAGGTACAGAGAAGCGTAAGGGCTGTCCGCGAATCCGGCAATTTCCCTCGCATTGATCGGCATCCCGGTCTCAAACGCCTTCTTCACCTCTCCCGGCATTACAGCGATATTTTTCTGAACACCAAACGCATCGAAAAACGCAAGGCGGACAAACCTGACATCCTCCTCCTCGATCTGGTGCAGCACTTCATCGGTTGTATAGCTCATATCTGATGTCCTTCCTTTTCTTCAGACTGAAGCTCTGGCACTGTCAGAGACTTTTCCATAATTTCTTCCAGTCGGTACCCGTCCCGGCCGCCGAAAGCTACTCCACGGTAACGCTTTTTGCAAGGTTTCTCGGTTTGTCTACATCCAGTCCCTTCGAAACACTGATATAATACCCTAACAGCTGCAGCGGAACCACTGCAAGGATCCCAGAGAACTGCTCCCTGGTCTGCGGGATCCGGATCATAAAGTCCAGACTGCCGCACACCGCTTCCGTATCCACATCTGTGATGCCGATCAGATAAGCGCCCCGGGCTTTGCATTCCTTCATGTTGCTGAGGGTTTTCTCCAGAAGCCTTTTCTGTGTCAGGACGCCGATGACAGGCGTGCGGTCTTCAATCAGGCTGATGGTTCCATGCTTCAGCTCTCCCGCGGCGTAGGCTTCACTGTGAATGTAGGTAATCTCCTTCAGCTTCAGGCTCCCCTCCATGCTGATCGCGTAATCCGCCCCTCTTCCGATGAAAAAGGCATCCTTCGCGTTCGCGTATTTTGAGGCAAACCACTGGATTCTTTCCTGCCCCTGCAAAAGCCTTTCGATCTTGTCCGGAAGCATCCTCAGTTCCTGCAGGAAGGAGCGATAATCCTCTTCCCCGATCCGCTCTTTTACATAAGCCATCCTGACGCTGATCAGATACATCATCATCAGCTGTGAGGAGAACGCCTTTGTCGTGGCAACCGCGATCTCCGGCCCTGCCTTCGTATAGAGTACATGATCCGCCTCCCGGGCGATGCTGGATCCTTCTACATTGACAATCCCCAGCGTCCGGATTCCTTTCTCCCTGGCTATGCGCAGTGCCTCCAGACTGTCTGCTGTCTCCCCGGACTGCGAGATCACAATGGCAAGGGAATGCGCGGCTGGAAGGATCCTGCGGTACCGGAATTCCGATGCCAGCTCCACGCGCACCGGAACCTGCGCCATATCCTCCAGCACATACTGTGCCGTCATTCCGACATGCCATGCGGAACCGCATGCAATCATGCAGACAGACTCCGTCTCCCGGAGGATCGCATCATCAAGCCCCGCTTCCTGAAAACTGATATCGCCGTCTTTCATGACGCTCTCCATGGTATTTCGCACCGCCTGCGGCTGCTCATGGATCTCTTTCATCATGAAATGCTCATAGCCGTTCTTCTCCGCGCCTTTCACATCCCAGGTCACTTCAGATTCCGGAAGGTCAATCTCATCTCCGTTCAGGTCAAAGAAATGCGCCTCTCCCGGTACAAGTCTGGCTGCCTGGAGATTACCGATGTAGTACACCTTTCTGGTATAATTCAGCATCGCGGTAACATCCGAAGCCAGGAAAGATTCCCCGCCGGAAACGCCGATAATCATCGGGCTGTCCTTGCGTGCCGCATAGATCTCTCCGGGATAATCCCGGAACATCAGGGCAAGGGCATAGCTTCCTCTTACTCTTACCATCATCCGGTTGATCGCGTCAATCGGTCCGATCTTGTATTTGTGGTAATAATAGTCAACGATCTTAATCGCAACCTCTGTGTCCGTATCACTGTAGAACTCATATCCGTGCCGGAGCAGCTTTTCCCTGAGCTCCTCATAATTCTCGATGATTCCATTGTGCACACCGATGACATCAGAGGTGGAATAATCAGACTGCGTTTCATGAAACGCCCCGCTGATATGCGGATGCGCGTTTCTCTCATTTGGTTCTCCGTGTGTGGCCCATCTGGTATGGCCGATGCCGCAGTGACCGGGAAGCAGTCTTCCATGCTCTGTCCGCTCCTCCAGATGATGAATCTTTCCCTTTGCCTTAACCAGACTGACAGAGCCGTTCTCATCCAGGACGGCCATGCCTGCCGAATCATATCCTCTGTATTCCAGCTTGCTGAGTCCTTCCAGCAAAAGTCCGGCTGCCTGTCTGTGACCCGTATATCCAACGATTCCGCACATAATTATTCTCTCCCTCCATCTTTGATGCGCTCCTGCTGCGGCAAATGCAGGAGTTTCTCCGGTCTTCTGCTGCGCCGCGACCGGCTGCCTTCCCTACCGTACGCAGGTCCCTGCCGCCTGTACAAATCCCAGAAATACAGGATGCGGTCTGTTCGGCCTGGATTTGAATTCCGGATGATACTGTACGCCGAGGAAGAAAGGATGCTTCCCAAGCTCCACCGTTTCCACCAAAGTCCCGTCCGGGGAAACACCGGAAATGACCAGCCCGGCCTTTTCCAGTATCTGCCGGTAGTCATTGTTGAATTCGTATCTGTGCCGGTGCCGTTCCCGGATCTCCTTCTCGTGATAGCATTGCTCCATCAAAGTACCAGGAAGGATGCTGCAGGGATAGCTTCCGAGCCTGAGTGTTCCTCCTTTGGCAATCTCATCCGACTGTCCCGGCATAAAGTCGATCACCCGGTGCTTTGACGGATGCGGAAATTCTCCGGAGCACGCGTCAGCAATCCCCGCAGCATGCCTTGCAAATTCTATCACCGCAATCTGCATACCCAGGCAGATCCCCAGGTACGGGATTCCTCTTCCTCTGGCATATTGCGCCGCCAGAATCATCCCCTCAATTCCGCGGTCTCCGAAGCCTCCCGGAACCAGGATGCCCTGCACCTTTTCCAGGACAGTTTCATAATTGGACGGCGTGATTTTTTCCGAATCTATCCATACAATATTGATGTGCGCATCCAGCGCAAAGCCGGCATGCGCCAGTGCCTCCGCCACGGACAGATATGCATCATGGAGCTGAACATACTTTCCGACCAGGCCGATCGTAATCTCCCTTCTCCTGCTGTGAATCTGCCGGATCATTTCCTTCCATTCCGCGAGATCGGGCTGCGGCACCTTCCATCCGAGTTCCCTGCACACGACCTCGGAGAATCCGGCATGCTCCAGCATCAGGGGTGCTTCATACAGACTTTCCAGCGTCCTGTTCTCGATGACGCAGTCTTCCTTCACATTGCAGAACAATGCGATCTTTCGGAAGATGCTTTTCTCCAGCGGCTCATTGCAGCGCAGTACAATGATGTCCGGCTTGATTCCCATTCCCTGCAATTCCTTCACGGAATGCTGGGTCGGCTTTGATTTGTGCTCATGGGAGCCCTGCAGGTAAGGGACCAGCGTTACGTGAATGAATAAGCTGTTCTTCTCACCGACCTCCAGAGAGATCTGCCGGACTGCCTCCAGAAAAGGCTGTGATTCAATATCACCGATGGTACCGCCGATCTCCGTGATCACGACATCCGCGTCTGTCTGTTTCCCGACCCGGTAGACAAACTCCTTGATCTCATTCGTGATATGCGGAATCACCTGAACCGTCGACCCTAAGTACGCGCCGCGCCGTTCTTTATTCAGAACATTCCAGTACACCTTGCCCGATGTCAGATTCGAATACCGGTTGAGATCCTCATCGATGAAGCGCTCATAATGTCCCAGATCCAGATCCGTCTCTGCCCCATCCTCCGTCACATACACTTCACCGTGCTGATAAGGACTCATGGTCCCCGGATCGACATTGATATAAGGATCCAGCTTCTGTGCGGCAACCTTCAGTCCCCTCGCCTTCAGAAGTCTTCCAAGAGAAGCTGCCGTAATCCCCTTCCCGAGACCGGATACAACGCCTCCCGTCACAAAGATATACTTCGCCATTTGATTTCTCCTTCATGCTGTGTTCAAGAATGAAAGCAGCGTTCTTCACATTTTCCGGATTCGTTCCACCGCTTCCACCGTGTTCTCTCTGCTGCCGAAGGCAGTCAGTCTGAAATGGTTTTCCCCGCCAGGTCCGAAGCCTGCTCCGGGAGTACCGACAACCCCGGCCTGCTCCAGAAGAACATCAAAGAACTCCCAGCTCGTCATTCCCTCCGGCGTCCGCAGCCAGATGTACGGGGCGTTGACCCCTCCGGATACCTCATACCCCGATGAGCGCAATCCGTCGTAAATAATCCTCGCATTCTCCATGTAATATGCAATCTGCTCCCGGACCTGTCTTCTTCCCTCTTTGGAATAAACCGCCTCTCCTGCCCGCTGAATGATATACGGCGCTCCATTGTATTTGGTGCCGTGCCGTCTTGCCCACAGCGGCCACAGTGCTGTTCCCTCCACTTTCAGGTCCTTCGGAACCACCGTAAATCCCAGCCGCAGACCGGTAAACCCTGCCGTTTTGGAAAAGGACCGGAATTCGATCGCGCATTCCCGGGCACCCTCGCACTCGTAGATACTGTGAGGAATCTCCGGATCTGAGATATAGGCTTCGTATGCCGCGTCATACAGAATCACGGATCCATGCTTTCTGGCATAGTCCACCCATTCCTGCAGGTTCTCTTTCTTCATGACCGCCCCGGTCGGATTGTTCGGGAAGCAAAGATAGATCAGATCCGGAACTTCTTTCGGAAGAAGCGGGACATATCCGTTTTCCTTTGTACACGGCAGATAGATCACATCCTGAAACCTGGCCGCTTCCGGCTCATACACCCCTGTCCTGCCTGCCATCACATTGGAGTCCACATAGACCGGATAGACCGGATCGCAGACAGCGATCCGATTGTCCGCGGAAAAGATTTCCTGAATGTTTCCGCAGTCACATTTTGCTCCGTCTGAGACAAAGATCTCCTCTTCAGAGATTACACAGTTCCTGTCCCGGTAATCCTTTTCGGCAATCACAGACCGCAGGAAGGCATAACCCAGATCCGGCGCATAGCCGCGGAAGGTTTCCGCGTTCCCCATCTCATCAACCGCATGATGCAAAGCCCGGATAATCTCCGGCGCAATCGGCTGCGTCACATCTCCGATCCCAAGGCGTATGATATCCGCGTCCGGATGCTGCTTCTGATAGGTGCGGATCCGTTCCCCGATCATGGAAAACAGATAGCTTCCGGGAAGCTTGAGATAGTTTCGATTCACCTTTGCCATAACTGTGTCCTTTCTGAGATCCTTCCATGTCTCCTGATTCGTTTTGCAAAAAAGAAAAGCGCTTCGGGTCATTAAATAAACCCGGAGCGCCATTGCTTCCGAAATCAATTCCTGGAATAAGCTGCCTGGATATCGCCATTGATATCGGAACAACTATAAATCAGTCTGTTTCAAAATGTCAAGTATCCATATCTGCCGCTGACATGACAACGGCAATTCTTGATGTCAGAGATCGTACCCATTCTGCATGAAAATGCGCTGCACCGACCGGATCAGAATCTGCTGGACATCAAACAGATCCTCTTCATATATTATATCTGAAATCAGGCATTGCCTCAATCACGGGCAGCGCATTCGATCTCTTTGATGAGAAACTCCTGCCCCTGCTTCAGCCAGGTACGGCCGGAGCCGCAGTTCGGACAGGTTTTTCCGAATCGGAGCGTAGGATACAGTTTCCCGCAGTCATCACAGTAGGTGAGCGCCCGGATCGGTTCAATCTCAAGCTCGGCCTTCTCCAGCAATCTGTGCTTTGCGCTTGCCCACTTCCAGCAGTCCTTCAGATAAGAAGGGATGACCGTTGACACCTCACCGAGTTGCAGGGTGACTTTGGAGATTTCGGACACGTCATTCGCAGCCGCCACCTCCTTCACTTCATCGATTATGTAGAAAACCACGCTCAATTCATGCATCTTGCTTTCCTGTCTCCTCGCGCAGGACCAACGGCTCCCCGCAATCCGGCACCATCAACGCCAGTCCGGTTCCTTCTTGCCTTTGAAACGAACCTTAATCGCCTGCTTCAGGCCATAGGGGAGAACGTACTTCAGCTTGTCCTCGCTCTTTCTCATCGTAGAGCACTCCGGATTGTCACGATGCAGATGAATCGCGTCAAATTCGCATCGGGTTGTGCACAGGCCGCAGCCGACACACTGGTTCTCATCAACGATTGTGGCACCGCAGGACAGGCAGCGTCCGGTTTCCTTCGCAACCTGCTCCTTTGTGAAGGGAAGCTTCGCATCCCGGAAAGAACGCGTCTTTGATCTGTCTGTACCCGGGATCTGTCTGGAGTTGTTGTCGTAGTTCTCCACAAGGATGTCATCTTTGTCAAGCTCCCGGTAATAATTCGGGTTTCTTCCGATTGTGAGCGAGGTATGCGGCTGTACAAACCGATGCAGCGATATGGCCGCCTCCTTGCCCGCCGCAATGGCATCAATCACAAACCTGGGGCCGGTATACACATCACCGCCCACAAAGATGTCCGGCTCGGCAGTCTGATAAGTGACCGGATCACACAGAGCGCCCATCCCGGCTCCGAGCTTGACATTGGTTCCCGCGAGGAGATCTCCCCAGACAATGGACTGTCCCACGGCCAGTACCACAGCCTTGCAGGGAACCGTTACCGTCTCATTCTCATCATACTGCGGACGGAAGCGTCCCTCCTGGTCCTTCACGCTGATACAGCGCTTTAATACGATGCCTTTCACCGCACCGTGGTCGTCCCGCAGAATCTCCTTCGGTCCCCAGCCTCCGTTCAGGACGACACCCTCCTCCAGTGCTTCTTCGATTTCGTCCGCGGATGCGGGCATGGTCTCCCGGGTCTCAAGAGAATACTGATAAACATGCTCCGCACCGGCGCGTACGGCATCCCGCGAACAGTCAATGGCAACATTGCCGCCGCCGATGATCACGACGTCTCCCCCAAAGTCATAGGATTCCCGCGCGTTGATCTCTCTCAGAAAATCCACCGCGCTGATCACACCCGGACCTTCTTCGCCTTTCACGCCGACCGATCTGCCGCCCTGACAGCCGATCGCGATATAGAATGCCTTGTACCCTTCTTTGCGAAGTTCCCCGATCGTGATATTCTTCCCCACTTCCACGCCGCATCTGAATTCCACTCCGAGCTGACGGATGATATCGATCTCCGCATCGATCACATTCTTCTCCAGCTTGTAGGACGGAATGCCGTAGACCAGCATGCCGCCGGGCTTCTCATTGCGGTCAAATACGGTGGGACGGTATCCTTTCTCCGCCAGATAGTAGGCACAGGACAGTCCTGCAGGACCGGCTCCGATGATTGCGATCTTCTCCCCGAACTCTCCCTGTACTCTCGGAATGATCTTCGGAGGGATATACCGGGTCTCCGCGTCCAGATCCTGCATGGCAATAAACTTCTTAACCTCATCAATCGCAACAGCCCTGTCGATGCTTCCTCTGGTGCAGGCATCCTCACAGCGGCGGTTGCAGATATGTCCGCACACCGCAGGAAGCGGATTGTTCTTCTTGATGAGAGCCAGCGCGTCTGTATACCGGCCCTGCGCGGCAAGCTTCAGGTAGCCCTGCACCGCAATATGGGCAGGACAGGCGCTCTTGCAGGGAGCGGTTCCGGATTCATGGGTCTCGATCCGGTTGTTGTCCCGGTAATCCCAGTCCCAGTCATCCTTGCTCCAGGGTTTGTCCGTGGGAAGCAGCGCCTTGGGATACTTGACAGCCTCCCCGTTTTTCCTGCACAGCTTCTGTCCCAGGCTGAGAGCGCCGGCAGGACATACTTCCACACATCTTCCGCAGGCAACACATTTATTCTTATCGATATGTGCTGCATACGCGCTGCGCGACATATTCGGGGTATTGAAAAGCTGAGAGGTTCTCAGCGCATAACAGACGTTGACGTTGCAGTTGCAGATGGCAAAGATCTTGTCCTCTCCGTCTATATTCGTGATCTGGTGAACAAAGCCGTTCTCCTCTCCCTTGCGCAGGATCTCAAGCGCTTCCTCCCGCGTGATGTAGCGCCCGCCCTTGCCTGTCTGCACGACATAGTCTGCCATATCCCCGATGGCAATACACCAGTCATGAAAATCATCTCCGCAGCCCTCCTCATAGGTCATCCTGCTGCGCCGGCAGGAACAGGGGGAGGCGGCATACTTCCCGTCATACTTATCCAGCCAGTGTGAGATCTTCTCAATGCTGACGGACTCGCTGCACATATCCACTTCCTTCTGGACGGGGATGACATGCATCCCGATGCCGGCGCCTCCGGGCGGCACCATCGGGGTCACCTTCTCCAGAGGAAGCCTCGTCATGTGCTCAAAGAACATTCCCAGTTCCGGATGCTCGTCGATCAGGTCCAGATTCATATTCGAGAATTCACCCGAACCCGGAACAAACATGGGCAGCACCCACTGCTTCTCATGCTGCTCATTTTCCCAGTTGTACTCCACCAGCCCGGTGTAGGAGATCCGGTCAAGAATGCGGGTAAGCTCTTCATCAGACAGCCCGGAAGAAGCCTTCAGCTGGGCAAATGTCTTCGGCTTGCGGATCTGCCGGAAATTGTCGATCACGAACTGGGCAATCTTCTCGTCGTCATCGCACAATATGCGGACGGCCCAGTA
>Ga0256405_10011480_pt1 | contig 11283 bp, 9 predicted proteins | sample RumenRJG_02DNA_FD_189096 | JGI IMG/M metagenome (GOLD analysis project Ga0256405, IMG submission 189096) | Bovine rumen microbial communities from Lethbridge, Alberta, Canada - RJG_02 | ecosystem: Host-associated > Mammals > Digestive system > Stomach > Rumen | place: Canada: Alberta | collected...
CATACTACCTTAGCACCACTTACGGTCGGTGCACCAACCTGTACTGAACCTTCATTGTCGACAAGCAGTACCTTGTCGAATTCAACAGTTTTACCGGCTTCCACGTCCTTGATGTGGTTCACGAAGATCTTCTTGCCTTCCTCAACCTTGAACTGCTGACCGTTGATTTCTACAATTGCGTACATTGTGTTTATTAATTGTTTAACGGGTTTTTCTGCGTGGCGTGTCACCTCGTGCGACAGCTTCTTTGAGCCACTACAGACTAAATCGGGCGCAAAGGTACGAAATAAATGAGAAATGAGGAATTAGAAATGAGAAATGGTACTAATAATTATGATAATTTAACATTTTTGATAGAAGATAAAAATAAAGCGATGACCCTCACAGGCAACCGCTCTATATCTTCAATAGGTATTAGTCCTTTTTTTTAAGGTAAAAAGATTGTTTTCAGGATAACGGTGGCAAAGTTACAGCCTTTTTTTATAAAACCCAAACTTTTTGAAAGTTTTTTTATGAAAAATTTGCTGTGTGCCCACACAAAGCAAACGATTGTCTCATTTTCTTAATTTCTTGACCTATTTCAAGAGTTTTATTGAGCGAAATCAACTTTTTTTATGAACTGGGATTTGACGCGAAAAACTGTTAAAATAGATTAAGTATTTGAGGAAAGTTAGTTGATATAAGGGAAAAATTGTTACTTTTGTATTTAAGAATTCTATATCATAAACATGACTATGATTCTGTATCGTTAATATAACTATTATTCGGTATCATTAAATATAACTATGTATTAAAAGACTGAAAGAGTAACCACAGCCTCTGAAATTACAAATAAATCTACTTTCAAAAACTAAGAGCATGATAAAACTAGGCAAGATAACCATTCCCTACACATCGGTCAAGCTGAACCTGCTGGTGGCCTGCGAGATGCTGTTGCTGCTCATGCTGTCAATGGGAGTGATGCTCTATTTCTCGCGCCAGGCGCTGCTCGATGAAGTTCGCGACGACGCCGAGCAGACCCTTGCGAGCACGGAGCAGCACATTAACAATATCCTGATGACCGTCGAGCAGACTACCTATAATATATATCAGGACATGCAATGGCATCTCAACCAGCCCGACCGCATGTTTACCTATTGTCGCCAAGTGGTGGAAACCTATCCTTATATCGTTGGTTGCGCCATAGCCTTCAAACCCAATTATTATCCTGGTCATCCAACCTTCATGGCTTATGTCCACCGCTTAGGCAATCAACAGGGCAATGCGCCCTTGGTGGCTGCCAATAGATTTGGTAAACGACCATACACCGAGCAATTGTGGTACACCAAGCCGATGTCGACCGGACGAGCCTGCTGGACCGACCCGCTGCCAGAGGAAGAAGACGAAGGCGTCACGCTCTCCTTCTGTCTGCCTATTATCGATAGCCGTGGAGAGAATGTTGGTGTCATGGCCGTCGATTTGCCCGTTTCCCTGCTTTCCAAGGAAGTCCATTCTGTCAAGCCCTCGCCCAATAGTTACAGCGTGTTGTTAAGCGACAAGGGTTCATACATTGTCCATCCTGATTCCCGCAAACTATGGGAAATGAATACGGTGCTGGAGCTAGCTGAGAGGACTGCCGAACCCTCTGTGCGCGATGCTGCCGAGGCCATGATGGCTGGCGGTTCCGGCGTTAAGACATTCCAAATGTATGATGAAAACTGGTATGTGTTCTATAAGCCGTTCCATTACACCCCGTCGACCGACCGCCCCACAGACTCGTTGAAATGGAGCGCCGGTGTTGTTTATCTCGTGGACGACATCCTAGGCAGCTATTACAACCTGATTCTTCTGGTGTTCGGCATTATCATTGTCGGCATGCTGCTCTTAGTGCTGCTTTGCCAAATGATTGTCCGCAATCAGATGCGGCCTCTGCGCATGCTGACAAGTTCGGCACGGAGCGTGGCCGAAGGCCATTACAACGAGACCGTGCCCAAGGCGCAGCGCACCGACGAGATTGGTCAGTTGCAAGACCTCTTCCGCAGCATGCAGCAGTCGCTGGCTGCCAAGTCGACCGAATTGGAACAGCTGACGGCCAGACTGAAACTTCGTAGTCAGGATTTGCGCCGAGCCTTGGGCAATGCGCAGGGCTCCGACCGCATGAAAACCTCGTTCCTGCACTACATGACCACGCAGATGGTTTTGCCGTCCGACCTCATCGAGCGCAGCGTCATGAAGCTCAGCAACAACTATAACAGTCTTACCCCTCAGGAGGCCGACTACGAATTAAGCGTCATCAAGGAGCAGAGTGCTAAGGTGCTCGACCTGTTAGACCACATGGTTGAAGCGCTGGAGATTGAGGCCGAAGAAGCCGAGAAGTCCGTAAAGGAAAGAAAGGAGGCCGCCTATGAGTAAGATCAGAATCAGCCTGTGGCGCAAGCTCACCAGAAGCATTTTGTTGATGGCCGTCCCCATTTTCGTGCTGTCGGTGGGTATTTTCTATCTCCAGTCGCGCTACCTTATTCGTCAGGAGGCCATGGCACGTTCCAACAGCATTGTCCGTTCCATCATTCAGCGCGTCAGCAACTACATGTATAGCATCGAGGCATCCACCAAGGCTAATGCGTGGCTGCTTGAGGATAACTTCTGTCCCGATTCGCTGGTGTCTATCTCGCAGCGTGTTGTCCGGCTCAATCCCCACATTCTGAGCTGCTCCGTCATTACCGATCCCGACATGTTCCCGAAGTACGTCAATACCGGAAAAGCAAGGTGGGTTGAGCCCTTCGACGGTCATACCGAAGGCACCATCGACTACAATGAGGCCGTGGCCACCTATTGTCATCCGTTGCGTTCGAAGTCGGGCCAAATCATCGGTGTTATCGCCACCGACTTGTCGTTCAGCCATCTGGCCAAGACCATCAACGACGCCCCGCTACCTTATCCGAATGCCTATTTCGTGCTGACGGGCGACGATGGCCGGTTCTTCATTCACCCTGACACCACTCAGCTGTTCCGCAAGACCATCTTTACCGATGCCGACCCCCGACAGGATGCCGACCGTATAGCCTTGGGCTATGAGATGGGCAAAGGTCGGCAGGGCACCATGCACATCGACATCAACGGCACCCTCTGTCATGTGTCATATCATCCCGTTCCCGGCACCGACTGGAGTCTCGCTCTGGTTTGTCCCGAGAACGAGGTGCTGGCCGACTATCGCCAGTTGGGCTATGTCATCGCAGCCTTGATTATCATCGGACTGCTGACCATTGTCTGGCTCTGCCACCATGAGGTCAGACAAACCATCAGCCCCATCAACCAACTGCTTGACACCACGCGCCGCTTTGTCGACGGCAACTACGACGAGTCCATTCCTTTGTCCACTCAGAACGACGATGTTGGACAACTGCAGAATGCTTTTGCCGCCATGCAGCAGGCACTCTATAACCACATGGGTCGCATTCGCCAAACCACCGAAACCCTCAGAAAGCGCAATGAGCAGCGAGCCCGCGACATAGAACTGGCCCAAGAGGCTGTCAGAAAGAAGACGGTGTTCATCCAGAACCTTTCGCACCAGATTCGCACGCCGCTGAACATCATCACCGGTTTTGCCGATATGCTGAACGATACCATTGCCAGGCAAAGCAAGAGCAATGCCGCTCTGAGTCCTGCCGAGGAAGAAAACCTGATTGACATGGTTGGCATGATGAAGTATAATGCGCTCCATCTGAAACGCATGATCATCATGTTGCTTGACAGCTCGTCGCCAACAGGTGATGAGAAGCTGATAACCAACCGAAGCGAAGAGGTGTCGTGCAACGAAGTGGCCCGCGAATGCATCGACTACACCGTTGGTCACTTCCCGTTACTCAAGGTCAACTTCGAAACCGAATTGTCCGACGATGTTCATATCCTGACCAACCGCCTCTACTTGATGCGAACCATCCGCGAACTGCTTTACAATGCCGCCAAATACTCTGACGGAGAAAATGTATCGCTGCATGTCTCGCAGAACAACACCTATGTTCTCTTCATCATTCAAGATGTGGGTCCAGGCTTGTCCGACGAAGTTGAGGAGTTTATTTTCAAGCCGTTTGTCAAAATCGACAACCTCTCCGAAGGTCTTGGTCTCGGTCTGCCTCTCACCAAGCGTCATGCGCTCTTTCTGGGCGGCGACCTCATCTACGACGAGACCTATCATGATGGTTGTCGATTCATCATAGAGATGCCGAAATAAGGGTAGCTATTAGCTTCCAACGTGTCCGTCGTTCTCAGCGGGCAATTTCTGCCAGGCATCGTAGGCCACCAGGTTAGGTACGAACTCGGTCGTGGCGTCAGCGCCCGTTCCGCGCGTCACACTCTCGCCACCCACCACATAGGTCAGTTCCAGCGAACAGTCTTCCTTGAACTTGCGCGAGGTAATCTTGTCCAGCTCGCTGTCCTCGGGTTGGAACCTCACGTGCACGCCCTTCACCACCTCGTTCGGGTCGATGCCGCCAGCCTTCAGTTCGCTATAGCTCACACCGTTCTTCTTATTCTCGATGGTGGGATAGAAGGTTCCCAGACCGTCCAGCTTCACGGCCACACCGTGACCCACCAGCTCGGGCAGACATTGGATAATCTGCGTCAGCACACCATCGATGACGGCTCGTGGATACGACAATCCGTGGTCTACCATGTGCTGCACGAAACCGCGCTGCGTCAGCGTCTGGCGGTCGGCCACCTTGGCAAAGTATTTACTATAACCCAGCGACTTAGGACTGCGCTGCTGCGCCATTGCCAACTTCAATACTTGCGAATTTTTTGCCATAATTTTTAATCTCCTTTTTTTTAAGAATTACTACTTGTTTAACTTGTCTCTGATTTGAAAGGTCGGATGTTTCCCTCGGTATGGTCGGATGTTTCGGCCGCAAACATCGGATGTTTCCCTCGTTGGCCTCCGTCGCCTCTCGTTTTCGACATTGCGAAGTTACGACATTTCTCACTATCGTTCTGCCGATGATTGATGTTCCCTCGCAATATCTGCACATCTTCCATCTTACATCATCCCTCTTCCCTCTTCCATCTTCCATCTTCCATCATCCCTCTTCCATCATCCCTCTTCCATCTTCCATCATCCCTCTTCCATCATCCCTCTTCCCTCTTCCATCTTCCCTCATCACGGTTCTCCCAACTGTTCCACGATGGCCCGAACCTGTCGGGGCGTGAATGTCTTGCAGGTCGATTCGTAGCCCATGGCCACCAGCTCAGTCTTGAGCGGGGTGCAGCGCTGAATCCAGCTCATTAGGTGGCACACGGCTGTGCGCGGCATGCTGTCTGGGAAGTACATCAAAGCCAGTTCCTTCTTGGTATATGCACGAATGATAAAATTGTCCATATCTTCTGAAATTTAATGTTTAATGTTTAATGTATAAAAGTCGCTAAAGTCCTTGCAGTCTGGTGGCAACTGATGGTGCACCAGCGAGGGCAGCACCTTCTGCAGCTGCAGGAAGAGTCGTTCGCCAGGCTCGTCGCGGTCGGGATACATATGAACGGTTAATGATTCATGGTTCATGGTTAATGATTCAAGAATCTCCACATCCTTCTTCGTTAGCAGCGTGGCTGACGGGATGGCGATGGCTTTGTGGCCGCTTGAGAGCATGGCCCAGCAGTCCGAGCAGCCTTCGGTAATGAAGAGCTGTTCGCCCGGACGAAGCAGGTTCAGCACGGGTAGGTTGTAGATGCCACATTCCGACCCCTGCGGAAAGCGGAAGCGGGGTAGGGCACCACGCACCAGATTGCGGTTCTGAATGCCCACCAACTGCCTCTCCTTATTATAATAAGGTATCTGCAGCCACGCCACCCCCTGCTTGTCTTTCCACGAAGTCAGCCGGCACCAGCCTACCACCCTTGGGTCCAACCTGCGCTCGTCAAAGAGAAACCTGCGTGCCTCCTCGTTCAGCCACGGGCGCTCGAAGAATCGCTTGTAGCGACTGGCATCGAAAGAGGTCTGATGGCTGATGTCGGAAGTCTGAGGTTTCCACTCATCAATGATCATGTTGTGCTCATCAGCCAACCATCGGCACGCTTCACGGAAGTCCACATGCAAGTGGCGCATCACCAGGTCGATCGTCCCGCCTGAGGCCCCACAAACAAAGCAACGATAGGTGTTCTTGCTCACCCGAAACGAAAGGCTAGGGTGGCTATCCTCGTGAAACGGGCAAAGGCTTTTGTGCCTCGAAACTCGCAGTCCAAGTCGCTCCGCGACCCCCTCAATCGGTAGGTCGCGAAGCTTTTGAAGTTCATACTTTTCCATAACCATTAACCCTTAACCGTTAACCCTGAACCATTCAGATATTCGTCGGTCTTTGAATAGAGTCCGCTCTCGCTGCAGAAGATGATGAACTTGCGGAACACCCATTTGCTCAACTGTCCTTTGGTTCCCTCCTTCGTCTTGCCCATCTCCGTGCGCAGTGCCTCGAGCTGTTGTTCGCTGAAGGTGTCGGGCAGTGAGTCCAACATATTTTTCGGACCGCGGCGCCCAGCCTCGCTCATCTGGTTGGCATCCTTGCCCAGCATGTCGGCAAACAGTTGCATCTTCGACCACAGATCGTGATAGACTAGCCACTCCACGAGTTCGCCCATCGGTTTAGTCCATGTCTGAGCGTTCAGAGCCCACATCACACAGCCCGCCTTCCAGGCCGATACGAGCGAGCGCTTCGACACGTCCCAAAGGATGTCGTCGTCGGCCAGGTCGGCCAGCGTGCACATGTCCTGCGCCAAACGGTCAATCAGCTTGTTCAGCGGGCGAATAATGTAGCGCCCCTTGCAGAGTTCCAGCCGTGACAGATACTCGTCGAGCTTCTTATAGAACTCGTCGGGAAATTCACCCTTGCGCGGAATGTTGCCATTGCGCTCGTCGTGCGGCTTGAAGCTGAACACCATGCGCCCGAAGGTGCCGTTGAACAGTTCGTTCTTGTAGAAACTGCGGGCTGTCTGGGGCACGGCCGAAAGGGTGATGTTGGCGCGCAGAATGGGGTTGCCCGAAATGCCGTCGGCAGTAGCACGCAGGGCACCGGCACGCGCCTTGTCGAACACGTTGCGAATCATCTTCGACACATTCTTATGGCTGCCACACAACTGGTCGGCCATCTCCACCTCAGGCAAGTCGTAGTACTGCGTGCGTCCGCCCAAATCCTCCAGAGCGATGGCGTTTTCCAGGAATGCCGGCTTGGTGGTGTCGGCCGGTGGAAACCAGATGGCTATCGCGGGCTTGACGGGCTTGTCCTTGCTGTTGCCCTTCGTGTGGTAGATTTTCGACCACTCTCTCAACTTCTTGAATTCCGACTCGTCGTGCATGAGGAAGTCCTTGCAGATAGCCTTAGCAAGGTCGGACAATTGACTCTTGTTACAGCCCGAATCGCCCACCAATTGGGCCATCATGCCGCAAGTTTCCTTCCAGCTGCGGTCGGGATACTGAAATTCTGCGCCGCTGATGTGTGCGCCAAGTGCGGGAAAGAGCATGGGAACCAGCGGTTCGTGCATGTCTTTCGAGGTCTGCGTGAGCAGTAGTTTAATGCATTCTGTGCCCTTGCCGAGTGCAGGCATCGCGGGCGCTGTTGTTTTTGAAATGTCGTATTTCATTGATTTTCTGCTTTTTAGATGAATTGATGATTGGCCTGTCATTCCAATTCCAGTTATTCCAGTTTGATTTTTGACGTCCCAACCTTCCCTTATAATATATATAAATATCTATATATCAATTAGTTATATATTATTAAGAGAGGTTTGTATACCTCAAATTTTAATTGGAATTATTGGAATTGGAATAGCCGTCGGCCGTTAATTTTTACTTCTCTATCAGGCATTTTAGCCCTTTATGAAGTTCAAGGTACACACCGAAAGTATAGCGCTCGAAGCTAAGGTTCGTGTCAAGCTTTGGCATCTGCTTGAAGTTCAGGCGCAGTGCGCCGTTGTCCTGACGGGTAATAGAGATGTACTTGCCGTCGAACACGCGCGGATTGCGCTTCATGCTCCAGGGCAGCGCCTCGACGAATGTGTAATGAGGATCGCGCGAGAGGAACTCATCGATGGTGCCCTCCTGGTCGAGCTTCAAAACGCCCTGATAACTCTTGCCCGCCTTCATCTTGCGGTCGCTGTGCAGAATGGTCTTTACGTCACAGCCCAAGTCTGTGTTGGTGTGCCAAACATTTTCATTTTTCTTTCTCATTTTTATATTAGGTTCGGGAGTGCCCCGGTCTCACGCGAGGGTCCCTCCGCACAACCAGGAAAGTGAGACAGCCTACGGTCCAACGCTTGACATTTTTCCCCGTTGATTGGTGCTGCAAAGGTAAGTCATTTTTTAAGTTCCTTTTCAGATATAAGTCAAATCCTAAGAATGGCTAATGATTCCCTTTTGCCGTTCTGAATGACCTTCATTCTGATTATTGAATGGAAAAGGATTGTTTTGAATGAAATAACCACCTAAAAAGTAGGATTCAATTTTTCATTCAAAAAAAGAGGCATATTTAAAATAAAAAATGAATGAACTTCTTGTGAAATCCATTCATTAGGCATGAGTTAAAAAATGCTAACCATTCATTTTTCAAGTTCCCAAGGCTCCTCATTATAGTTTTCCCATAGCTCTATAACTTTTTTGTTTAGTGCTGCAACAGGAAGCCTCCATACATCTTCCGAGTCACCCATCTGCTTTCGGAGTTCAAAGAGGCTTGGCCATCCGTAAAATTTGAGATTACCTTGTCTTCGTTCTATGATATATTTGAATAATACATGCTCGTTGTCTTCTCTTTTTGGACTCTTCTTGGGATTGCACCATTTGATGAACGTCATGGTATCTACTTTGTCGAAACGCTGGCCTTTTAATGACAATAATTCTTCTAAATGATCAATAAGGAAGCGAATCCGCATGATTCTCTTAAGATTTCTTCCAAATAATTTGCTCTCTATATGGGTAATGTCATTGTTCCGCTTAGCGAGTGTTTCATTAGTAACCACAAAACCAGTAAACCCTGTCTCAGAACGTTTGTGAAAATCGTTTCTGGCAAAGCCCGTGATACCATCAGGATAGGTAAGCATTTTCTTATATTCAGGGTGTTCGGTGTCAATTATGCCCTTTTGGGCATGGAGCTCTATAATGTCCTTGTTTTTATCGGCTTCATTATTATACTGTTCCCAAAACAGTTCCTCTTTGCGCTCTGGATTCTGGTCAATTGCATTCTCCTCTTCAATCATATCGTCACAAAGTTCTTTTCCTTCCTCCATATGGTTAATAGTAGTATCAAGAGTATCCCATAAGTCGTAAACTAATCGGCCATATGAGGCAGGTCCCCATATGTCCATTTCGTATGGACGATGTGTCAAGAATGAAGCCTTATAGATACTTTGAGGGGTCTCTTTGTCATTTGGTGTTGACTTATAACGTGGAGAAGTTGATTTTAGCATTTCTCTCCAACTCTTATATTGGCTTTGTCTTTTATTGAGCATCATTTGCTCTCTCCCAAAACACCTATTATAGTTAGTGGCCCACTTCCTATTATAACCTACAGAAATGTCACCAAGTCTATACAGCTCTTTTTCTTCAATGCTCTGCCTGTTACGGAAATGTTGTGTTAATTCCATCAAATGAGCGGGTTTTAAGTGCTTATGCTGAATTGCGGCAATCAAACGTTCGATTGTCGCATTTCGTGTGGACTCATCTAATTCTTCAAGTCCTTCTGGCGTTGGATCTACTTTTTCTCTATATCCTCCCATCCCAATTATTACTTTTTTATCTTATACTTCCTATTTTTATACTCACCCTCTATCTCAAGGATACCTTCGTCTACGAGTTGTTTCAGATAGTCGCGGGTTCGTGAAGCTTTGAGTCCGATGGCTTTTGAAACGGTTTTTGAATCTGAAATCTTGTTATCGGCGATAAAATTGGTAATTTGTCGCCGATAATCGCTATTTCGATTTTGATTTTCTGTTTTTGAGCCATTTTTATCACTTCCTTCAGTCTCTTCTGACACAAGGGGTCTGTCTCCCTGTGACAAGTGCGTATTCCGCTAGTCCTCCTAGTCCTACTAGTCTAACTAGTCCTACTAGTCTAACTAGTCCTACTAGTCTAACTAGTCCTACTAGTCTAACTAGTCCTACTAGTACTACTAGTACTACTAGCCCCCACTAGCCCCGACTAGCCCCGACAAGCTTCCGCCAGCCGCTTCTTTAGCTCTTCGTTCTCGGCTTTTAGCCGCTGGTTTTCGGCCTCCAGTTCGTGGAGGCGGCGGTCTATACCTTCGCGGTAGCCCGTGCGGGCTGCATGCATGCGCTCCTTAATGCCGCCTTCTTCTATGAAGCGCTTCTCCAGATATTTCAGGTAGCCCTCAAACATCCTGTCGGTGATATGACAAAGCGTGAGCGCCATGTTGCAGAATTCTTCGGCAGCACATTTCGTGGCGATATCCTTATAGCCGTCCCACGTGTTGTTGTTGCGACAGAACTCCACCATTTTTCCAAAACGCGGGTGGTTCACATCCCAGACGGGCAGACAGTTTCTTTTCAGATAATCCTCGTAGTCCTCACGAAGCTCATGAAAACTGGCCCTGCCCACGTTGACAAGGTTCACTTCCATCTGACTGCTTGTCAGGCCTTCCTCGCAACCCTCTACAATGTTCTGCTTGCCACAACGGGCCGCCATGTTCATCTGGTCCACACGGCGGTCGCCATATAGCGGCAGGAAACGTTTACAGAAAACATCAGTCAGGAGAACCAGCACCTCTGCCTTCTGATAGACGTGCAGTTCCTTATAGTTTGCCACCTTCCCAAAGATGGTTTTCTTGTCCTTTTCTTCGTTTTCCATACCATTGCCTTTTTGGAAGCTGCAAAATTAATATAATTCAGCGAGACTCCCAAAGATTATATCTGAAAAGATGTGAAATAGCGGTCACACGGGGACAGGCACCCTGTGAGTGTTACTACTTTGTCTTATACACCTTCAGTGTGGCTTTCGTGCTGAAGAACGAATGCTCAAAACCGTGATTCTTCTTGAATTGTAGCGGAAAATAATGGTAAAACCCATTAGGTAGAAGAAACGTACATCGGGGCGAGTAGATGGACTGCTGGCTGTAGGTGTTTTTGCCATACGATGAACATCCGCAAGTAAACATCTTAAGAAACGACGACTATAAATGTCAGATCCATTACGTTCGTCGTAAAAGGTGAGAATCTTATGAAGCTGTATGGTTGAACGACGACTGAATTCAATTAATCGAGCCATTTTGCAAACATCGTATTGAATTCACTCAGAGATACTGTTTCACCACGTTCAACCTC
>Ga0256405_10011481_pt1 | contig 11283 bp, 8 predicted proteins | sample RumenRJG_02DNA_FD_189096 | JGI IMG/M metagenome (GOLD analysis project Ga0256405, IMG submission 189096) | Bovine rumen microbial communities from Lethbridge, Alberta, Canada - RJG_02 | ecosystem: Host-associated > Mammals > Digestive system > Stomach > Rumen | place: Canada: Alberta | collected...
ACGAACGGCTCCGCGCCCCACACGTACGCGTCCCAGCCGCGCGCGCCGCCGTGCAGGTTGCAGCCGATGCCGGCGGGCGCGTTGTTGAGCGCGGGGAGCCGGTACTCGACGCCGCCCATCGTGAACCGGCCGGCCGCGATGCGGTTGCCATAGCGGCCGATGATGCAGCCCCAGTAGGGGTCGCCGTTGTCCCAGCCCGACGGATCGTCGAAGCCCACGACGACGTCCTTCATCCGGCCGTCGCGGTCGGGGGTGAAGAGGCGCACGACCTTCCCGCCGTAGTCGCTCACTTCGAGGACGACGCCGCCGGCGCCCTTGAGGATGTACTTCTTCGCGTGCTCGCCGTACTTGGTCGTGCCGAAGTCGACGACGTCATAACTTGCCGTTGCCATCTGTTGCTCCTGTTGGGGTGAATCAAACGATGTGCATAGTATACCAAATCCCCCACCCAAACGCCAGCCGGAGGAAACTGGAGTTTACCCATTTTTCATGCGGACGTTTTTTGATATACTTACGGTTATGAACAAGCTTTTCATCGTCGACCTCATGCCCTTTCTCTACAAGGGCCACTTCGTCTTCCTGCGCAACCCCCGCCTGACGGCCGCCGGCGTCAACACGTCCGCCCTTCTCGGCCTCGTCGCGGGCCTCACCTCCATCCTCAAGCGCGAGAAGCCCACCCACCTCGTCTTCGCGATGGATCCGTCCGGCCCCACCTTCCGCCACGAGGCGTACCCGCCCTACAAGGCGCAGCGCCAGAAGATGCCCGAGGACCTTGCCGCCAACATCCCCTACGCCTTCGAGCTCGCCGCCGCGCTGAAGATCCCCGTCGTGCGCGTGGACGGCTTCGAGGCGGACGACGTGATGGGCACGCTCGCGGTCAAGGGCGCCGCCGCCGGCTTCGACGTCTACATGGCCACGCCCGACAAGGACGCCGCGCAGCTCGTCCGGCCCGGCGTGCGGCTCTACCGCCCGTCGCGCGGCGGCGAGGAGGCGGAGATCTACGACGTCGAGACGGTGTGCGCGCACTGGCATCTTGCCGCGCCCGCGCAGATGATCGACTACCTCGCGCTCGCCGGCGACAGCTCCGACAACATCCCCGGCATCCGCGGCGTCGGCGAAAAGACGGCCGCCGACCTGCTCGCGCGCTTCGGCGACGTCGACGGCATCCTCGCCGCCGCGCCGACGCTCAAGGGCAAGCTCGCCGAGCGCGTCGCGAACGGCGCCGAGGACGCGCGGATCTCGAAATTCCTCGCGACGATCCGCACCGACGTGCCGATCGAGCCGCGCTGGGAGGACTATCGCTTCGGCGACATCGACCGCGAGCAGCTCGCCGCCGTCTGCGCCAAGTACGAGCTCAACCGCCTCGCGCGCGAATTCTCCATCGAACAGACACCGACCACCAACTCTCCACTCTCCACTCTCAACTCTCCACTCTCCACTCCCCCCTCCTCCCAACTCTCCACTCTCAACTCTCAACTTTCAACTCTCTCCTCCACGCCGCACGACTACCGGCTCGTCACGACGCGCGAGGATGCGCTCGCGCTCGCCGCCGAGCTCGCGACGGCCGACCGCATCGCGTTCGACACCGAAACGGCCGCGTTCGACGGCCACGACTCCACCGAGGCGCATTATTGCAAACTCGTCGGCTTCTCCTTCGCCGTGGCGCCCGGCAAGGCGTGGTACGTCACAGCCGACCAGATCGACGCGTTCCGCGACCTCTTCGCCGACCCGACGAAGACGTTCATCGCGCACAACGTCAAGTTCGACCGCACCGTCCTGCACCACTACGGGATCGGCTTCGCCTCCGTGCCGCACGACACGATGCTCGCGCACTACTGCCTTGACGCCGCCCAGCGCCACGGCATGGACGCGCTCGCCGAACACTACCTCCACTACCGCCCGATCCCCATCACGGCGCTCATCGGCGAGAAGGAGCGCGGCAAGGAGCAGCTGTCGATGGCGGCGCTCAAGCCCGAGGAGATCCTTGACTACGCGGCCGAGGACGCCGACGTCGCGCTGCGGCTCGACGACATCCTGCGCCCGCTGGCGCCGCGCGCGCTGGCGCTCGCGGAAGAGCCGCTCGTCAAGATCCTCATCGACATGGAGCTCGAAGGCGTGAAGATCGACGTCGCGAGCCTCAAGGACTACGGCCAGACGCTCGACCGCGAAATCCTCGCGCTCACGCAGGACATCCTTTCCTACGCCGACCCCGGCTTCAACCCCGACTCGCCCAAGCAGCTCGGGCAGCTCCTCTTCGACAAGCTGGGGCTCACCGGCGGCAAGAAGACGTCGTCGGGGCAGTATTCGACCGACGAGAAGACGCTCTCGAAGCTCATCGACGACCATCCCGTCGTCGCGAAGATCCTCGACTACCGCGCGCTCGCCAAGCTCAAGTCCACCTACGTGGACAAGCTGCCGACGCTCATCGACGCGAACGGCCGCGTCCACACGACGTACGCGCAGGCGTTCACGGAGACGGGACGGCTGTCGTCCAGCGATCCCAACCTGCAGAACATCCCCATCCGCACCGAACGCGGCCGGCTGATCCGCAAGGCGTTCGTCGCGCGCGACGACGCGCACGTGCTCGTCTCCGCCGACTACTCGCAGATCGAGCTGCGGCTCATGGCCGCCTTTTCCGGCGACCGGGCGATGCTCCAGGCGTTCCGCAACGGCGAAGACATCCACCGCGACACCGCCAGCCGCGTCTTCGACGTGATGCCCGCGTTCGTCACGCCCGAGCAGCGCGCCAAGTGCAAGATGGTCAACTTCGGCATCATCTACGGCATCAGCGCGTTCGGCCTCTCGCAGCGGCTCAAGGTGCCGCGCCGCGAGGCGCAGACGCTGATCGACGCCTACTTCCGGCTCTACCCGTCCGTCAAGACGTACATGGAAAAGGCCATCGCCGACGCGCGCGCGAAAGGCTACGCCGAAACGGTGCTCGGCCGCCGCCGCACGCTGCGCGACATCAACTCGCGCAACGCCTCCTCGCGCCAGGCCGCCGAACGCGACGCGATCAACACGCCCATCCAGGGGAGCGCGGCGGACCTGATCAAGGTCGCGATGGTGAAGGTGGACCGCGCGCTCAAGGCGGAGAACCTGCGCACGAAGATGGTCCTGCAGATCCACGACGAACTCGTCTTCGATACGCCCATCGAGGAAGTCGACCGCGTCAAGGCCATCGTCCGCCGCGAGATGGAAGGCGCGCTCGACTTCGGCGTGCCGCTCGAGGTCGGCATCGGCGTCGGCGCCAACTGGCTCGACGCGCACTGAGGCCGGCACGCGCCGCGCGCGGACGGCCTAGCGGAACAGGATCGACTTCCCGTCCTTCGCGAGGCGGCCGCGCAGACGCGGCTTCGCCTTGCCGGCGAGCAGCAGATCCGCCAGCGGATCCTCGACGAAATCCTGGACGACGCGCCGCAGCGGGCGCGCGCCGAGCGCGGGATCGTAGCCCTTCTCGACAAGAAACTCCTCGGCCTTCCTGTCGAGCGTCACCGCCACGTGCGCGTCCGTGAGGCGCGCGCGGAGCTTATCCAGCTCGAGCTTCAGGATCGCCGCCATGTCCCCCTTCTCCAGCTTGCGGAAGACGACCGTCTCGTCGAAGCGGTTGAGCAGTTCCGGGCGGAACGCGCGCTTCGCCTCGGCGAGCAGCTTTTCCCTGAGCGCGTCGTAGCTCGTCTGCGCCGTCTCGGTCGTGAAGCCGAGCGTATGCCCTTCGCGCGCGAAGTCGAAGCCGAGGTTCGCCGTGCAGATGACGATTGTGTTGCGGAAGTCGATGACGCGCCCCTGGCCGTCCGTCAGCCGCCCGTCGTCGAGTATCTGGAGCAGCATGTTGCAGACGTCCGCGTTCGCCTTCTCGAACTCGTCGAAGAGGATGACCGAATACGGCCGCCGCCGGACCTTCTCCGTCAGCTGTCCGCCCTCGTCGTAGCCGACGTAGCCGGGCGGCGCGCCGACGAGGCGCGACGACGAATACTTCTCCTGGTACTCGCTCATGTCGAGCGTGATGAGCGCCTTGGCGTCGCCGTAGACGCGCTCGGCCAGCATCTTCGCGAGGTGCGTCTTGCCGACGCCCGTCGGCCCGAGGAAGAGAAACGAGCCGATCGGCCGCTTCGGGTCGGCGAGGAACGCGCGGCTGCGCCGGAGCGCGCGCGCGATCGCCTGGATCGCCGGCGTCTGCCCGACGACGACCTCGCCCAGCGCCTTTTCCATGCCGAGCAGCTTTTCGGCAGTCGTCGCGTTCATCTTCTCGACCGGCACGCCGCTCATCGACGCGACCGTGTCCGCGACCTGCTCCTCGCTGACCGCAATCGTCTCCTCGGCGTGCGTCGCCTTCCACTTCTTCAGCTCTTCGGCGAATTCCGCCGACGCCTGCCGGATCGCCTCGCGGTACTGCGCGGCCGTGTCGAAGTCGCCGCCCTGCACCGCCGCGTCCTTCTTCGCGCGCAGCGTGTCGATGGCCTCCTGGCGCGCGGTGAGCGACTTCGGCCGTGCGCTCGCGCCCATGCGCAGGCGCGCGCCCGTCTCGTCGATCGCGTCGATCGCCTTGTCCGGCAGCTGGCGCGACGGCAGGTAGCGCGCCGTCAGCTCCGCCGCGGCCCGCAGCGCCGCCGGGCTGAACGTCACGCCGTGGTGCGCCTCGTACTTCGGCGCGATGCCCTTGAGGATCTCGACCGTGTCCGCGACGCTCGGCTCCTCCACCTGCACCGACTGGAAACGGCGCTCGAGCGCGGCGTCCTTCTCAATCGACTTGTGGTACTCCTTGAGCGTCGTCGCGCCGACGCACTGGAGCTCGCCGCGCGCGAGCGCGGGCTTGAGGATGTTGGCCGCGTCCATCGCGCCTTCCGCGCCGCCCGCGCCGACGAGCGTGTGGATCTCGTCCAGAAAGAGGATGATGTTGCCCGCGCGCTTCGTCTCGTCGATGATGCGCTTCAGCCGCTCCTCGAACTGGCCGCGGTACTGCGTGCCCGCGACGACGCGCGCCATGTCGAGCGCGACGACGCGCTTCTTCTGCATCTTCTCCGGCACCTCGCCGCGGTGGATCGCCTGCGCGAGCCCTTCGGCGACGGCCGTCTTGCCGACGCCCGCCTCGCCGATCAGCACGGCGTTGTTCTTCGTGCGCCGCGACAGGATCTGGAGCACGCGCCGGAGCTCCTTCGCGCGGCCGATCACGGGATCGAGCTGACCCTGGCGCGCAAGGTCCGTCAGGTCGCGCCCGAACGTGTTGATGTTCGGCGTCTTCTGGCTCTTGCCGTTCGCGCCCTTCGCGGCCGCCGCGCCTTCGCCCTCCGCCTCGTCATCGTCCGCTTCGCCCGGCTCGCCTTCTGCCGCATCCGCGCCGTCGGCCGCCTCGCCGTCCGCACCGTCGCCGCCGCCCTGCGTGCCCGCCGCGATGAACCGCTCGGCGGTGACGCCCGCGTTGAAGAGGAGCTGCGCGGCGATGTTCTCGCCTTCCTTCAGCATCGCCGTCACGAGATGGACGGTGCCGACGACGTTGTCCTTGCCGGCCTCCAGCTCCGCGAGCTGCATCACCTTGCGCGTGCGCGACGTGATCGGCAGATCGCCGCGCTGCAAAACGCCGGGCGCGTTGCCCGAGATCATCGTCCGCAGCGATTCCGCCAGATCGTCGACCGACAGGCCCAGCTTCTCCAGCCGCCGGCACGCCTGGCACGTCGGAATCGCCAGGAGCGCCAGAAAGATGTGCTCGGAGCCGATATGGTCGTGGCCCAGCTGCCGCGCGCAGCTGGCGGACGCATTGAGCGCGTCCACCGCGTTCTTCGAATACTTCGCACTCACAGGAACTTCCCCTCCGCCCGTTCGTTCAGCACCACGTCCTCGAACCGCTTGTTCATCGCGTCCGCGCGCTCGGCGTCCTCCGCGTCGAGCGCCTCGGCCGTCTTCTCCTCCGCGTCGTCCGCGTCCGCATCCGCCGCGCCCAGTTCGCCGGCGAGCTCCGCGAGAAGCCCGTTGATCTCCTTCAGCGTGATGCCGTCCAGCATCTTCTCCATCGCCGCCAGCCGCATCGGCGAGAGGAGGTCGTACAGCTCCCCGCCCGACAGCATCCGGCAGTTCTTCAGGATGGCGAGCGCGCGGCAGAGCGCGTCGCCGAAATGGCGCGTCATCTCCTCGAAGAGGCGCACGCGCGCGTTGCGCTCCTGCGCAAGGATGTCCTCGACGACGCGCCGGGCGCGCTCCGTGGAGCCTGTGTAGCGGATCCGGTAGGCGTGCCCCGCGTCGTGCACGCCGTCGGCCTCCAGCCCGACGAGCTGCATCTTCAGCGCCTCGACCGCGCGTTTGACCGCGTCAAGCTCGCCGATCAGGTGCAGCCCCTCCAGATGCAGGCGCGCGCCGATGCGGTAGCGCGCATCGCAGCGGTCGCACGGAAAATCGTGAAAGACCGGCTCCTTCTTCGCGTCCGTCTCGCCCTTGGCCTTCTCGATGTCCGAGACCATGTCCTGAAAGGCGTTGAGAATCGCGCTGACGATCGGCGGGGGCGTCTCGCCGTCGCCGCCGCCGATCTGCGTCACCGACATCGACACGCCCGGCGGCAGGCCCGTCACCTTGCGCGTGCGCTGGCTCTTCTTCTGGCGGCGCGACTTCTCCGCGCGGGCGCACTCCCTGCAGACATAAAGCTCCACCTCCTCGCCGTTCCGCCGGGTGACGAGCGCGGTCTGGGCCGGTCTGCTCTGGCACAATTCACACTTCATAAAAGTAGTAGTATATCAAAAATCGCCGCGTCCGTTCGCGGCGCGCACGGCCGTGCCGCTCCAGCCGAGCTTGCGGCCGAGCACCTCGTAGGGATCGTAGCCTTCGAGTTCGATCAGTTTCGCGCCGACGCGCGCCTTGGCGACGACGACCGCCTCGTCGCCGGCGAGCCGGAAGACGTCCGCGCCGTCGGCATAGACGCCGAGCGTTTCCGCGCGGCGGCCGTTCACCCGCCGCCGCGACGTGACCGTGAGCCGCACCGCGTCGCTGACGACGATGGGCCGGACACCCAGCGCATGGGGATTCATCGGCGTCACCGCCAGACTGCGCGAGTCCGGCATCAGGACCGGACCGCCCGCCGCGAGCGAATACGCCGTCGAGCCGGTGGGCGTCGCGAGCACGAGTCCGTCGGCCATGTAGCGCGTCGCGGGGCGGCCGTCCACCTCCAGATCCAGCACCGCCGCATGGCCCGTCAGCTCGCGCATGATGACGATGTCGTTCAGCGCCAGCTTGCGCCGCCGCGCGCCGGCCTTGCGCACCTCCAGCATCGTCCGCTCCGAGACGGTGAAACGGCCCGCGGCCAGCATCCCGAGCGCCGTCTCGAAATCGGCCCGCCCGACGCTCGCGAGATACCCGAGCCCGCCGAGGTTGAAGCCGAGGACCGGCACGCCCGCACAGTCGTGGACGGCGCGCAGGATCGTGCCGTCGCCGCCGAGCGCGACGACCGCGTCGCTCCGGCCGCGCGCGGTCACGGCGAGCCCGAGCGCGACGGCGCGGGCCGTCAGCTCCTTCGCCGCCGCGCGCGCCGCCGGCTTTTCGGCGTTGATATAGAACTTAACCTTCACGCGCCTCGGCCTGCCGGAGCAGTTCGCGGTTCTTCTCGCCGAGTTCCGGCTTCTTCTTGAAGCTCGCGACGAGCGCGGCTTCGAGGCTCGCGCCTGACAGCCCCGTGCAGTCGAGCTTCTTCAGGGCCGCGAGCATCATCGTGTTCGCCGCCTTCGGCACGCCGAACTCCTCCGCCATGCGGATCGCGGGCCAGCGCACGACCTTCACGTCCGGCGGCGGTGCGACGGTGAGCGGCACCGTCTCGTCGACGATCGCCACGCCGCCCTTGACCACGTCGCCGATGAAGCGCTCGTAGGACGGCTGGTTCATGCAGACGAGGACGTCGGGATGCTCCACCGTCGGCGAGCCGATGGGCGTGCCCGAGACGACGACGGAGCAGTTGGCGCTGCCGCCGCGCTGCTCGGGCCCGTAGCTCGGGAACCACAGCGTGTGCCGCCGCTCCAGCCGCGCCGCCTCCGCGACGGTGAGGCCGAGCGAGAGGACGCCCTGCCCGCCGTAGCCCGCGAACTTGAAGCGCTTCTCCGTGAACGACGCATCGTCCGCCGCCGGCGGCACGACCGTTTTTTCGGCGAAGAGTTCCGCGCAGCTCGCCGCGCGCGGCACGGCGCGCGGCACGGGCGGCGTCGCGTCCTTCGTCACGTCGCGGAAGACGGCGAGCGGATATTCCTTCTCCATCTCCGTGATGCAGAACTGCGCCGCCTTCTCGGCGGTCATGCGGAAGTTCGTCGGGCACGGCGCGAGGATTTCGAGGAGCGCGTAGCCCTTGCCGTCGCGCTCGATCTCGAACATCTTGCGGATCGCCTGCTTCGCCTGCAGGATGCGGCGGGTGTCGGCGACCGACACGCGCGCGATGTAGACCGGCGCGGCGAGCTGGTTGAAGACTTCGCAGACGTGGAGCGGATGGCCCGTCAGCGCCGGGTCGCGGCCGAACGGCGTCGTGGTCGTCGTCTCGCCGTCGAGCGTCGTCGGCGCCATCTGGCCGCCCGTCATGCCGTAGAGCGAGTTGTTGACGAAGATGCAGCCGAACTTCTCGCCGCGGCTCGCCGCCTGGAACGCGTTGTTGAAGCCGATCGCGCCGAGGTCGCCGTCGCCCTGGTAGGCCATCGTCACCGCGCCCGGCCGCGCGCGGCACGCACCTGTCGCGACGGCGCTCGCGCGCCCGTGCGCCGCCGAGATGTGCGCCGCGTCCCAGTAGTAGTAGGTGAAGACGCCGCAGCCGACGGGATCGACGAAGATCGTCCGGTCCTGCAGCCCCAGCTCCGCGCACGCCTCGGCGATCAGCTTGTTGATGATGCCGTGTCCGCACCCCGGGCAGTAGTGGGTGAAGCTGACGTCCTTCCCGCTGCGGGGAAAGGACCTGTACATGCCCTTCTGTTCAATCGTCGTCATGCCGTCATCTCCTTCGCGGCCGCGACCGCGTCGTCGACCGTCACCACTTCGCCGCCCATGCGGTGGATCATCTTCACGCCGGCCGCCTCCGCGCCCAGCCCCGCCTTGGCGAGATTGAGCCGCACGTCGTCGGCGAACTGCCCCGCGTCGATCTCGATCGTGAGGATCTTCCGGCCCTTCGCCGCCGCCGCGAGCTGTTCGCGCGGGAACGGGTTGAGCGTGATCGGCCGGAAGCACCCGGCCCGAACGCCCGCCCGGCGCAGCGTCTCGGCCGTCGTGCGCGCGATGCGCGCGCCGATGCCGAACGCGACGAGGAGGACCTCCGCGTCGTCCGCGCGGTACGTCTCGGCCAGCGCGTCCGCGCGCATCGCCTCGTACTTCGCCTGCAGCTTCTCGTTGAAGACCTCCTGCGCGTGCGCGTCGAGGAAGATGGACTTGACGAGGTTCGCGCGCGTCTTCGGCTCGCCCTGCGCCGCCCAGCCGCTGAAGTCGGGCCGCGGCGTTTCCGCCGCGGGCAGCGCGACCGATTCCATCATCTGGCCCTGGAGGCCGTCCGCGAAGACGACGGCGGGCGTGCGCCACTTCGCCGCCATCTCGAACGCCTTGATCGTAAGGTCGCACATCTCCTGCGCGCTCGCCGGCGCGAGCGTGAAGGTCTGGTAGTTGCCGTGGCCGCCGCCCTTGACGGCCGGCGTGTAGTCGCTCTGCTCGGGATAGACGTTGCCGAGGCCCGGGCCCGCGCGGTTGACGTTCACGACGACCGCCGGCAGCTCCGCGCCCGCGAGGTAGCTCAGGCCCTCCTGCATCAGCGAGAAGCCGGGGCCGCTCGTCGCCGTCATGCAGAGCTTCCCCGCCGCCGCCGCGCCGAACATCATGTTGACGCTCGCCGTCTCGCACTCCGCCTGCACGAACGTGCGGCCCAGCATCGGGAACCACTTCGCCGCGCCGTGCGCGATCTCGCTCGCGGGCGTGATCGGATAGCCGAAATAGAGGTCGCAGCCCGCGTAGAGCGCGCCGATCACCACGGCCTCGTTGCCTTTGACAAACTTCGTCATTCCTTCACCACCTTGATTGCGTAGGGTTCCGGGCAGTTGTAGAAGCAGATGCCGCAGCTGATGCAGCCCTCGCCCCTGTATTTCACGGCGCGGATGCCCATCGCGTTGAATTCGTCGCCGAGCGCGAGGCACTTCTTCGGACACGCCGCCACGCAGCGTCCGCACGCCTTGCAGTTTTCCTTGTTGATCTGTACCATGTCGATTCCTTCTTCAGATAGAGCCGACGACCATCCGCCCCCAAGCAATCAGCCGCCATTCGACCGAAGCGCCTTCGGGCTTAAGGACTTCAGGGATAGTCCGCCGGCAAAGTCAAGATCTCGCAGCCGTCGTCGGTGATGGCGACGGTGTGCTCGAAGTGCGCGGCGAGGCAGCGGTCGCGCGTGACGACCGTCCAGTCGTCCGCGAGCACGTCCGTCTTTTCGCCGGCCTTCGTCATCGTGATCATCGGCTCGATGGCGATCGTCATGCCGGGCTTCAGGACGAGCTTCGTCCCCGGCGTGCCGTAGTTCGGCACCTCGGGATCCTCGTGCACCGTCCGCCCGACGCCGTGGCCGATCCAGTCGCGCACGACGCCGAAGCCCGCCGCAAGCGCGACCTGCTCGATCGCGTAGCCGACGTCGCCGAGGTGGACGCCCGGGCCGCACGCCGCGATGCCGGCCTTGAGGCACGCCTTCGTCGTCTCGACGAGCCGGACGACCGCAGGATCGGTCACGCCCAGCATCACCGTCCGCGACGTGTCACCGTGGAAGCCGTTCTTGAAGATGCCGACGTCGGTCTTGACAAGGTCGCCCGGCATGATGACGCGGCTGTGCGACGGGATGCCGTGGATGACCTCGTCGTTGATGGACACGCAGAGGTGCCCCGGAAATCGCGCGTAGTTGTAGAAGCTCGCGCGGACGTTATGCTTCTTGCAGTAGGCGACGACGAGATCGTCGATCTCGCCCGTCGTCAGGCCCGGCCGGACCGCGTCGGCGCAGATGTCGCGGATCTCCGCGCTCATCCGGCACGCCTCGCGCATCCGCGCCAGTTCCTCCTTGCTCTTGATGTCGACTTTCACTTTCAGCCTTCTTCGCTCTTCATGCCTTCTTCTTTGGAAAATAATAGTATATCATATTCGCGCCGCCGCGGGGCGGTTGGAAATTGGCGGACGCGCGTGCGCCCGATCCGGCGCACCCGTGCACATAGTCTATCAAATTCACCGGATGTTCATTTCGGTTAAACCGTCGTGTGTGTGTGTGTGTGTGTGTGGGTGGGGGGGGGGGGGGGGGGGAGGGCCATCGCGCCCCCGACA
>Ga0256405_10011482_pt1 | contig 11282 bp, 11 predicted proteins | sample RumenRJG_02DNA_FD_189096 | JGI IMG/M metagenome (GOLD analysis project Ga0256405, IMG submission 189096) | Bovine rumen microbial communities from Lethbridge, Alberta, Canada - RJG_02 | ecosystem: Host-associated > Mammals > Digestive system > Stomach > Rumen | place: Canada: Alberta...
AGCCGGATGAAAGTCACTTCACTCTGTTCCTTCAGCGCCATCTTTTCCTGTCTGTCTGTGTACCTGATCCCGTCCGCGAACAGCGCGACCATCCCGTCGTCAAAACATTGCAGAGCGTTCTTCACAGCCTTTTCCTCGTCGGCTTTCCTGCCGTCCATCGGATCGCCGTAAGCGACCTTACCGGAAGCGGCGCTGTTTTCCAGATGCTCCTCAAACTGCTCGTTCAGAGTCCTGTTCTGCCCGTCCTCATTCGAAAAAAGGCGCAGTATCTCCCCTGCGTCTTTCCTTGCGTTATATTCTCTTACATTCTGCCTGACCGTCTCCGCCAGAAACTCTTCCACCGTCATCTGCCTGTCCGGATAGTCACAGGTCGTCTGTACGATCGCCGCTTTTTTGCGCGAGGCGCCCTTTACGTTGATTCTGATCTGCATGGTTGTCCTGCCTTAAATCTTATATTTGCGCAGCCGCATACTTTTCGATATTATATCACAATTCATGCTTTTCCTTGACAAACAAATCGGATTATCTTTCAATGGATTTGTTTATCTCGATTTTATGTTGGGACTGTCTCCACTGACTTTCTTTTGCTATAGTTAGAAAGACTATGATTAAAATGAATTCCAAGAAAAACACCAAATTCCTCGGCACAACATGCATGCTCGCCGCCTCTTTGTGTTTCTCGACAGGCGGCCTTCTCATGAAGTTGATCCCATGGAATCCTCTTGCGATCAACGGGGCAAGAAATGTGATCGCGGCAGTCGTGATCGGACTCTATATTTTGGCTACGAAGCATAAGCTCAGGTTTAATCCGACCGTACTTGTCGGCGCCATTTCCATGGCAGGCGTGACGACTCTGTACTCGATCGCCAACAAGCTGACCACAGCAGGCAACACGATCATCCTGCAGTATACAGCGCCGATCTGGATCGTGATCCTGATGTTTCTGATCTTCGGCCGGAAACCGTCGCGCTCAGCGCTCATCTCCATCCTGATCGTCTTCGCGGGAATCCTCTGCTTCTTCTTTGAAGGGCTCTCCACCGGCAAATGGCTTGGCGACCTGCTGGCACTTTTGTCCGGCATCTTCTATGCGGGAGTTTTCATGCTGAACAGCTTTGAGAAGGGGGACGCGCTGTCTTCGGTGTTCTTCGGACAGCTCGCCTGCGGGATCTTCCTGTCGCCGCTTGTCCTTCGGGAGACCGTATTCACTGCTCCGGTTCTGCTCTCAGTCTTTCTGCTGGGCGCAGTCCAGGTGGGTCTGGCGTATATCTTCTTCACGACGGGCACCAAATACACTGATCCTGTCACAGCTTCCATCATCAATGCATTGGAGCCGATCCTCAATCCAATCCTGGTCGCCGTTTTCTACGGAGAGATGCTTGGAAAGCTTTCCCTTGTCGGTGCGGTTATCGTGCTTGCGGGGATCCTGTATTATAACCTGCGCATCACCATGTCCCCTGCTCAGGGAGACTGAACGCCATCCCGTGATTTAGTACACAGCATTTAGAAATCAGGCTTTTTATATGAAAAACACAAATAAAGACTTCGCCTTATCCGCCGCCATGGTCATTGCAAGCGCAGTGCTATGGGGCTTGTACGGCACTTTCGTGACAATACTGAGCTCAATGGGGCTGTCCGGCAACGCACTCGTATTTCTTCGCATGTTTGCCACCTCAGTCCCGGTAGGTTTACTGATCGGCATGACGGACCGTTCCGCCTTCAGGGTGCGGCCCGCAGATATACCGCTCTTTATCGCCAACGGGCTGCTCAGCCTTCTCTTTTTCACAGCCTGTTACACCGCAGCCATCAAAGTCACCAAGATTGCGACTGCAGCAGCCCTTCTCTACACTGCGCCGGCCATCGTTATGGCGCTCTCCGTGATTCTGTTCCACGAGCGCATGACAGCCCGCAAAGTGTTATGCTGCGTGCTCGCAGTCATCGGATGCGCCTTTGCCTCCGGCATAGGCGGAGAATTGTTCACAGGGACGTCTTCCGGGAATCTGATCACCCTTTCAGGGCTCCTGCTGGGGCTGGGAGCAGGCTTAGGCTACGCGCTGTACAGTATTTTCAGCCGCATTATTCTAAACCGCGGTTACTCCGTATACACAAATGTGTTCTACAGTTTCGGCGTCGCAATGCTGGGATTTTTTGTTCTCTCCTGCTTTGACGGGAGTATCGGTCAGGTTTTCGAAAACCCTGCCAGAACGGTGCTCGCCCTTCTGTGCGGGCTTCTCACCGGAAGCCTCGCGTATGTCCTGTATACCGCCGGAATGAAGGGCATGGAAACCTCCAGGGCCGCCCAGCTCACCACCATCGAGCCGGTCACCGCCGCGATCCTCGGAAGCCTGCTTTTTCACCAGCCTCTCTACTTCTTGGAGATCCTGGGAATCGTTATGGTCGTCGGATCAGTCGTGATGATGAACAGCGGAGACTGACAACTTGCAGAGATGTTGAAAGATGCGGGTTCAATGTCCTGCTGCGATTTCCAAAGTTGTTTTTTCCTCTCAAAAAGCATATCATTTGTTTTACTACACATTTTACGAAAAAGAGGTACACTCTATGTCCTGCACAACACTTCTGATCGGCAAAAAAGCCAGTTACGACGGCTCCACCATGATCGCGCGCAACGACGACGCGTCCGCCGGCCGTTTTACACCCAAGAAACTCACGGTCGTTCTGCCCGGGGATCAGCCCAGGCACTACGTATCCGTCATCAGCCATGTCGAAATAGATCTTCCTGACGATCCCCTTCGCTACAGCGCAGTGCCCAACGCCCTGGACAGCGAAGGCATCTGGGCTGGCGCAGGCATCAACGCCGCAAACGTAGCGATGACCGCCACAGAGACCATTGCCTCCAACGAGAGAGTTCTTGGCGCGGATCCGCTGGTCGTCTATCACCCTGCCACGGAAGAGACTCCTATGCAGCCCGGCGGTATTGGCGAAGAAGACCTTGTCACCATCGTTCTGCCTTATATTCACAGTGCACGCGAAGGAGTACTGCGCACCGCGTCTCTCCTCGAGAAGTACGGCACCTATGAGATGAACGGCATGGCTTTTGCCGACGTCAATGAGATCTGGTGGATGGAGACCCTCGGCGGACACCACTGGATTGCCAAAAGAGTGCCCGACGACCGCTACGTCGTAAATCCCAACGAGTCCGGCATCGACAGTTTCGACCTGGAAGACGCGCTGGGCGAAGGTCTTAACCACCTCTGCAGCGCGGATCTGAAGGAATTCATCGCGGACAACCATCTTGATCTGTCACTGAATGGCAAACTCAACCCCAGAGAAGCTTTCGGCACACAGAGCGACGCGGACCATGTATATAACACGCCCCGCGCCTGGTTCATTCTTCGCCACTTTAACCCCAGGACCGCGAAATGGGACGGCCCTGACGCCGATTTCAGCCCCTGCGACAATGACCTCCCCTGGAGCATGGTCCCCGAGCGCAAGATCACCGTGGAAGACGCCAAATACGTGCTCTCCAGCCATTTTCAGGGGACACCCTACGATCCCTACAGTGAATGCGGCGATCCCTCCATGCGCGGTGCCTACCGCTCCATCGGCGTCAACAGAACCGATTTCCTTGCGCTGCTGCAGCTGCGGCCTTATGTGCCTCAGGCTGTTCGGGCTGTCGAATGGCTGACCTTCGGATCTAATGTGTTCAATACATTTGTGCCCTTTTACACGAACACCGAGAAGGTGCCGGTCTACCTCTCAACCACAGAGGATCAGGTTGACACGGGCAGTTTCTACTGGAACTGCAGGCTGATCGCAGCACTTGCAGACGCACAGTTTAAGCCTTGCAAGATTCACATCGAGCGCTATCAGATTAAGACTATGGCCGAGGCACACAGGATTCTGAACCAGTCGGATCGTCTGGTCGGTGAACTGCTTGAAGTCGGTGCGAATCCGCAGTCCGTCATTGATTCTGCAAACGAGGCACTGGCAGAAATGCTGCAGAAACAAACTTCTGATGTCCTCGGCAAGGTTCTGCATGAAACCAGCAACAAGATGAAAAACGCGTATGCGAGGTCAGACGCGTAAACTAATGACACAAAAGGTGCAGCTGCCCCGGGCAGCGACACCTTTTCTTCATCCTATCTCCAGCACATCGATCAGCCTCTCTCTCGGAATCCCGCATCTCTCCAGAAACCGGTCCGCCTTGGCGACAACCTCAGGCGAATTCACATGCGCCGCGTGATGCGCATCCATGCCGTAGATCACGGAGTTTCCTTCCCGCGCAGCGATCTTCCAGAAGAGTTCGCGGGGATAATTCCTGTCCTCGCGCACGCCGAGAAGATTGATCTCCAATGGCATATCGATCTCTTTGCAGAATCTACACAGTTTCGTCATTTCCTCTTCATAAACATCATCTAGTCCTGTGAACCAGACCACATCCGGATGGGCAAAATAGAGAAACTTCCCCGTCTCCAGCGCCTCGCGGGTCTGCGCGCAGTATTGCCGCAGGTATTCGACACGATCCGTCTTCTCACCGCAGAACGGCGCGTACATTCCGTTCCCCAGATAGTGCTGTCCCAGGATCAGATACTCGATGGGATAAGGCTCGATCAGCCGCATCAGAGGCTCCCACAGCGTGTAAAGGTATTCCGTTTCCAGCCCCAGATGGATCTCGATGTCGTCCTTATATTCCCGCTTCAGGTCCAGAACCGTATCCACATACCCTTCCAGCTCTTCCGGCAGCATCTTGACCGGACAGACGTATCCTCCCGGATACACCTGAGGCGTATGATCAGAAAAGCCAAGGATCTTAAGCCCGGCCTCAATAGCAGTCTCAACGTATTCTCTCTCCGTCCCGTCTGCATGGCGGCAGCGCCATGTATGTGTGTGGTAGTTAGCGATCATTGCTTCGTCTCCTCCGTCTCTTCGATCATCTATTATAGGACAAAAAGATCGGCCGAAACATCCAATCTTTTGAAAAAATCAGATGTTTCGGCCACGTACCGTTGTCAACTTACAGGAGGAAAGGCCTCCTTTTTTTGTCTATGCCAGAATTTCCATAAACGCGCGGGCTTTCTCCATCGCGTCATCGCCGCCAAGAACAGCGGAACCTGCAACGATCGTGTCAGCGCCGGCGTCCAGCACTGTCTTGACATTGTTTACCTTGATGCCGCCGTCCACCTCAACGCGGAGCATGGGATTGTTCCTGTTCGCTTCCTCGCGGATCGCGCGGATGCGGTCCAGAGACTCGGGGATGAATTTCTGACCGCCGAATCCGGGCTCCACCGACATGACCAGCACCAGGTCTACGAACGGGATCAGGGGCTTTAAGACCTCCCAAGGGGTCTTGGGCTTAATGGAAATACCCGCCTTCATGCCTGCTTCGTGTATCTTGTTAATGAGACGGGTCGCTTCCTCGATGGCCATATCGGGATCATTGATCCCTCCGTACGCGAAAGCTCCGCCGGGCATTACCTCGTAATGGAAAGTGAGCATCTGCGCGCCGGCTTTTGCAACCGCCTCAACATGGTCCGCAGGATTATACACCATCAGATGCGCGTCCAGAAACAGATCCGAGATCGCGGAGACGCTGCGCATCACCGGCTCTCCGAACGAGATCTCCGGCACGAAATGACCGTCCATAACATCAAAATGAACCCACTTGGCACCGCCATCCTTCACCGCATCAAGCTGCTGTTTGAGCCTGCCGAAATCTGCCGACAGTATAGAAGGAGCTAAAATATTCATCTGTCTTCCTTTCTCTTCTCCACTTGGCACAAAATCACTTTGCGAAGTCTCACTTAATAGGAGCGTCAGCGTATCCGTAGTCTCTCTCGATCTGTGTGATCATTTCGACTCTGTTGGCGTGACGGCCGCCCAGTTCTTCCGCTTCAAAGAAATTGTCAACGATCATCTTGGCCAGCTCTGTACCAACGACGCGCTGTCCCATAGCGATGATCTGGCAGTGGTTGTGCTCCTTGACCATCTTGGCCGTGAAGCAGTCCGAGCAGACGCCTGCGCGGATTCCGGGGACCTTGTTAGCCGCAAGAGAAATGCCGACACCCGTACCGCACACCAGAACTCCCTTGTCAATGTCGCCGCGGCGGATCGCCTCAGCTACTTTCCTGCCCGCGATGGGATAATCCACCTTCTGGTCAGGGCTGTATGCACCAAAATCTACACACTCATAGCCCTTAGATTTCAAGTGCTCGAAAAGAACTGACTTGAGTTCGATCGCAGCGTGGTCACTTCCAAATCCTATTTTCATTATTAACCTCCCGGCAGCTGTGTTTACGATGATGTGCCGCAATCCCAGTGTCTCAGCCGCCTTTACACACTGATTGTGCCCTAAGTTGTTTCTGTCCGGATCATCAGACCGAAAGATCTTCAAGGATCTCATACATATACTTCAGGCCCTCGGTCATTCCGCCCTTCATGCTCAGCGCCTCGTCCACATCGTAGTCCACGAAGTTTCCGTTCTTGTAAGCCACGATCCGGTTGGACTTTCCTTCGCACAAGAGGTCGACCGCCTTCGCGCCCATGACAGAAGCGTATACTCTGTCGCGGCAGGTAGGCGTTCCGCCTCTCTGGATATAGCTCAGGATCGTCGCGCGGACATGGATTCCGCTGATCGCCTGAATGCGCTTGGCCATCTTGCTGGTGTCTCCCACGCCTTCCGCATTGATGATGATATTGTTCTTCTTGCCGTTCTCACGATGCTTGGCAATGGTCTTCATGATCTTGACTTCATTATAGTCGTAAGTCTCCGGAATGACAACCGACTCCGCGCCGTTGGCAATACCGCACCAAAGCGCGATGTAGCCCGCGTTCCTGCCCATGACCTCGATCATACTGCACTTCTCGTGAGAGGAGGCTGTATCGCGGATATTGTCAATAGCCCGCATAGCGGTATTCACTGCCGTATCAAAACCGATGGTATAGTCGCTGCAGGAGATGTCGCCGTCAATCGTGCATGGAATACCGATCACATTCATCCCCTTATGAGCAAGCTTCTGGGCACCTTTAAAGGACCCGTCGCCGCCGGCGATCACCAATGCGTCGATCCCGTTCTTTCCGCAAGTTCCATTTCTGTAGGGATCTGGTCTCCGGGCTTAAGTTCCTTGCGTATCATCGCCTCGACAAGACTGTCTATGATCTGCTGTACGACAGATTCGCTTTTGATTCTCTTGAGCTGAATCATAAGTTCCTCCCCGCATTTTTCTTCATTAATCGTTTTTGTTACCCCGTCTTCTGCATGAATTCTGTCTGCGAGACTACTCTCTCCCCCTCCCGCAAGCAGACTCTCATCTGTTGACGACATTCTTCGGGTCACCCTCCACATAAGATCTTATATTATCTACTGTAATGTCCATGATCCTCTGACGCGCCTCTTTGGCCGCCCATGAAATGTGCGGCGTGATCAGGCAGTTCTTCGCCGTCAGGAGCGGGTTGTCCGCCTTGATCGGCTCTGTTGACACGACGTCCAGAGCTGCGGCAAATACCTTGCCGCTGTTAAGGGCGTCGGCCAGGTCCTGCTCGACCACGAGCTGTCCGCGGCTGTTGTTGATAAGGATCACGCCATCTTTCATCTTCGCAATGCTGTCCTTATTGATCATTCCCTCTGTGGACGGGAAAAGCGGGCAGTGAAGGAAGATTACATCCGACTGCGCAAACAAAGTATCGAGGTCCACATATTCCGCTAGTTTTGCGCCCGCTTCACTCTGGAAACTGTCATAGGCAATGACACGCATACCCAGCGCGCCCAATATTTTGGCCGATGTCTGGCCGATCCGTCCAAGTCCGATCACGCCGACGGTCTTTCCCGCGAGCTCGATCATCGGATAGTCCCAGTAGCACCAGTCAATGTTGTTCTGCCAGCGGCCTTCCTTGACAGTCTTGTCGTGATGTCCGTAGTGCGCGCAGATCTCCAGAAGGAGTCCCACCGCGTACTGTCCCACGATCTGTGTTCCGTAAGTAGGGACATTCATCACAACAATGCCCTTTTCCTTTGCATAGGCAGTGTCGACGACATTATATCCGGTAGCCAAAACAGCGACCGCCTTCAGGTTCGGGCAGGCGTCCATTGTTGCCTTCGTGATCGGGGTCTTATTGACAACGGCCACCTCGGCGTCGCCCAGTTTCTCCGCGATCACGGGTGAATCCACATAAGAGACTCTGTCATAAACCGTTACTTCGCCAAAAGCTTCCATTCCTTTCCAGCTCAGGTCACCGGGATTCTCTGTATAACCATCAAGTACAACTATTTTCATAAGTCCTCCTTTTTAACAAAATATCGCAGCACGATCGCTCGCACTGCGATATTGATCATCGGTCAAAACGCATTATAACACATCTGACGATGATGACAGGCAAGGCTTACCAGATCAAAGTGTAACAACAACCTTCTCCTTGTCGGACTTAAGAGCCGCAAGGGATACCTTCAGAGCCGCGATGCCGCTCTCAAGAGGAGTGCGGATCTCGCTGCCGGTGGTCAGAGCATATATGGAGGATAACTATGAGCGATCAATTAAAAGCAACCAGAGAAGGTTTTGGAGATGAGATCGTTGAGCTTGGAAAAGCCAATAAGAATATTTGTGTCGTAGATATCGATATCGGTAAGTCCTGCAAGACCCAGGCTTTCAGAAAGGCTCTTCCCGAGCAGTATTATAACGTCGGTATCGCTGAGCAGAACGGCGCAGGCGTAGCAGCCGGTATGGCAACCTGCGGAAAGATTCCTTTCGTAGTAACTTACGCGGTATTCGGTTCCGAGAGAATGCTCGAGATGATCCGTCAGGAAATCTGCTATCCGAAGCTGAATGTCAAGATTGCCTGCTCTCACGGCGGACTTACACCCGCTAACGACGGCGCTTCTCACCAGTGCGTAGAGGACCTGGGCGTTCTTCGTACCATCCCGAACATGACCGTGATCATGCCCGCTGACTACTATTCCGCAAGAAAGCTCGTGGCAGCTGCCGCAGCTTATGACGGACCCGTTTATCTGCGCTTTACAAGAGACGCTATCCCGGTGATCTATGATGATTCCACGCCTTTCGAGATCGGCAAGGCTCATATGATCAGGGACGGCAAGGATGTCGCGATCATCGCTAACGGCGACACTGTCCGCCTTGCGATCACCGCTGCCGAGGAACTGGCTAAGAAGGGCATCGACGCGCGCGTCGTCGATATGCACACTGTTAAGCCTCTCGATGTTGACTGCGTAAAGGATTGCATCGACAAGATCGGCAAGATCATCACTGTCGAGAATATTGTCGCGACTGCAGAAGTTCTTCAGTAACAAAGGCAGTATTTCCGGGTCACCCCGGTTGCAAAAACAGATTAAAGCGCAGGTAATTATGCGTTTCCCTTGCTCATTCCATAATATGCATCCTGCGCTTTTATTCTGATATACTGTGTTTCTATACCCTCAAGCAGAACCCCCCGCAAAGGCGATAATCCTTTGCGGGGGGGTTCTGCAATTTGTATTCTGTTCAAATTGTTCTAAATAATCTTCTTTAAAGGTCTTCCGCGTCCGGGTTGTCCATATCCGCCTCTTCCGGGAAATATGTCCTGCGGATGTCCTCATTGAGATTTGTGAGGTCGCGGTTCAGGATCTTCTTGTAAATCGTCTCATGCGCGTCGTAAAGTTCCTCTCCTCTTCCGGATTCGAGCATGTTCAGCACAGAACGATAGCGCATCTTGTAGGTCATCTCTCTGACTACATTGTTGATCCTGTCGACGATCGGATTGTGGCCCATTTCCGAGACTGTATCGTGAAAAACATTATCTGCAATAAAAACGTTCTCGATATTCTCAGGTCCCTTCCCGATCTCCTTTTTAAGGATATCAAGCTTCCCTCTGAGTTTATCAAGGTCTTCCTCGTTGTATTTGGCGATGGCAAGTCTCATGACGCCGACTTCCATCATCTCTCTCAGTTCCATCAGGTTGACATAGTCCTGGCTCTGGTGAAGAATGACGCCATATACCATGGGGTCGATCATGATCTTATTAAAACCGTTGCAAACGAAAGTTCCCTCTGCTCTGCGTATTTCAAGGATGCCGTAATATACAAGGATCTTTATGGCCTCTCTGATCGAGTTTCTTCCGACTCCGAAGCTCTCAGCCAGTTCCAGCTCTGTCGGGATCTTATCTCCGGGCTTGAGCTCTCCGGCAATGATAGCCTTTGTAATGCTGTCCACAACAGTCTGCACGACTGATTTGTTCTTTATTTTCTTGAACATTCCCTCACTTGACACGACACCTACCCCGCATACTATGTTAAAAATTTATCATTTTATTCTGAAACTTTCCCCCAAAAGCCCCATTAGAAAGTTATATCACATAATCTGCCAAATCACAATATGTTTTAGTCTTTCCCCTATGTTTTTAAGTATACATACTTTACACAGTTTTTACAAAACGTATTGTTTCTTGTACTCAAATTTTCCGTCGTTTTTCTCCTCCAATGCTTTGATCGCATGGTAGGTATACTCCGTGTATGGAACACTGACGCCGGCCTGCCGCGCTTTCTCCATCAGGACGCCCGCAAACATATCGATCTCCGTGTGCCTTCCGGCGTCGAGGTCCTGCAGAGTCGAAAATCTCGCGGTCTTCGCGCAGCTGTCCCATGCCAAGGCAGGGCTTAGGACATCGATTCCCATCGCAGCACCGACCTGATATACCTCATCAAAGAGCTTCTTTCTGAGAAAGGCAACATGTTCCGAGTCAAAATAGGCGCCAAAAGGCAGGTTAAGGACAGCCTGGGGAAGGTTGTAGCAGATATTGGAGGCATATTTTGCCCACTGATCCTGGACGATATCTTCCACAAAGTAGACACTGCAGTCCGTACCTTCAAACAGCTCCTCGATCGCCATGATGCGCTCCGTCTTAACAGGGATGCCCTTCTCGCCCAGATAAATGCCCCATTTGATCGTCGGATCGAATGTGATCACACTCCTGCCGTCTTCCCGGGTCCTGCGCTCGGAGCTCACCCGCATCAGGGAATAAACAATCTGCGAAGGATCAATGACCTTTCCGATCTTCTCCTCGGAGTCTATGCCGTTGAGCAGAGAGAGGACAACCGTACCGGGAGCCGCGATGGTGCGGATATCCTCCAGAACAGAATCCAGAGCAGTATACTTGACCGCCACAAGCAGAAGGTCCGCGCCGCGTGCCTCCTGAGGCGTCCTGACGGCAGGCCGGAATATTCTGACCGCTTTCTTGTCGTCGATCAGGATTCCGTCCCTCTCAAGGCGCTCTTTTCTCGCTCCGTCTGCGACCACGCAGAAGTCGACGTCTTTCGTCTGAGAAAGACCATATAGTATATA
>Ga0256405_10011486_pt1 | contig 11280 bp, 7 predicted proteins | sample RumenRJG_02DNA_FD_189096 | JGI IMG/M metagenome (GOLD analysis project Ga0256405, IMG submission 189096) | Bovine rumen microbial communities from Lethbridge, Alberta, Canada - RJG_02 | ecosystem: Host-associated > Mammals > Digestive system > Stomach > Rumen | place: Canada: Alberta | collected...
TGCGCACGGCGGATTGGGCAAGAAACCCAATGAAATCGAGGTGTTTGCAATTCCGGTTTGCAACACCAGATGCTACACATGTCCATCTGACGTTGCAACAGCGCATCTGACTTTTCAATTCACAAAGCGATAGCATTGTCCTGTTGGCGTGTGACGCGTCCATGCCGTTTTGATATAATAAACGGCAAACATTCAACTTGAGGAGTCAATATGCTTACTGCCTGTGTCATTGCGTCAATCGCCTGCCTTGCGTCGCCCGGAGAGGCGGAGCTTGTCGCAAAACTTCCAGCCATCTTCGAGAAAAGCGCTGCGCACTACCGCGCGATCGACGCTGCTGCGACGCCGCTAATGAACTCTGGCAACGTGAAAGAAGCCGTGCCGCATGGTGACAAGCCGTATGGCGAGCGTCGAGTCCCACACGGGTGGAATGCGAAGAAGAATGCGCTCGACATGCGCTCCATCTACTGGTGGACTTCCGGCCATTTCCCAGGGTCTCTTTGGTATCTCTACGAGGCGACGGGCGACGAGTTCTTCAAGGAGAGGGCAATAGTCTGGACCGAGTTCATCGCGCCGAACTCGAAGGTCTCCGACAATCACGACGTTGGCTTCATCATGTACTGCTCGTTCGGCAACGCCCGTCGCCTTCTCAAGACAGACAAGTACGACGATCTTCTGCGCGAAACTGCGGCGTCTCTCTCTCAGCGCTTCAACCCCGAACTTGGGCTGATCAGGAGCTGGGGGCCGCTTAATGGAAAGAAAGACTTCCTCGTCATCCCAGACAACATGATGAACCTCGAGCTTCTTGAGTGGGCGGCGAAAAACGGCGGCGAGAAGCGGTTTGACGAAATCGCGCGCTCGCATGCGACAAAGACTATGGCGCACCACTTCCGCGCGGACGGTGGAACATACCACGTCCTTAACTACGACCAGCGGCCTGGCTTCCATGGCGCGGTGCAGGAAATCCGCCGCGGGCAGGGTCTCTCGTGCGAGACTGCGTGGAGCCGCGGGCAGAGCTGGGCGATCTACGGATATACGATGATGTACCGCGAGACGAAGGATCCCGCCTACCTTGTCTTTGCCCAGAAGGTCTCCGACTTTGCAATCGATAATCCCAACATGCCGGAAGACGGCGTTCCGTACTGGGACTACGGCGCACCGGGCGAGGAGCGCGACTCCTCTGCCGCGTCTGTCATGGCATCGGGGCTTCTCGAGCTCTCGACTTTCGTTGGCGGCGAGAAGGGCGCGAAGTACCGCGCGTTCGCGGTGAAGCAGCTCCTTTCGCTTTGCTCTGACGCATATTTCGCAAAGCCCGGCGAGAACGGCGACTGGCTTCTCAAGCACGGTGTCGGCCATAAGCCGGGATACAGCGAGATAGACGTTCCTCTCGACTACGGCGACTACTACTTCCTCGAGGCGCTTCTGCGCTTCCGCGCGCTTGGGAGGTCGCTTCAGGACGAGATCGACGCGACTGCGGCGAAGGGCGGCGGCAAGGTCGTCGTGCCCGCGGGCGAGCACTTTTGTGCTGGCCCGATTCGCCTTAGGAGCAACATCGAGCTTCATCTCGAAGAGGGTGTATGACACGCCCATGTCGGATTTGTTACAATAATGGCGTCGATGGGGGTGTGTCCTTATCGCCTACAAACACAGGGAGGTCGTTATGTGCAAATACGCAGAAAGGTGGCGAAAAGTGTCTGGTCCTTTCGGATTTGGTCGATGTCTCATAGTGGTGCATTAAGCCATTAACTTTCAATAACGGCATTGACACCGTTAGAATGGGTTGGCTATCAGGAATCTTGGCAGCCGACCCATTGCATATAGCCGTCCATACCATTGACGCGCGGCGCACGGGTTTAGTATAATACGTGCGGACGTAGAACGGGTATTCCGTTAAGGAGGTGAAGATGAGCATTACATTGTCTATACCGCCCGCAATTGTGCAGGAAGTGCGCGAGTGGGCCGAGGCAAACGGTACAAGCTTAAACCAGTATGTGCGCGACTGCCTTGAGGCGAAGTGCGCGGAAATTCATGACGCGCAGAAGCGTAGGGCACTGGAATTCAAGTCATTCATGGAGTCCTTGCCTGTAGTCCGCGCTCCTAAGGGCTGGAAGTTCGATCGTGAACGCGATGGTCATCGCGAGATAAAGATAAGGGTGGGATCATGAGATTCTTCGACACAAATATTCTAGTGTATGCGGCGACGGACCAAGATCCACGCAAACGCGACATCGCTCGCGAACTCATCGGCCATGCAATAGAGGTGAATCATGACGGTTGCATCTCGACGCAGGTTCTTGGGGAGTTCTGCAATACGATGTTGCGGAAATCGTTGAGGACTAAAGAAGAGATTGATGGAATGCTTGACTACTTCCGAGAGCTTCTTGAGATTGACGTAACCATCGACCTCGTTCGCCATGCGCTTGCAGTCAAGGAGGAATATGGCATCCAGTTCTACGACGCGCTGATTGTCTCGTCCGCAGAGAAGCTTGGCTGCCACGAAATCGTCACTGAAGACCTCAATCCTAATCAGACTTATCGGGGCATGGCCGTCGTCAACCCATTTAAGTGACGTTGTCGCGGTGCGCGAGAAAAGAGGGCGGCTCTTCTTCGCAACTTGCTGCGTCGACGGCACTAAGCTCGACTGGTCCAAGCGCGAATGAGGCACACAGCTTCAACCCTTAAGTGCGTTGCGTGTTCGTGCATTCCGTCCTCTTTATATTGCTCTCTGAAAATGCTATAATGCACATCAAAATGTGTATTATAGTAGGGTCAACAGGAGACCGCAGAGATGGAATTCAAGGAGCTTATCGCGGGATTTGCCGCGAAATTCGGAATTGAAGGGCTTGACGGCGCAGACGGCGTGGCGGAGCTTGACGTCGAAGGCATCCGCGTGGAGCTGTTGGACGATCCGCAGTCGCGGAGCATATTCGCCTGTGCCGAGATTGGACACCCGCCGCCAGACGCGAACGGCGCGTTCGGCGCAATGATGCTGCAGGCCAATTTCCTCCTGCGCGGCACGGAGGGCGCGACGCTCTGCCAGAACCCAGAGACCAGCGCCTACGCCCTTGTGCGTCCGTTCCCGCAGGCGCTAACGGACATCGAATCGTTCGCCGCCGGCCTTGAATCGCTCGTAAATCAGGTGGAGAACTGGCGCAAGGCGCTTGCGGGCCTGCGCGAGGTCGAATCTGTACAATCCACAGCCCCGGAAACGGACGATTCGCACCATGACATGCTTTCAAGCGGATATTTTCATGTGTAACCTTTTTGCGTCGCGTGTGTATACAGGTTGAAAGGTTGAAAGGTTGAAAGGTTGAAAAGTTGAAAAGTTGAAAGGTTGAAAAGTTGAAAGCAAATGTAGAAAGGAGCTGTAAAGATGCCAGGCCCAGGTGAGATTAACGGATCGCAGCCGTTCAAGCTGACGGTTGAAAGCTTCAACAGGTCGAACAACGTCGCGGGCGGCGGCGCGCGCGCGAACGCGCCGGCGGCGCTGAACAACGCGCAGCCCGCCGCCGCGCCTCAGCCCGCCGTCGCGCAGGCCCAGCAGCAGCGGAAGGGCTTCTTCGCGTGGATCATGAGTTTCTTCAGGAGCGCCGAGCCCGCGCCCGCGCCGGCGCCGCGCGTCGCTGCGACTCAAGTTCCGCCGCACAAGCAGTTCAACGACCGCCTCTTCAATAATGTGGAGCTCAACGCTTTCGCGGCGCTTCCGCAGAACTTCAGGGATGCGCTCATGACGCTGGAGGAGGCGCTGTGCGCCAAGTTCGGCGAGACGATCGTCGTCAAAGACGACAATCTGTGCGAGCAGCTGACGTCGACCAGATGCAAGATGACCAGAATGAAAGCGCTTGTCGATCAGGCAAACGCCGCCGGGCGCGAAATCACGGTCGAAGAAATCGTGCAGGAATACACGGCGCGCGCGAACCAGCTTTTTGTAGAGGCGGCGATCGGGGAAAAGTTCGCCGCGATGTGCAATGCCGGAAATGTCGCACTCGGCGGATCGCCCCTCTCCCAGGGGGCTTTGATAGCAAAGCGGCATCCGGAAATAGCAGAGGAGCTCTGCAGGTGCAACACGCCGGCTGAGATCGCACAGGCCCTCGAAAAACACAGTGAGAAATTCTCCGCCCTCGTCGAGACGCGGCGGGCGATAAACGAGGCGATGGCGGGAGCCGGGGATTCATGCTGCGAAAAGCTTGCGTCCGCCCTCGGCATGCACAAGAGCCTCGTTTCGTCGATGGTCGAAATGGCGAAGCTGAAAAACAAAATGCTCGAACTTGGAAACCAGATGATGGGAGGGACATACCCGGGCTGCACGGATCCTGGATTCAGCGCCAAGGCGGCGCTGGAGAAGGTTGTGGACGACTTCGTCGACGGCCGCACAGGGTATCTGGCGGAGATCGACTCGCTGAACATCAGCGACAGTCTAAAGCAGCGCTGGAAGGCGACGGTCCTCAACGCCCGCAACATGCCGGTCATGCGCCCGGCGCAGGTGATGCAGCTGTCCGCCGCCGTCAATCTCGGCAAGCTCGAGGGTGCGCTCGGCAATGGCATTCCCCTCAAGCTGCGGTGCGATATCTTCACCGACCTCAACCGGGAGCTGCGCGAGACAATGCGTTCGGTTCTGGGGGACCAGGCGTTCAAAAAGCTCGGCGCCGAAGAGTTCACCGGGCTGACGACTCTTGCCGAGGACATCGCGCTTTCCGGCAAGCCGGATCTTATGCAGAAGATCAGGAACGCCAAGGCCCAGCTCGGCGACGACGTCTCCGTGGAGATGTCCAGGACGGCCAACACCGGCGCCAGCACGTTCGTCTCATCCCTTCTCGTCGTCATCCAGCCGACGGCCGAGAACCCGTTGACCAGCGAAATGAGGTTCGCGGCGGCCGTCAACACGGAGATCGACGCCGCAATCGCAGAGAGCGGCGTTACCGACGCCAATGTGATTGCCGACGTCAAGAAGGCGCTGGTCGCGCAGGGCAAGGGCGTCCTCAAGGGCGCGACGACGCTCGCGGCGCTTTCCGAGTTCGTCGACTCCGTCAAGGGCCAGGCGCAGGTGCTGGCGCAGACGCTTGCCGCCGTGGCAAGGGGGCGGGAGGGGGCCAAGAGTCTCGCCGCGACGACGATTGCGTTCTCCACCGGCCTCGGCAAGGGGTTTGTCCTCAACAACCTCGACACGTCGTCCATTGCGTCCGCATCCGGCAAGCTCCGCTTCCTGTACGACGACATCGTGTCCCAGGCGAAGAAGGGTCCGGTCGACTACGTGGCCAACGTGAACAAGGCGAACGACATCATCACGAAATTCGCGAACGACAAGATCGCCATCCTGAAGGCCATTGACGAGGCGGGGTTCGATGTCGCGGACCGCGCGAACTACATCATGAATGCGCTGAAGAGCAGCACCTGGAGGGACGCGAGCGTCGTGCCCGTCGCCAAGGCCCTCTCCGAAAGCGCCAACATAAAGGCGGCGTTCAAGGCACTCGCAGGCGTCCGCGATCCCGAGCAGGCCACGAAGCTCGCCGCTAAGGGAATCGCCGAGAACTTCCGGATTTTTGCGCAGACGTTCTCGCACGAGATCCTCTCTAAGTATCCCGAGATGGCGCAGAAGATGATTGAGTCCAGCGACCTGCAGCAGCTCCTGCAGATGATGACGACCTCGCTCCTCACGAAGGAGATGCCGGAGATGTCGGCTTCCCTCGCGCGCCTCGCGGAGTCGGGCAAGCTCTCGCAGGTCGGCGACAGCCTGAGCGCCGCCATGAACGACATGCGCACGCTGAAGATGGACTACATGACGCTCGAGCAGTACGGTCTCGTGGGGAAGCCGGACCCGGACAACGAGAAGGTCCGTAGAGCCTTGCACAACCCCAATCTCGTGTTCAACCAGGCGAAGTACGACAAGTGCGTAGACGACGACGCCACGCTCAACATCGCAAACACCTTCTTCTGCACGATGACGGCGGACTTCCCCACGAATGCCGCGTTCAAGGACGCCGACAGGTACATCGCGCGCAAGCTTATCGGCGGCGGAATGGTGACGAAGTACTCCGAGGGGCTTTCGCAGGAGGCGGTGCCGATCCTGAAGAACCTCGTGGACCGCCTCGACTGGCGTCCGAATTTCGCGATGGAGTCGGATGCGATCGTGAGGGGCTTCGTCGAGGACCTCAAGAACTGGCGCGACATCGCGCCGGGATCGGCGGATTCCGCCGGGCTTGAGCAGGTCCTGCAGCGCCGCATGAACGGCTACATGACCGATGCCCTGAAGGGCTTGACCCAGCAGGCCAAGCTCATCAACGTGGGCGGCATGGAAGTCTTCTCGACGTTTAGCGCGGACATTTCGCGCGGCAACACGTATGTCCTGAACGGCACGAAGATGCAGATCAAGTCCGCTGCGGAGATGGTGGGCGAAATCAAGCAGGCGCTCGGCAACGATCCGGCCAAGCTCAAGGCGGTGTCGGTTGTCTTCAACCAGCAGATATTCGGCGAGCTTACCACGGCACTCCCCAACAAGCTGGCGTTACCCGGATGGAGGCAGGGACAGGCAGACGAAGAGATCGCGAACATCCCAAACATTGAGAAGTTCGCATCCCGCGACATCAACTTGACTGGCTACCCGCTCTTCCAAACCGGCGCCATGACATTCGAGCTTGACGTCGCGCCTGACGGCAATTCGGCGAAAATCCGCGCCAAGACGGAGTCGAAACTCTGCGGCGACAAAACGCTGATGGCGAAGGGCCAGGACGTCGGCAAGTGCATCATAACTCAGGAGTTCACGCTGGAGTTCGGCAATGAACCCGTAATCAAGGACCTCAAGATAGGACAGACGTTCGCATGACACATCAGGAACTGCTTAGGAAACTCGGCGAGACCGCCGGAATCGAGCTGGAGCTCTCCGGCCACAGCACCGCCGCCGCGAAATTCGACGGCGACGAAGTCAACTTCGAGTCGGATGGCGAGAGGCTCTACATCTACGCCGACATCGCGTCCGCAGAAGGGCGCGAGGCCGACTTCGGCAAGCTCCTCGAATTGAACAACCTCTTTGCGGGGACGGACGGCGCGACCATCGGACTCGACCGCGCGCGCGGCACGTTCACGCTCTGCCGCATGGTCGAGGGCGATGCCGAATACGCCGCCTTCGAGCGGGCCGTCGCCAGCTTCGTGACGGCGCTTCGCCTTGTCCGACGGGAACTCGCGGAAGTCGGAGACTCATCGCCCGAGCCGCATGACGCCAACGGACATCTCCATGGCGGGCACATCATGCAAGTGTAGGGGGGAGTTTAAAGTTTGAAGTTTAAAGTTGAAAGTTTAAATTTTCTAAGACAAAACAAGGGGGGGTACAATGCCGATACAAATAAGCGCAGCCACAAAGGCCAACTACAACAAGTTCATAGATTTCGCGAAGACGCACAACGGCGACACGGTCGCCCGTTTCAAGGGAATGCCCGTCGGCGACTACAAGGGCGCGTTCGCGTCGTTCAGGCGCACGGCAGACATGAAGACGGCGAACGACCAGGTGCGCGACTTGTTCCGCAGGACGATCGCCGACATGTTCGGCGGCGAGAAGTTCATACCAGACATCGTGCGCGACAACATGAAGCTCGAGGACTTCAACAAGGGCAAGCCGCTCACGGCGCGGCGCATCAATCTCGTGAAAATCGCCATCGACACGCTCGGCGGCGGCAAGTTCACCGACCCCGCGAGCGTCGGCAAGGCGACGGCGATGGGCTATGTAGCCTCCGAGCTGCCGAAGCTCGCGCGCGTCGCGAACATCTACCAGCAGGCGATGGGCTGCACAAACGAAGAGGCCGAGGCCGCCGCGCTCGACCCGAGCTCGAAGGCGCGACGCCTCTACGACTACGGCGGACGCTTCACGCAGAATGCCGAGAGCTTCAAGGCGGGCCTGAAGCTGATTGACGACTTCAAGACGTGGTTCACCGACGTCTGCGCGGCAAAGGGGACAGGCCCCGGCGTGACGGCCAAAAACTACTCCACCGATCTGCCCGGGGAGTCGGCCATGTTCGGCGCCGAGAAGTTCATCTTCGAGGAGCTTGCCGTCAACGAAGGCATCGCCCTTGACGCGCGGGACAAGGAGGCGGTCTTCGGCGTGGAGCGGAACCCCGCCTCGCGCTTTGTCCTGCGCGGCTTCGCACATACGCAGTACTCCACGCTTGCCCAGATGCCCTCCGACAAGCGGCAGCTGCTCTACGCCGTCAACGATCTTTTCCATCCCCTGGCCCTTGATGGGAAGGAGGGGAAGAGAATCAACCAGGGCGGGGTCTTCATCGGCCGCGTCATGAAGCATGCGGGCGAACTCGCCGCCCTCAAGGCCGCCGGCAATCTTACGCGCCAGGCCGCTTTCGACATTCTCTTCTCCGACATTCCCGAGAGCGAGAAGGGCGCCCGCGATGCCGAGGCGTCGAACTACCTCGAAGACATGCTCGTGGAACGCCTGCCCACCGCACAAATCATAAGAGCCGTATCGCTTCTTGTGAAAACCGGCGCCTCCGTCGACGAAGTGGTCAATGCCCTGGAGAACAACACCACTCTGCCGAGAGCCCCCCACATGGCCGATATCGGAAGATCCATTAATGCCTTCGGCATGAAGGGCGAAGGCGGCATCAAGTCCATGCGCGACGACATCTACCGTCCCTCGATGCCCACCTTAATGCCCGACGACAAGGAGATCGTGGGTGTCCGCAACCGCTACGTCTTCAAGTTCGCGGACGAAACGCTCGAATGCGGCGGCACCACCGAGGAGGCCGCGATGCCCGTGATGGAGCGCATCTCGTCGAAGCTCCGCGAGCTCTGCACGGCGGCGCATCCCGAGCAGCTCGACATGGTGGCCTATTCCCTCGGACAGGGACCTCTCGGATCTCTGCAGTGTCTTTCCGCCTACGGCATCAACGCGAACGAGCATATCCCGGTCGAGTACACCATCTCGAAGAACCAGGAGACCGGAGCCATCACCATTGCCTACAAGGAGCCGGAGAACTTCCCCGTCAAGTTCAACTGGACGGTCACCGTCAACGTAGACGGATCCAGCACCTCCACCCCGATGCGTCTCGACCACGGCCAGTACGAGGCCAAGGCGATGACGTTCGTCGACCAGATCGCCGCCAAGCTGCCTGGGAAGAGCGAAGCCGCGGCCAAGAACATGATCAAGGACGTGCTTGCGTACTGCGGCGACGATTTCGAGCTGAAGGACGTCGTCTCTCGGACGATCCGCGGTCTTTGCATCACCGCCACTGCCACGATGCGCACGCACGACGAGATCAAGGCGCGCATCGACGCGATCCGCGCCAATCTCGAAGAGGTGCGCAAGGCGGCGGCAGGAAACAATCGGATCGAAAAAGCCGGCTTCAACCTCCTGTGGGGCATGAACGGCAAGAGCGTTCCGCCGGGATTGATCGGAAAAATGCTCAAGGCCGCTTCCGCCGAGAAGCCCGGCGAGTTCTCCAAGCTCTCCGCGACATCGACGCCGCAGCAGATCACCAAGGCCGTCATCGAGATGCGCGAGGCCGTGGAGAACGTGATGCGCAACGCCTACGTGCAGGATTATCTCGAGGGTGCCGATGAAATGGGGCCGGCGCGGGCATTCGCGTTCTCGGTGCTCGTCGCGAAGTTCCCGGAAGCGCAGCTCAAGGGCGTGAAAGACGTGTTCAGCTCCGAGACGATGTCGAAGCTCTTCACCGTCATGGACGATCTCATGAGAGACAGGAGGCCTGCCGGCGCCAAGCCGGTCTCCAGAAACATTTCCTCGTTTATAAGAGAGCAGAGCATGGCGCTGGAGCAGGTGGTACTCCAGTACAAGAAGGCTGTCGAGAGTTTGCTGGGGCAGGAAGAAGGCGATGGCGTCAGACCGTTCGAAGGTCAGTTCGACAAGACGGCCTTCGGCGACAAGGATATCCACGACCTCTTGATCCCGCTGGCCGAACGCGACGAAGCGGCCGAGCTCGACGCCGAGCGCCGGCAAGAGTACATGCCCAGGGCGTTTCCGCGCGCCCAGTCCAACGCGATCACCGCCTACGCCATAGCCGGCGAAGACAAAAAAGAGAAGGTGGACAAGCTTATCCGCGTCGCGCTCTCGCACTGCGCCGCCAGCGAAGAAGCCGTCAACTACGTCGCCGCGAACATCGACAGGATTCTCGTCTCGGGCAACGGAACGCTTCGCACGCTCGAGGAAGTGCGCGAGCAATCCCTCGCCGTCGCGGCCAACCACGTTTCGCAATAGCAATCGGTTGCCGCGTTTTGGTATAATATTCCCGAAAGTGGAATCCAAGGTGTAACCTTTTGCCGCACGGCGAAAGGTTACACACTTTTTCGCGACACGCCCGATTTCTCGGCTTGCGATCCGTTCGGCGGTGGCCGAAGGCTCGGGGAACCCTCGGCGAATACGCCGTATCCCCTCGCTCGGACCTTCGCTCCCCCGCCTCACTTTCTGCCGCAACATGCACCTTCACTCAACAACCATTCCTCAACCACGCGCCCATAACCCAACCAACCCTAACTCACCATCCTTCGTGTCGAATCCAAGGGCGATTCCGACATAACCATCCCACATCCACGATCCTCCAACCTATGCAACATCCAACCTGCGACTCATCCACAGATCCAACGACGAATAATGGGATATAATCTGGAAAAAGGGAATGCAAGCTCGCCCGTCCTACGCCGCCTTTATCCGCACATTTCTCGAGTCTGGTCCTGATCCCTCCGCCTTTCCCCTCATTCTCTTCAACATCCGCCTCCACCACAGCTTCTTCGTCCGCTCCGTAATCTCATTCGCGTACCGCTCCCTCCATCCCGCGAGCATGTTCGCGTCCTCCACCAGCTCCGGGTCCGTCAGCGCGTCCAGCCGCGCCATCAGCGCCGTCGCGCTCGGGCTGATTCCGTCCACGACTTCCAGCCATATCGCCCTCGCCCTCACGACGGAAAGCTCCGGCACCGCCATCTTCGATCCCACATTCCCGCCGGGTTTGCCCACATCGCCACGCTCCTTCGCGATTTCGTCCGCACCGTAATCTCGTCTTTCCCTCCCCTCCCGCGCCGCAGCCGCCTGCGGCAGCACGACGTCCGCCGGCGTCGGGTCCGCGAGATCCGCCACCTGCTTAAGCTTCTTCGCGACGGCCTTGTAGCGCATCGCCGTCGTGTACTTCTCGTAGATTTCCGGCAGGTTGTCGCATAGCCAGCCCTTTACCCCCGGATTGCGCCCGACGATCACCCCGTCTTCATTGCGTCTCAGCGAGTTGTCGAGGTAGCACTCGAGGTCCTCCAGGAGACTCCCGAACCTGATCGCCG
>Ga0256405_10011489_pt1 | contig 11277 bp, 9 predicted proteins | sample RumenRJG_02DNA_FD_189096 | JGI IMG/M metagenome (GOLD analysis project Ga0256405, IMG submission 189096) | Bovine rumen microbial communities from Lethbridge, Alberta, Canada - RJG_02 | ecosystem: Host-associated > Mammals > Digestive system > Stomach > Rumen | place: Canada: Alberta | collected...
TCTCCGATGAGCATCATGTGCCTCTTCTGCGAGGCAGCCTTCTTCATGACCTCCACGGCCCTGTCCTGACCGATGACGCGGTCGGACATCTTGTCAGGGATCTCGACATCCCTGGTGGACCTGAAGGACTGGTTGGAGATCCACTCCTCCGCCGTGACATCGGCGAGGATGGGTTCGTTCTCGTCTTTGTTCTCCATGTTCTCCCCTTCTATAGCAGTTAGCTTAGATTGCTCTTCTATATAATGATTGGTATCTGTGACTCCCATCTCAGTCACCCCTCTTCGCCATGTAGACCAGGGCAATAGCCATTATGGCGCAAATGATTCCCACGAGGATCCAGGGTGCGTACTGGGTTAGCTTGGCGACTATGCTGTTATCGGCAGGCCAGCTGTAACCGTTGTTGTTCAGGGTCTCGACGTCGAAATCGTAGACGAGACCGTTGGAAAGGCTGATGGGAAAGGCTTTGTGCACCTTTGAGAAAGGATCTCCGTCTGCGGAGGTGTACACTCCGGCGCAGAGCCACTGCTCCTTGTTCTTGGCGGTGGCATTGGTGGCGCAGTCGGTTCCGTAGACCTTTCCGTCGACCAGCACCTCGTTCCATGCGAACAACTTGGAATCGTTGCCGAAGAATCCGTAGACCTGGATACTGGAGACACCGACTTTAGCGCAGAGTGCCTTGAACATCGCCGCGTAGCCGAAGGAGGTCATGTGGTTCTTGCCTTCCACGGTGTTCGCCGCTGCGACAGCATAGATTGTGTTGGCGTAGGCGTAGGATTCGTTGTTCTCCACGTATGCGTACTCCTTCCCGGTGAGGAGGGAGTTGATGCTCTTGACCTTCTCGGACTCGGTGGTACCGGAGATTTCCTTGGCATTGACGGCGGTGGTGACCTCGTTGACCTTGGTGGAGAATCCGTCCTTGAAGACAGCGTCGACACCCACACGGAAGCTTCCGCTGTCTCCGGTAGCGATTTCGGTTATGGTGGGCTTCACACCGCTGACGGTCCAGGTCCAGAAGGACCAGTTGAGTCCCTCGGACGCATCGAGCTTGGTCGCCATCCATGCAGTCTCGATATCCTTCTTGGCGGTATCCTCATCATTACTCAGCTTTGCACTGACCGAGATGTAGTATCCGCTCTCGTCGCCGCCGACGGAAACATCGGTGGGGAGAACTTTCAGTGCATCGTAGACGACCTTCTGGTCTGCGGTGAGCTGGTTCCTGTAGTACCCGTCATACGTATCGGCGGCCGCATCCGATCCGGAAGCGAGGATAACCGAAGCAGAAGAGCACAAGACGACCAGCACACACAGGGATGCGATGGCCGCGAATTTCATTTTCATCGCCAGCTCCCTAACTATTTTCTCTATATAACGTTGATTCTACACATGTTTTGCGACGATTGATGAAATCATCGCTGTTTTCTGATATCTGGCACATAGGTTAACAGCTCAAATAGGAAGCTTCCTCGATAAGGATATTAGGCCGTAGCCCTTTACGGGATTCATGAAGTTCAGGGACCTTGATATCCCCGACAGCCTCAAGGATGCTTTGGAGGCCCAGGGATTCATAGAGATGTATCCTCCCCAGGCGGAGGCCATCCCCAAGGCCCTCACAGGGAAGAACCTGGTCGCTGCGGTCCCGACCGCCAGCGGTAAATCCATGATAGGATTCATCCCGGCCCTGAACACCGTTCTGAAGAAGCATCTGCATGTCATCTACATCGTCCCCCTGAAGGCGTTGGCCAGCGAGAAACGTGACGACCTTGCCAAATTCTCGCATCTGGGTATTAAGGTCGTGATGACCACCGGCGACCCCGACAGGGACGACGACATCTCCGATGCAGATATTGTCATAGCAACCTCCGAGAAGGCCGATTCGATGATCCGCCACGATAACAAGTGGATCACCGACCTGGGCCTGGTCATCGCGGACGAGGTCCACATGATCCACGACCCCGGAAGGGGACCGACCTTGGAAGTGGCAATGACCAAGTTCATGCGCAGGAACCGCAACCTGCAGGTCATCGCACTATCGGCCACCATCTCCAATTCCCTCGATCTGGCACTGTGGTTAGACGCCGACCACGTAAAGATGGATTGGCGCCCTACAGTATTGAAGGAAGGAGTATTCCTTGACGGAACGATAGACTTCGAGGACGGCTCTTCGGTAGAAGTACCCCCAGAGACCGACGGCCTGTGGGGGATGATCAAACAGACCGTCCTCGAGGGAGGGCAGTGCATCATATTCGTGAACTCCCGCCGTTCCACCGAGGCGGTGGCCACCAAGTTCGCCAAGAAGATGTCCGAGATCTCCGGGACCGTACTGAGCGATGCTGACTACGCCCTCCTCGAGGGAGGAACCGAGAGCACCTCCATAGGAAAGAAACTGGCCGACTGCGTGAGCTGCGGTATCGCATTCCACCATGCCGGACTCGAGTACAAGCAGAGGCGCTGCGTAGAAGAGGGCTTCCGCAACAGGAACATCAAGTGCATCATCGCCACACCCACCCTCGCTGCGGGAATAAACCTCCCTGCCCGCAGGGTAATCGTGAGGGATACCTCCCGCTTCGAATCGAACAGCGGCAATGTCCCCATCCCCGTGATGGAGATCAAACAGATGTGCGGAAGGGCCGGACGTCCCGGTTACGACCCCTGGGGAGAAGCGGTCCTGGTGGCCAAATCCTTCGACGACAAACAGCACCTGATGGACGATTACATCATGCAGGAGACCGAGAGGCTCACCTCCAAACTCGGCAACGAGAAGATACTCAGAAGCCACATCCTGGGTCTTATCGCCACGGGCGATGCGGAGAGCGAGGAGGACATAGTGGATTTCATGTCCATGACCTTCTACGGGGCCACCTGCGACCTATATGGAATAGACAGGGTCATCTCGAGCGTGGTGAACTTCCTGGCCGAGCAGGAGATGGTCGAGAGGAACGGTGATTCCGTCCGCATACTGCCTTTCGGAAAGAGGGTGTCCGACTTATACATAGACCCGTGGTCGGCGGTCATCCTGAAGAAAGCCGTCCTGAAGATGAACGACGAGACCGACGAGATGCAGATCATTCAGGCCGTCGCCTGCACTCCTGACGTCATGGGCATGTACCCCAAGAAGGACGACTATGCCGAACTTGAGGCACTGGATGCCGAATACGACGGAAGGTTCCTGGTCTCCATCGTGGACGAATGCGGAGGGGACGGAAGCTTCGACCTGGAATGGGACAACCACATGGCCGACCTGAAGACCGCCCTGCTCCTGGTCAGGTGGATCAACGAGATGCCCGAGGACGTCATGACCGATACCCTCAAGATCGGTCCCGGGGACATCCGTTCAAGAGTAGATACGGCAGATTGGATACTGTATGCCATGAACGAGATCGCGTTGATATTCAACCCCAACGCCTCCGAAAAAGTAAGACCTATGCTGACCCGTGTGAGATACGGTGTCAAGGAGGAACTCATTCCCCTGGTATCCCTGAGGGGAGTGGGAAGAATGAGAGCAAGGACCCTCTACTCCAACGGTGTGCACGGGAAGGCGGAGATCGGACAGATCGACGTCGGAGAACTGGCGGCCCTGCCGAAGATCGGAAGGTCCCTGGCCGAGAGCCTGAAGGAACAGGTGAAGTTCATGCCCAAATCATCCGCACCGCCGGAGGAAGAACCCCGCGACGACGAGATGGAATACATGCTTGAGAAGATGGCCGCGGAGGAGGAAGCACGCAAGAATCCTCCTGAGAGGTCGGTCCCGGGATCGAAAGCGAAGAAGAAAAAACAAGTCAGTTTAGATAGTTTTTGAATAATCCTTCGAAACAACTCCAATTATATTGCTAATTTACTTATTCTACATATACTATACATATACTAATCATGTCCTATGAACCGCCTTTCACAATCAGTTCGGAAATGCTTGATATAGTCGTCCGCATCACGGAAAAGCTTGTCCGTATCGAAGGGTACGAAAGACTGGATCGTAGCCCGAGACTGAGGAAACAGAACAGAATAAAATCTATCCACTCTTCCTGCTCTATCGAGGCAAATTCACTCTCCCTGGGACAGGTCGCAGATATAATAGACGGACACAAGGTCATCGGTCCAGAGAAAGATATTCGCGAGGTACAGAATGCCTTTGAAGCTTACTCACTTCTCGGTTCTTTCAATCCCTATGATATGAGTGAGTTTCTCCGCATTCATGGTGTTTTGACCAAAGAAGTTGCTGATGAATCGGGAATGTTCCGCAGCAAAGGTGAGGGAGTTTTCTCAGGAGACACATGCATATTCGTTGCACCTCCACCGGAAAGGGTACCAGAGAACATGGCCAATCTCTTTGAATGGCTGAGTAAAGCTAAAGTGACTGTGAATCCCTTGATAGCGTCCTGTGTATTTCATTACGAGATGGTATTCATCCATCCTTTCGCTGATGGGAACGGAAGGATGGCTAGATTATGGCAAACGGCCATTCTCGGAAAGTGGAGACCTATCTTCTACTGGATTCCTATTGAAAATAGGATAGAAATGGCACAGCAGGAATATTATGATGCCATCGACAAATGCAATCATGTGGGCAACTCAGATCTATTCATCCTGTTTATGCTGAGAGTTATCAATTCGTCGCTAGAAGATGTAGAATATGCTCTGAAAACCGCCGAAGAGGTTCTCCCCCCATCGGTTTCAAGACTTACTGAAAATATGGAAAAAAACATCTGGTATTCGTCACAAGAACTTATGGGACTGCTAGAATTGCACTCTCGCCCTATGTTCTTAACACATTACCTTAAGCCAGCGATTTCGAGGGATATCATCGAGATGGAGTATCCCGACAGTCCGCGCAGCAGATATCAGAGATACAGACTTAAAAGGTATTGACCCAGAAGGGAGATTTCTCCCCCTGGGTCATGTAAGGTTTTCAGTCCTTGGGAGCGGCCGCTTCCTTGAGGATACGCTCGACGTCCGCCACATCGTTCCTGCAGGGGATGGGCTTGGGGACATTGTTGAGGATGGTGTCGGGATCCTTGAGACCGTTTCCGGTGCAGATGCAGACGACCTTCTCGTCGGGCTCGATGATTCCCTGGGCCCTGAGCTTCTTGAGTCCGGCCACGGATGCGGCGGAGGCGGGCTCCACGCAGACTCCCTCGGTCCTTCCGAGCAGGAGCTGGGCCTGGATGATCTCCTCGTCGGTGACGGTGGTGCAGACTCCCTTGGTGTCGTACATGGCTTTGAGTGCCTTCTTTCCGGAGATGGGGTTTCCGATACGGATGGCGGTAGCGATGGTCTCGGGGTTGGGCTCGGCAATGATGTCCATGGAACCGTCCTGGAAGGCGGTCGCGACAGGGCAGGAGCCGGCGGCCTGGATTCCGGTCAGCTTGGGCATCTTCTTGATCCATCCGACCTCCATGAGCTCGGTGCATGCCTTGTAGACGGCCCAGATGTTGGCTGCGTTTCCGACGGGCAGGATGATCCTGTCGGGGACCTCGTAGTCAAGCTGGTCGATGATCTCGAAAAGAACGGATTTCTGTCCCTCGGGCCTGTAAGGGTTGATGGAGTTGAGGAGGTAGAGCTTCCTCTCGTCGTGCATCTTCCTGGCGAGGGCGAGGGCATCGTCGAAGTTTCCGTCGACGGAAAGGACGTTGGCGCCGAAGAAGAGCGCCTGTGCCAGCTTACCCATGGCGACCTTGCCGGAGGGGAGGAACACGGCGCACTGCATGCCTGCCTTGGAGGCATAGGCTGCGAGGGAGGCGGAGGTGTTTCCGGTGGATGCGCATCCGACGACCTTCGCACCGAGCTCCTTGGCGTGGGAGACACCCATGGTCATTCCGCGGTCCTTGAAGGATCCGGTGGGGTTGAGTCCCTCGAACTTCACGAAGGAATCCTTGACGCCGAGGGCTTCTCCGAGGGCCTCGGTCTTGTACAGGGGGGTTCCTCCTTCCTGGATGGAGACCTTGTTGGCCTCGTCGACGGGCATGAAGGGTGCGTACCTCCAGACACCGAGCTTCTTGGACCTGAGGTCCTCGGGGTTGATCTCCGAGACGGCGCTGAGGTCCATCTTTACGGTCAGAAGTCCATTACATTTGGGGCAGAGGTTGGCGTAAGGGTCAGTGACCTCCGCGCCGCACTCCCAACATACTACTTTGTGTGCTGTCATCGCAATCAAATCCTCCTGCATCCGGCACCGCAGTCGGTCACCCAGATGTCGCATTTTAAACCGTTTTCTGTGAACACCTTCTTCACGGCGTCACCGATAATCTCTCCCTTGTGGGTGTCCTTGTCGTAGAAAGACATGACACAGGGTCCGGATCCGCCCAGGAACGAGACCAGTGCGCCGTGGGTCATGGCCGCCTTCTCCGCATCCTTGAGATGGGGGACGAGGTGGGCACGAGCCGGTTCGAAGACCACGTCTCCGATGGACCTGCCGATGAGGGGCAGGTCGCCGGTCGACATTGCGTATACCAATGAGGCTGCGTGACCGACGTGGTAGACAAGGTCCTTGATGGTCACGCTCTCGGGGAGAACGGCCCTGGCGGCCGCGGTGAGGACCTCCACGTCGGGAAGGGCCACGACCAGGCCGAGGTTCTTCGGGGGTTCGACCCTAAGGACCTCGAAGGGCTCGTAGGAACGGATGATGGTGAATCCTCCGAGGATGCACGGTGCGACGTTGTCGGCGTGCATGGTTCCGGAGGTGTATCCCTCTGCCGCCGCTGCGCAGAGGATGACGTCGTTGAGACTGAGCTTCTCGCCGGTGAGCACGTATCCGAGGTATGCCCCGCCTGCAGCGGAGGCTCCGGAGGAACCCATTCCGCTGCCGGGACGGATTCCCTTGGTGATTTTCACTTCGACTCCGAAGTCGGCACCTGCCTTCTTCAGGACCTCCTTGAGGGCGATGGTCACCGAGTTCTTCTCGGGGTCTTTGGTGATCTTCTCCGCACCGGGCCCCTCGATGCTGCTGATGACGATGCCGGAAGGGATCTTGCGTCCCTCGACAATGTCGTACGGTTCGTGGAAGGCGAGGCCGAAAGTATCGAAGCCCGCACCGATGTTGGAAGTTGTGGCGGGGGCCGCGATCTTCACCCATTCGTTGCTCATTGGTATCTCCTGCGTGCGAGTATTCGTCCCTAATAAAAAAAGGGTTGGACGGCGGGACACACGGACAGGTTCATAGCTTATCATGCATGACCGCGCAGATCGAGCTCAGGAGTGCTTCGCATCCCTCCAGGATGTCGTCGAAGCACTAGGCGAAGTCGCCGGTGTACCAGGGGTCCTCCACGTCACGGAACTCGCCGGTGTGCTGCATCAGCATCGAGACCTTGGTGCCGGGATCGCTCCCGCAGAACGAACGGAGGTTGCGGAGGTTCCTCGAGTCCATGGCGACGATGAAATCGAACCTGTCGTAATCGTCCTTCCTCATCTGTCTGGCACATCTCTTCTCGAAGAGGATCCCCCTGCGCCTCAGCTCCTCCTTCGCGGGAGGATAGATGTCGTTCCCGAGCTCCTCCGTGCTCGTCGCACAGGACTCGATGTAGATCTTGTCGGAGAGCCCCTCCTTCGCCACCAGGTCCTTCATGACGAACTCGGCCATGGGCGAACGGCAGATGTTGCCGTGGCAGACGAAGAGGATGCTGACGGTCATGTCCGTCTCAACGGGCACGGACGTATATATCCTGTTGGGGATACCCCACGCGTGACAGACGTTCAGGTGATCGGTCTGAAGGGGGATTTCTCCTTCGACGACGCGGTAAAGCATTTCACCTCCCTCGGAGGGGAGGTGGTACTCTTCGATCCTTCCGTGGTGTGCGGGAAGGCCCACATTGAAAGTGCGGTCATGCACGCTGACAGGGCCTTTGCCGAAGGCACCAACCGCGCCCGCAATATCCTGACCGAGATCGTCCTCTATGCGGCATGCGAGAGGCAGATCGGGAAGGCCATGAAGAAGATGGCTCCAAAAGAGGGTTCCAAGGGCATGGTGGCCGCAGTGCTGAACGTCAAGGGGGAGCTGAAGATCGATGCTCTCGGGGCAGTGAGGGACGATTCCCTCTGCGATGCCTCCGAAGAAAAGGCGAGGAACCTGGGAGCGGAACTGTTCGAAGGGATTCCCCCGGAGGAGTGCGTCCTCGAGCAGGTTGCGATGGTCGACCTGCTGAAACCGTGATACCATGGACCGCATAGACATTCTGCACGGTATCATCGAAGCAGAAGACCCAGATGTATTCTGGGCACGCGAATGGAAGCTCAGGAAGATCCTGGAAGACTGTTCCCTGAGTTCGGATGATAAGGAAAACATCATCCGTTCCTGTACCGAGGACCGTAAGCTTACCAAGAGGTTCCTGTCCGAGCCTTCGTTGGATAAAACGGCGGACATACAGAAAGAGTTAGAACAGAGAATCGGAGCAAAGGGGATGAACTATCTCCGGGACATCCACACCGCCATCCACTGCTACGTGCGCAAGGAAGTATCGGAACCCACGGGGGAGTTCGACGACGGCAGGTTCGTTTACAGAGCGGTGCCTGCAAGGAGACAGTGTCTAGACCTGCTGAAGCCGATGACCCCGCCCGCCTATGATTTGGCGATTCCCGATACCGTGACCGTCTCGGGGAAGGAATGGAAGATCGTGCATATCTCGGACAAAGCGTTCGAGGGATGCGATGCAATACAGACAATAAAACTGCCTGCGAGTCTCGAAACCATAGGGAAGAACGCATTCTGCAACTGCACTTCGCTGAGTTCGGTTGATCTCCCCCGCCACCTCACCGTGATCGGGGATAATGCATTCGCTTTCACCGCTTTGGAGGAACTTCCCTTCAAGGATTACCTGGAAGAGATCGGTAACATGGCATTCTACCGCTGCAGGAAGCTGAAAAAGGTGGAACTCCCCAAGAGGACCTCACAGATAGGTCTCGGGGCCTTCGCCGGATGCTCCTCGCTGGAGACCATCAGCGTGGATGACAAGAACGGACGCTTCATGTTCGAGAATGGAATCCTATACAGCAGGAAGCAGGACCGCATCGTGCAGGTAGTGGGAACATTCAAAGGGAAACTGTCCCCGCCCCGTTCGCTCATCACCATAGAGCAATACGCAGCGGAGGACTGCGCCGGCATAACCGAACTAGACCTCCCCGTGTCCGTGACAGGTATCGGGGCGTATGCCTTCAGAGGGTGCACGGAACTCGCCAAGGTCAAGTTCCCCATCACCATCGAAAGAATGGGTGCTGGAGCATTCTCCGGCTGCAGAAAACTAACTTCTATCGATGTGCCAGCATCCCTAAAATCCATCGGAAAACAAGCCTTCTCCGGATGCACCTCGCTCGAGGTCGGGGAGATTGCAGGAAAGGTCTCCTACAAGGGTCTGAACATCTTCGAGGGATGCACCGGACTGAACAGGATCACCATCCGCAAGGACTCAGAATACACCGACGCGGACTTCCCGAAGATCACACGGATCAAATTTACCAGATGATAAGATGGAGAATGCGGTAACAGTAAAGGAGCTCAGGAAGAGCTACGGTGACATCAAAGCCGTGGACGGAATATCGTTCAAGATCCCGCAGGGTTCGTTCTTCGCCTTCCTGGGACCCAACGGTGCCGGGAAGTCCACCACCATACAGATCCTTACCTCCATACTGAAGCAGGACTCAGGGGAGGTATCGATATTCGGCAGGTCCCCCAGGGATCCCGAGTCGAAACGTTCCATAGGTGTGGTCTTCCAGGATCCGAAACTGGACAAATCGCTCACCGTGAGGGAGAACCTGGAGACCAGGGCCGCCCTCTACGGGCTGAAGGATGCGGAGATGAAGAACTCCGTAGGACTTGTGATGGAGACCACCGAATGCACCGAGTTCGCCGACAGGAAGTACGGCGAACTGTCCGGGGGACAGAGGAGGCGCGTGGACATCGCGAGGGCACTCGTCCACAGGCCTCAGTTATTAATCTCAAGATGACGCAACATTTAGCACTAGGTTTTCTTGAATCATCGATGTGTCTGTTTTTCGATAGGGTTTCTGCCTGATTCAGAAGGATTTCTATGAATTTTCACGGTTTTAAGACGGTTTTTACGTAAATACAGACCGTACGAATCGTACCTACGATGAGGGGGCCAGTGCTATATAGCACTATACCGACGGTACCGATCCGGACATGCCATCGGATGCTGCAGTATTACATGTACACCATAGCTTCAAATAAGGACATATCGAAAACATCATTATGTACAGGTCGCTGAAGATGAGGATCGAACCGGACTCGGAGCAGAGGAAGGTGATCGAGGCATCGTTCAGATACCACTGTTATGTATACAACGCACTCATCACCGCCTGCAAATCATATTACAGGAGCAGCGGCAGGCTGCCTTCCCAGTTCGATCTCAACAAGCTGTGTACGAGGATCTGGCACAACTGTCCCTTCCTTCACAGGTACCTCTATCAGAATTCCATGAACGAGACCGCGAAACGCGTACTTCAGGCATTCGCCAAATGCGAGGAGAACCGCAGGAGGAAGGAGAGGAGGAACAGGAGGAAGTCCAAGGGAAAAGCCGATAAGGAGAATGCCGAGGTCACCACACCTCCGGAAACAGGATTGGCATGCCCCAGGTTCAGGAAGCCCTCCAGATTCCATTCGTATACCAATCCCCTGCACATGGAGGTCTTTACCGAAAGGAACGGCAGACGCATGATGAAGGTCTCCAAGGTCAAGGGTCCTATCCGCTGCTATAACCGGAAGACCCCGGTCCCCGGGATTCCCAAGACCTGTACCATTGGAAGGGTGGACAGGGGCACCCATACCGAATATTACGCATGTCTCTCCTGCTGGGACGATATCGAACGCCGCAGAGGGGAGGAGTATATAAGCGAACATTCCCCCGATGCCGTGGGAATAGATATGGGCGTATCCAAGACCGCCACCCTGTCCGACGGCACAGTGTACGGTAACGATCACATGTACTCGAAACTGCTGGACCTTTTCAGGAAGAAGCACGAGGCATTCAGCACTATGCTTCCGGGCACTCCCGGATACAGGAAGGCAAGGTCCCGCCTGAGCCATCTCTACGGGAGGCTCAGGGGGATCCGCAGGAACAATGTGGAGACCATCTCCCGTCAGATCGTAGATGCTTTCGACATAATATGCATGGAGGATCTGAAAGTTGGAAAGATAAGAAGCAAATCCAGAGGAAAACGCATGACGAACGCATACGACGACGCATCCCTGGGGATGCTGAGGAGGAGGCTCATCGACAAAGCGATAGAAGCTGGCCGTAGGATAATCCTCGTCGATTCCAAATGGACGTCCCAGGT
>Ga0256405_10011490_pt1 | contig 11277 bp, 7 predicted proteins | sample RumenRJG_02DNA_FD_189096 | JGI IMG/M metagenome (GOLD analysis project Ga0256405, IMG submission 189096) | Bovine rumen microbial communities from Lethbridge, Alberta, Canada - RJG_02 | ecosystem: Host-associated > Mammals > Digestive system > Stomach > Rumen | place: Canada: Alberta | collected...
AAAGAACTGCTGACGCTGATGGTAATACCCGAGGATGAAGATGCCTTGTGCCTCGAGCGAAAGCGTCCTTGGGAATGGGGCTTCCTGCATCCGGAGAAGGTCCATGATGCGGCCCACCTGGATTTCATGATAGGCTCTGGATTTCTCCGGGAGCTTTCTCAGATGATGCTGAGAAAGCTTCTGCAGGACGGGGAACACCCGGGCTGGCGTCGCGCAGGCCGCATTGAAGTAACGATCTTTGATGGTCGCCAGGATGCCCGGATTCGCATCCTGCTGGATGCGCTCGAGGACGGCAAAGAGCCGTCCGAGGACATAGGCTGGATTGGTAGAACTTTCATCAAGTGCCACAGTAATCTTCCTCCCCTTGTTCTTGATGAGGCAGGCTTTGAGGATGGCCGCCCGCCGGAAATTGATCTTGTGCTCGTCATGCTCTGCGCGGATGCGCAGGAGGATGTTTTCGTAAAGCGCTGCAGGATACGGATCGTTCATGAGGATGGCACGCAGGACGCTGCCCGCAAGAAGTGGCGAAGCAGACTTGTCGCGGGACTGCGGCTTCACGGTTTCTCCGAGCATCTGCCAAATAGGGATGGACGCCTGTTCTTGAAATTTCGGCCGGACAATCTCCATGCGCTCCTGATGTGCGAGCGTGCTCTGCAAAAAGCCGCCAAACGTCCCCGCAAGAAAGAATCGCACAGAGAGACGTGCCGCATTCGGAGCAATGCCGAGGATATAGAAGGGATTGTCAAACGGGATGTCAAGGCCTTCATAAGAAACGCTCCGCCCCTCGCGCACATGCTCGAAAAATGCATGGAGCGTCTGATCCGTCATCGGATGCTCGGATTCCTTTCCGAACACGCAGGATGCGAAAAGGTCCTGGCATGCTGCATTCTCCTGCTCTGCCCAATAGACGATGGTCGTATCTCCGAGCCGGACGGTATGAGCATGGTCAGAAATCAGCAGGTTGAGCGCTGTCGTGTAGGCAAAGGCAGCATATTCGGAAACTGGGGCATTGAAGCTCTGCGCATCTTCATTTCCGAAAGACTCGAAAGCTGACTTGCCCTTGTTGTAAGAGATGAGCGAACCACCAGATGGCTGCGCCCCGACAACGCCCTTGATTGCTGGATGCAGCCTTGCAATAGGCGCATGCTGTCCTGTCAGCATGCAGAGGCCATCCGGTGCATCACTCTCATTTCCAAGCGCAGACATCCATGCCTTGCGGATGGCCGGATCGTCCTCGGCAAAGCATTCTCCGATGCGAAAGACGATATTGCCGCCCGACTGCACTTGCGGAAGTTCTGCCGCAATGCCTTCTGCCGCATCTGCACCAGCGGGATTCCAGCTTTTGAAGAATGCTGTAATGGCACGTGCCGCAGGACTGTCAAGGCCCTCGAGGATGTGAAGATGCTTCTCCTTGCTCGCCTCATGGCACTGCTTCGTGCGTTCCGGTTTTCCTTTGTCCGCGCATCCGAGAATATACTCCGCATTGTCGCAAAGGAACTGGGCACAGACGCCAGACGCACGTTTTGCTGGCTGTGGCACCTCCATGATTTTCGGCACCTCGACATTCTTCTTCCCACGCTGCACCGTTTCATTGAGCGGCAGAAGCCTCAAGGGGGTCCCATCCTCTGCGAGTTCGAGTGCCCAGCTGACTTTCGCATTCGCCCAGCCGTAGCGCGGCGCACGCCCTTCATTGGCTTCCCGTTCATAATATTCGACGAGTTTTGTGAGGATCATCGGAGCACCTCCACATTCCGGACATCGAGCACGCCATTCTGGAGAGCCGCACGGAAGAACATCGGCTGGATATTCCGTACATCATGATAGTCCATATCGTAGAGCATGAGGCCGAGGTCACGGTCGCCGACACCATGCTCGATGGCCTCGCCCTCCTCAATGAGACGAAATGCTGCAGGGAATTCTCGACAGCCGAGATACGGCTGATGGAAGCACTGCCCTTTGCGTGCGCGACGCGTGAACATCTCGGCGAATTTGCCAGGATTGTCTGATGCATTTGCCTTGTCCGTCATCTCGAAATGCGCCTCGATAACATAGCGGACATCACGCAGGATCATCGCCGCACGCTGCTGGATATCCTCGCCCGTATAAATGCCAGCGGGCGTCCCTTTCGTCATCGCGTTGAAGATTGCTCCTTTTTCCGCCTTCACCCCGACTTCGTTCCGCCGCACATTCGTAAAGCGGATGGGACGGCAGACATGAATGCGGTCGATGCGCCAGACGAGGCCTGGATGCCAGAAGATGGCCTCGAGCACGCCGCGCGCAGCCGATGGCGTCATGCAGTCATAACTCACGCGTTCGACCTTGAGTTCGGGGCGTGTGAAGCACGCATAATCCCCCTTGACTTCGAGCCGGATTCCATAACTCATAAAATCACTCCCTTCGATTTTCAGAAAAAGTCAGCCTGTCCCGTCGGCACCTGTTCCAAAAGCCCTTTTTCATCATCATAGCAGGCATCGTCGACAAGGATAGCGAAGTCCTCCGCTCCTTCGACAGGCTCGACTTTGCCCGCATCGAGAAGCTCCCGGTACACCGGCCGATAGACGCTGACAGCATACTGCCCGGCACGGCGCATGAGCGTACGGCTTGCCGTTCCATAACGGAGCGCTTCCGCGATGCGCTCCGCTTCCTTTCGCTCTTCCTTATCCTGGATGGCGAGCACGAGCAGCGTGACCGTATCTTCGTCGATGAAATGAAATGCATCTGCAATTTTGCGGAAAGGAAACTTTTCCTGCGTAACAAGCCTGCCAATCTCCTTTGCATCTGTATTCCTGAGCATATGAAGTTCCTCAAAATACGCTGCAATCGCCTGCGGCGCTCCCGGATCCTCTGGATATTTCGCAAGCACCTTGCTCGCGATGGCAGACTGCAGGCGGATGTAAGAGGGTGCCGGGTCACCAAACGAAAAGACATGAACAAGACTCTCATCCAGCGCTCTCTTTCCCTCCCGGTTGCAGCGTCCAGCCGCCTGTATGATGTTGTCAAGGCCGGCCATCTCGCGATAGACGACAGGGAAATCGAAATCGACGCCTGCTTCGACGAGGCTCGTCGCCACGACGCGGCAGACCTTCCTCGTCGCGAGGCGCGCCCGGATTTCCTGCAGCACACGGCGGCGGTGGGCCGGATAGAGATTCGTCGTGAGATAGTACCGACCTTCCTCGGGCAGGAGGTCATACACCTCTCCTGCCCGGCTCTTGCGATTCACGATGACCAGCACCTGTTCGTTCTCTTCGAGACGGACTGCCAGCATGGCAGGAGAGGTCTTCCCGGCGTCCTGCACGATGCGCGTACGCCGGAAGAATGCAAAATCTTCATCACGGTGCGCTGCAATCTCGACGGGCGGGTCGTTCGGGAAGAATGCGCCGAGCGACGGCTGTGTCGCCGTACAGAAAACCGCCGTACATCCATAATGCTCCGTGAGCTCACGCACGGCTTCCATCGATGGCTGGAGATATCCCGTCGGGATCATCTGCGCCTCGTCGAAGATGATGACGCTGCCCGCAATGTTGTGAAGTTTGCGGCAACGGCTCGTGCGGCAGGCGAACAGCGATTCGAAGAACTGCACATTCGTCGTCACGATGAGAGGCGCATCCCAGTTTTCCGATGCCAGGCGCTTGCGGTCGCCGCCATGTTCGGGGTCATCCCAATCCACCTGATGATGATGTTCGAGCACAGCATCTTTCCCGACCATGCCGCGGAAGACATCTGCCGTCTGCTCGATGATGCTCGTATACGGGATGACATAGATGATGCGCCGCACGTCGGTCCGCGCCATCGCCGTATGCATCGCAAAAGCGAGCGAAGCCAGCGTCTTTCCTCCTCCCGTCGGAACGGTGAGAGACCGCAGCCGATGTGCTGCCTGATCTCCTGCCGCAATGCACTGCCGCAGGATCTCCGTCCGGCGTCGGTTGATTTCCGTCGTCGGCGCACCAAAGCGCGAGAGGTATGCATCCACCTTTTCTGCAAGTTCTCGACGAGAGGGGAAACCGCCGCGTTCCGGCGCAGCATCCTCCTGCATGAAAGCTTCCGTATCGAGAAAATCTGCATCGACGAGACAGGAATAGAGCATGCGCGTGTAGGCCATGACGGAAAGCTCCGACCTCCATCGGTCTTTCGTCTGTCCCTCTGCAGATTTCTTGATCTCTTCGAGAACGGGCGTTTCCGAAAGCGATGGAATCTCCATTTCCGGCAGTCCGTCGTTACGGAAAGCGTGTGCATCCGGCAGGTCTTTCCGCTTCATCCGATCCAGGAACGTCGGGCCCGTCCCATCAGCCACCTGCGTACCGAAATCCGCCAGACCCGCATGATGACCGGCAACGCACATCGAAGATGTTATCACCTGCGCCGCATTTTTCCGATTACCGCAGGAAAAAATTTTTTGTGCTCCGAACGTGGCATGATCGACGGAACCTCTCCCGCCGCCTTCGCCTCTGAGATAGCGCTGGAACGCCTCGGAATACTTTCCCAAATCATGAAACGTGCCGACAAAGCGCCCCATCGCACCTTCGCCAAACGCAGATGCATAGGAAGCCGCGCGCTCCGCCGTCCCGAACAGATGCTCCCGGAGCAGCTGTACATGCCCATCTTCCCGCAGATGCGCCAGATATGCCATGAAACCATCTCCCACCACTGATTTCATATCAAAAATATTCTTTTCTCTTAGTATAACACAAGTATAAAGTCTCTTCCACTTTTCCAAAGAAAACAAACTTGAAAATTAATGTTGCTTCTTCTGCAAGATAAAAAATGCCCGCCTCTATCAAATCAATAGAAGCGGACATTCATGAAATAATGTTCACGGCAGCGTCTTGAACTGGCTGAACGGCCAGAAGACGAGCATGGCTTTGCCTTTGATGAGGCTGTAGGGCACGAAGCCGACGTCGGCGAAGCGGCTGTCTTCCGAGTTGTTGCGGTTGTCGCCCATGACGAAAACCGTGCCTTCGGGGACGGTCGATTTCGGGTATTCGCTGCGCGTCTTTTCAAGGATGTAGTCCTCGTTCAGCATCTGGTCGTTGACGTAGACGCGGCCGTCCTTGATCTCGATCGTATCGCCCTCCGTCGCGATGACGCGCTTGATGAAGTCGCGTTCCTGGTTGCGCGGGTATTTGAAGACGAGGATTTCGCCTTTCTCGGGATGACGGATGTTGTAGATGAACTTGTTGACAACGAGGCGCTCCTGCGACTGCAGCGTCGGCCGCATGGACGGGCCGTCGACGATGTAGAGCTCCACGATGAACTGACGGATGAGGAAGGCCAGCACGACGGCCACGACAATGGAGATGATCCAGTCTTTTGCTTCCTCGCCTAATGAACTCATTCGATAAATTCCTCCTATAATATGCGCTCAGCGAAAGGACTGGAGCGTCTGATAAAATTCAGGGTAAGAAATGTTCACGCAATCGGGTCGGTCGATGATGACGCCCGGACCGGCCGCGCCGAGGCATGCAAGCGACATGGCCATGCGATGGTCGTCATAGCTTCTGACCTCCGCGCACTGCACGGGCGTGCCGCCGTGGATGACGAGGCTGTCTTCACCCGCCTCGACGCTGCCGGGCGCGAGCCTGTTCCACTCGTCGGCAATGGCCTGCAGGCGGTCGGTCTCCTTGACGCGGAGCTCGCCCGCGCCCGTGATGACGGTGTCGCCTTCGGCAAAGAGCGCCGCCACGGCGATGGCTGGAACCTCGTCAATCAGGCGCGGCATCATGTCCTTGCCAAAACTCGTGCCGTGGAGCTTTGCCGCCGTGATGACGAGGTCGCAAGCTTCCTCGCCGCCGCTCGTCCGCACGTTCTCGCGCTGGATGTCCGCGCCCATCGCTTCGAGCACGTCGAGAATGCCGGTGCGCGTCTCGTTCGTGCCGACATTTTCGAGCACGAGACGGCTGCCCGGCACGAGCGAGGCCAGCACGAGCCAGTAGGCCGCCGAGCTGATGTCGCCCGGCACCTCGATGGCGGTTGGAGCGACGTATTCGTCATTGGCCACGGGATGAATCGTGACGGCTGTTCCCTGCTTCTCTACCGCGACACCGAATGCCGCAAGCATCTTTTCCGTGTGGTCGCGCGAAGTCACAGGCTCGACAACCGTCGTCGGGCCGCCTGCGAACATGCCCGCGAGCAAGATGGCGGATTTCACCTGCGCACTCGCGACAGGGCTCTCATACGTCATGCCGTGGAGCTTCGCCTCTGGGTCGCAGACTGTGATGGGCAGCAGCGTGTTCCCCTTGCGGCCGACGATTTTTGCGCCCATTTGGGAAAGAGGCTTGATCACGCGGCCCATCGGGCGGCGTGAAAGCGAAGCATCTCCCGTAAAAACGGCGTTGAACGGCTGCGGTGCCAAGAGGCCCATGAGCAGGCGCAGCGTCGTGCCGGAATTTCCTGCATCGAGGATGCCTGCTGGCTCCTGAAGGCCATGCAGGCCGTGGCCTGTCACGACGAGCTCGGTGTCCGAAACCATTTCGACCTCGGCGCCGAGCGCTTTCATGCAGGCGACCGTTGAGAGGCAGTCGGCCGCATGGAGGAAGTTCGTGATGCGCACAGGCGTCCGGCCGAGGGCCGAAAACATGACGCTGCGGTGCGAGACGGACTTGTCTCCAGGGATGCGCAGGCGTCCCGTCAGCCCGCGCGTGAGCGGGGTGATGTGCTTTTCTGTATCCATGAGTTTCTCCTTCGCAGAATACAATCAATCGTTCCAGACGCTGTAGCTGCCCGCCGCGACGCCCATCGAGAACGCCGCCTGCAGGTTATAGCCGCCCGTAAAGGCATCGACATCGACAAGCTCGCCCGCGAAATAAAGGCCGGGCACGAGCTTCGACTCCATCGTCTTCGGGTCAATCTCCTTCACACTGACGCCGCCCGCCGTCACGATGGCCTCGGCAATCGGGCGCGTCTTCGTCACCGTCAGCACGAGATGCTTCAGTGCATCGCCCAGCCGCCCGCGTTCTTCGGCCGTGACCTGGTGAATCGGCTTTTCAGGGGCGAGATAGGCCGCGTCGATGACAATCGGAATCAGCCGCTGCGGCAAGAGGTCGACGAGCGCGTTCTTGACCTCTTTGCGCTGGTATTTCTCAAAATCGCGCAAGATGCGCGCATCGAGCTTCTCAAGCGTCAGCGCAGGTTTGAGGTCGAGTTCGAGTTCGACGAAATGCTTTTCGTAGAGCGCCCGCGCCGTCTCGCGCGAAAGCGACAGGATGATCGGCCCGGTCACACCGAAATGCGTGAACATCATCTCACCGAAAAGATTCTGCCGTTCCTCGCCATCGACGAGGAGTTTCACGCGCACGTTTCGAAGCGACAGCCCCTGCACGTCCTTCGGCCACATCTCTTCCGTTTCCAGCGGCACGAGCGATGGCAGGATGGGCGTGACGGTATGGCCGAGCTTTTTCGCCATCTCGTAGCCATCGCCTGACGAGCCCGTGCCGGGGTACGACGCACCGCCGAGCGCGAGGATGACGGCATCGGCTCTGTAGATCGCGCCCGTCACCGTCCGCACGCCTGCTGCATGGCCGTCCGTGAGCAGCACGTCGCGCACCGCTGCCTCTGTCTCAATCGTCACTCCGAGCTCATGAAGCCTTGCGACCATCGCATCGACGCAGTCGAGCGCATGGTCGCTCTGCGGGAACACACGGTTTCCGCGCTCGACTTTGAGCGGCACGCCCTGGTCTTCAAAGAAACGCATGACGTCCTGATTGTCAAACGCCGCAAACGCGCTGTGCAGAAATGCGCCATTCCCCTTGAACTGGCGGATGATCTCGGGCACATCGGCCGCATTCGTGACGTTGCAGCGGCCTTTGCCCGTAATCATCATCTTGCGGCCCGGCCGCTTCATCTTTTCGAGCAGCGTGACCTCCGCGCCATTCTCTGCCGCCGTAATTGCGGCCATCATGCCCGCCGGGCCTGCCCCGGCGACAATTACTTTCTTCATTCGGATTTCCTCTTTGGTCGGCCCTGTACAAGGCCCGCGAGCTCCCGCAGATGCGTGAGCTCTGCCTGCGTCAGCGGGCGATGCGTGCCGCGCGGCACGCCTGCGAGCGTGAGCCCTGCAAACGTCTTGCGCTTCAGCGCTTTCACATCGCAGCCGACCGCTGCGAACATGCGGCGCACCTGCCGGTTGCGCCCCTCGTGAATCGTGATTTCGACGCGCGCCTCGGCGCCGTCCGACGAAAGCACGCGCACGAGCGCCGGCGCTGTCATGCCGTCCTCGAGCTTCACGCCCTCCGTCAGGCGGACGAGTGCCTGTTCCGTCGGCGCGGGCTGGACGCGCGCGACATACGTCTTGTCGACTTCCTGCTTCGGATGCAGCAGGCCGTTCGTCAATGCGCCGTCGTTCGTGAGGAGCAGCAGCCCCTCCGTATTGTTGTCGAGGCGTCCGACGGGATAGATGCGCTCCTTCACCTCTGGCAGCAGGTCGAGCACCGTGCGCCGCCCGCGGTCGTCATGCGCCGTCGTAATGCAGCCCTTCGGCTTGTTCAGCAGGAAGTAGACATGCGATTCCTGCGCGGGAAGCGGCTTGCCATCGACCGTAATGCGCACGTCCGCGGCCTCGACTTTCGCGCCGAGCTCCGTCACGATCGTGCCATCGACGGCCACGCGCCCCGCCGCGATGAGCTTTTCCGCATTGCGCCGCGACGCCACGCCCGCCTGCGCGAGGATTTTCTGCAAACGTTCCTTCAATAAAATAGCCTCCCGTGATACTACATAACGATGGCATGCTTGTCTGTATCCAGCACCCGACTACTCCCCCTGCCACTTCGTGGCCCTCCCCCTCAATGAGGGGGGCTTTCATTAGAAGAACAGCGACTGCAAGCTCTTCCAGACTGTCAGGAAGAACGACTTCCGCTCGGCGTCCTGCATCGCGACGAGGTCGGTCTTTGCGACTTCCCTGCCCTGATATGTGACGCGGAGCGTGCCGATGGTGTCGCCTTTTTTGACCGGCGCCTTGACTGCATGCGGCAGGTCGATCGTCTGCTCGTAGCCTGCCGCGCCATCGACGACCGGCAGCACGATCTCGTCTTTCGTCTGCACGCCGAGGCGCCGCGCACAACTGCCCGTGACAGCGACCGTGCCGACCTGTGCATGCTTCCTAACAACGGTCGTGCGGTCGATTTTCGAAAAGCCATAATCGAGCAGGAGAATCGAGTCGTTCCACATCCAATTGCTGTCGAGCACGACGGCCACGAGCTGGATGCCGTCGCGCTTCGCCGCCGAGACGAGGCAGCGTCCCGCCGCATCCGTGTAGCCCGTCTTGACGCCGTTGCCGCCTTCGTAGAGCCAGAGCATCTGGTTCTCGTTGCGCAGCAGGTGCGTTTCATCCTTGACCCACGGGAACGTGATTTCCTTCGTGCTCACGATTTCCTCGAACTCTGGCAGCGTGTAGCCATACGAGGCAATCAGCGCGAGGTCGTGCGCTGTCGTATAGTGCGCATCGTCGGGCAGGCCGTTCGCATTGACGAAGTTCGTATCTTTCGCGCCGATTTCATGCGCCTTGTCCGTCATAAGGCGGGCAAACGCATCGACGGAACCCGCGATGTGCTCGGCGACGGCCACCGTCGCATCATTGCCCGAATGAAGCATCATGCCGTAGAGCAGCTCACGCAGCGTGACCTCGTCGCCCTCTTCGAGCCAGAGCGTCGAGCCCTCCGTGCCAGCCGCATGCGGGCCGACTTTCACGACGTCATCGAGATTGCCCTTTTCGAGTGCGATGATCAGCGTCATGATCTTCGTCGTGCTTGCAGGGAACTGGCGGTTGTCCATGTTCCGCTCATAGAGCACGCGCCTTGTCTTTGCTTCCATAACGACCGCACTTCGCGCCGTTACGCGCGGCAGCGCATCATCCGGCGACAGCACGAGCCCGTCAACCTTCGGCGTCTCCTGCGGCGCTTTCTTGATGATGTCATCTGCGAGCGCGGCCGAGACCTCGCCTGTCCCCAGCGTCAGCACGACCGCACAGCTGATGGCCGCCGCCCATGCTCTTCTCTCTTTCAATAAAACCAATGAACCCAATGAACGCAGCGAAAACAATGGACTGATCCAACCTTCCCCTTCGAATAATTACATGCTTTTTATTCTATCATCCAAGTCGTGCATTTGCAATCTTGGATTGCCTTCCCTTTTGCCGTCCTTTATACTGGAGAAAAAAACGAGGAGGGAACGCTATGATTCGTCAGGACTTGCGCTTTACCGAACGGGAAATGGCACTGCTCCGCAACTGGAGAGAAAAGCGGCTCGTGTTGCTCCAGTGTGAAAAAAAGGGCTATTCACATCTAAATCTCACGGCCTATCCAGCCGCCATCCTCCAAATCGAAGATCAGACCTATTATCTCTACAATTTCACAGAGCCTCTGGACTATTATGGCTACGTCGACGACGTAGCCCGTATGACGCTCTCGACGACGCGCGAAACGGCGGTCGACTCCTATGGCCATCTGCAGACCATCCCCGTGAACCGCACCATCCAGGACATCCATCTCGTGCAAGAGCATCAGGAACTGTTTGAAAACGGCGAGCAGATTTACGACGTCTACGTCACGCGCGGCATCCTGCTCGACTTCTGGCGGTTGGAAATCTCTTTCGAAAAGCCAGTCTGGTTCTCTGAAGACATCTTCATCACCATCGGGCACGACGTCCTCAGGACCTTCACCCCGACGAAAGATTTCGAAGAGGACTGGATGGAAGGCTGCGTCGGCAAATGCTCACGAGAACTCGTGCAGGTATGAACGTCCCTCAGCGGATATGGACGGCATCCTCGCCGAGGATGGATGCCAGCGCTTCGCGCACGTCTCCACCGCTCTTCAGCCAGTAGTTCGTGCCCGTCTTCTTCCAGCGGCCGCCGATTTGCAAAAAGACAATCTGGTCTCCGTGATACGTCTGGAATGCCTCGTGGAGTGCCTGCTTCTTCTCTTCGTCGAGATTATCCGGCACTTTGATGTAGTATTCTGGCTGGTAGTCCGCGAGCTCCCAGATGTTGTCGACGAGCAGCTTCACAGCATCGTCCTGCACATCGACATGGCCTTGCAGTACGACAGCCTCGTCAACGACGCACTGGTTGACGTGCTCGTAGAAGACGCGCGGGAAGATGATGGTCTCGAGGCTGTCGGTGAAGTCTTCGAGCGTCGCGAAGCACATCGTCTCGCCCTTCTTCGTCGTGATGCGCTTGACTTCCGTGAAGAGGCCCGCGATGCGCACAACCTGCTTGTCGCGCACGCCTCCTTCCTTCATTAAGCGGATGGAGACGAGATTATCGATGATGCCTTTGTACTTTTCGAGCGG
>Ga0256405_10011491_pt1 | contig 11275 bp, 8 predicted proteins | sample RumenRJG_02DNA_FD_189096 | JGI IMG/M metagenome (GOLD analysis project Ga0256405, IMG submission 189096) | Bovine rumen microbial communities from Lethbridge, Alberta, Canada - RJG_02 | ecosystem: Host-associated > Mammals > Digestive system > Stomach > Rumen | place: Canada: Alberta | collected...
GATTGATAACGATGGAAAGATTTATATGCCAGATGATACATCTCTGAGTGATATTCTCTCTGGTACATGGCGTCGGAATACCGCTGCTATTTCCATTAGTATTCTTGGTTGCTTTGATGCTACGACTAGAAATGGTCTTGGTAGTAATCCTCCGACGGCTGCTGCATTGGAATCGCTCTATCAGGTGGTTTGTGTTCTTGCGGATGCATTGGATCTTACGATTGATATTAATCATGTGATGACCCATGGAGAAGCAGGAGATAATGAAGATGGTTGGGAAGCGCATGAAGAATATGGGCCGAAAACAACTTGTGAACGTTGGGATCTGGAATATCTTGGAACAGATGAATCTCCTGAATTCAATCCTTGGAATGAGGGTTGCCGTGGAGGCGATATCATTCGTGGGAAAGCAAATTGGTATCGCTCCTATTATGAACAGAAAGTTTATGAGTATTTCAATAATTCCCAGGATCAAATCAAAACGAAATAAAGCCATTATTATGGATAGCGAAAACAATTCCATAATGCGTAAATTAAATTTTACAAAAAATTTTTAACGAAAGGAATGAAACTTGAATGAGTGAATTAAAAGGTAGACTCAAAGTTAACTATAACGACGAGTATGTTATCATTCACCCAGAAACGACTTCGGATGAAGTTCTGGGTCTTGATAGTGCAATACTGAATATCATTCCGCAAAACGTTCATGCTCTTTCGAAAGAGTATGCCGTTGGTGATGTTGTGTATGATAAGAATCTCCCTTCTTGGGCGTATCTTGAGTGCACGACGGCTGGTACCAGTGCGGCAAGTGAAGTTTCCGAACTTAATTCGTCTGTAACGGAAGGTCAATCCATTACGGATGGAACGGCTACTTGGATTGTTCGTAAAGTTGGTAATCCGAATCCAGATAGTCTGAAAGACTATGCAACGGTGGTTCGCGATACGGCTGAGAACTTTGCCAGTAACAATACCGTTCTGAAGGATAATGAGATTGGTCTGGAAACCGATACAGGTAAGATTAAGATCGGTGATGGAACGACTGCTTGGAACGACATTACGTACAGTGGTGGAGGATCTTCCAGCGGTGGTTCTACGATTCGTCTGGCAGATGTTACTAATGCATCGGCAGTTGCAGATGCTAGTAAAGTTTCTCTGAAATGGACGGATCCGGATAACCTGACGCTCAATGATGCAGCACTTGCTACTTGGGCTGGTACGAAGGTCATTCGGAAAGCTGGTTCTGCTCCGGAAAATGAGAATGACGGAACGGTTGTTCTTGATAGTACGACGAAGAATGCTTATGCTTCTACGGCGTATGTTGATACGACGGTGGAGAATGGTACTACGTACTACTACATGTTCTGCCCGTATTCCACGGATGGTGCAGTGACGGCTGGTACGGTTGTGAACGGTACACCGAATCTCTATAAGCCGACGATTACACTCAGCGAAACTGCTGTGGATGTAATTTCTCCGGCAAATCTGACGAAGACGGTTACCGTTACTTCCAATAGTTCCGGTGCATTTACGGTTGCTTCTTCCAATGAAGCGGCTGCAAAGGTTGCTATTTCTGGTAGTACGGTTACGATCACGTATGTTGCAGATGGTAAAGCAACCGTTACGATTACACAGGCGGCTGCGGGTGATTATGCAGAGGGTTCTGCAACGATTGCTGTTACGACGCGTACGGGTTACCGTTACGGCTTTAAGATTGCGAAGAATGAAAGTGATCCGAAAGCCCGTGTTACGTATCTCTATGATGCCGTTGGCATGACGCCGTCTTCTATTACGCTTTCAACCTCTGGTGCAAAGCCGGATCTTGGTAGCTGGGGTGATGTGTGGTTCGTCAAGGACAACAAACCTCTCATGCTGAAGCAAGATGGTACGGTGGATTATTACCTCTACAAGAATAACTATGCCCATAAGGCTGGTCTTGTAAACGGTAAATATGCAGACGTTGATGTCGACAGTGGTGTTTCTTCGGATGTTGCCAATACGTCTTATAATGGTAATGCCATGGCACAGATTCCTCTGTGCTGGGTGTATCGTTATGAAGATTCGAACTACATCTACACGATTGTGTCAGATGTCAAGTTCGATGACAACTACAAGGCGTATGCTCACACGGGCTCGGATGGAACGGTGCATGATTACTTCTACTGGAGTCTGTTCATGGGTTCCGGTTCGACCAGTAAGATTCGTTCCATTAGTGGTCAGGATATTCTTACCTCTACGAAAGCTGAGCAGGAAACGACTGCTTGTAAAGCAAACAATTCCGATACGACTGGTGTCAATGGTAAGGGTTGGTATACGCACACTTGGAGTCAATGGACGCTGCTTCAGACGCTTCTTGTGCTGATCAGTAAATCGACCAATACGCAGGAATCCTTCGGCTATGGCTATGCGAATGGATCTAGTTCGGATCCTAACACGAAATCTGGTGCGCTGATTGATAAAGGTCAGTTCTTCGGATATAGTGCCGGTGCTTACCGTATGAAGGCCTTCCATATTGAAGACCTTTGGGGTATGTATTGGGACCGAGTTGCTGGGTTGATGTCGAATAACGGCCATTACTATGTGAAGATGACTCCTGAAGGTGATGCTTATCGTATTACTGATACGACGGGCATGACACAGATTACGTCTCCTACATTGCCTGCTTCCGGTTGGCTGAAAAATACGAGTGGTTCGGAGTATGGATTCCTGCCCAGCGCTACATCTGGTTCGGATAGTACATACTATTGTGATTACTTCTACCAGAGTTCTGGATTGAATTACCTCTTCGCCGGGGCGGGCGCGGACCACACCGCGTCGAGCGCGGGCGCGTTCTGCCTGTTCCTGGACAGCGCTCCCTCGAGCGCGGCCTGGTTCCTCGGCTGCGGCCTTTCCTATATAAACTCGTAGTAGGTAGCGCGGGCCAGGCCGCGCTACCGTCCAGCGAACTCTTGAGCGCTAATTACGGTTCAGGCTAATACTAATCAGTTAAATGGTTACTAAGAGATGAATTTATGTAAATGATTGTATACGTATTTAGATTATTTAGTTTTAAAAAGAAATAATACCAATCTATTTCCGGAGAAGACGCTAGGCGTCTTCTCCGGAGTAATTTTGAAAAATGAATATTTATCGTGTAACTGGGGTAATATTGATACCCATCAGAAGAAAAAAAGAAGCGGGAGTTAACACCGCTCCAGATTATTTTTAGGGCCGCGCGAATGCGCGGCCCTAAAACCGCAAATCAATATCCCGAATATTGTTTACCAATACCTGGAATTGTAAATCGTATTGAGAGCATGTCTGACAAGACCTTTCATGCTTTCGATACAATATTTGTCGTTTTCTTTTTCGCCGTATGCATGATTCAACATATCAGCTAACACAAGTAAAGACGATTTTATCGCTTTTATGAATATATCGATACCTTTTGAATTTAGATTTTTCGATATGTATAGCAGATAGAGAATTGATGATGAAAGCGCTGATATATACCTTAGGTCATATACACTGCAATGGATTTTTATATAGTTACATACATATGTATAATGATTTCATATTGTTTCCTTTTGTAAATTAATCGGTATAATTACATACAGTAAACTAAGATGAATCTCAAAGTTTTTCTGAGAGATTTACTCTTAGGGGGTTGCACGGAGCGAAATGTCGTAGCTTGTTCTGCAACGCTGCCTCAAGGATAGTGGTTTTAAAAACCCCTCATCGCCGGGGCGAGCGCGAACAACACCGCGTCGAACGCGGGCGCGTTCTACCTGAACCTGAACAACGCTCCCTCGAACGCGAACTGGAACATCGGCTGCGGCCTTTCCTATACCTTCGGCACACTAAAGATTCGTAAAGTATTTATTATTTTTATAATAAGTATTTTATGAAACCTTTCTAATGCTCTGTGTAATCCTCACCCCTTGGTGAAAATTGCCGGGAACGAGACGGGACTAGTAAGAATCTTTGATTCTGAACGTCCCGTACGGTATGCCTAAAGAACAGAATTTTGCTACTTTCAAAATAATTTTCTAATAGAAATAACAAATGATAGTCGAACAATATTTTGTTTAAATAATGTGAGGGAGGAAATGCCCATGAAAACTTATGATGGGTTATTCAAGTACATGCTAAGTCCAACCGTTGTTTGGAATTGCATGATGGACGCTGCTGAGGGAAAATTAAATCGTCCCGAAGTGCAGAAAGCAATTAAGAATTTTGATCAAACATATGAACTCGTTGTAAAATGTGCAGCGGATCCAAATTATCGACCTTGCGAAGATAATGTCCATGAGATTATTGATGGGTCGAATAATAAGCAACGTAAGATTGAGAAACCAAAATTCTGCCCGGAACAAATTCTTCATCATATGATCGTAGAACCATTTAAACCGATTTTGACACGTATGATTTACAGTGAGGTTTATGGTTGCCTACCCGAGAAGGTTGTCGATCTTTCAGAAGGTAAAAAATTATTAAGAAAATATGGTCCCCATGCGGCAGTAAAACGAATCGAAAAATGGGTGAGGAAAGATGGCGGAGATAAACTTTACATTTGTGAAGCAGATATTCATCATGCATATGCATCTGTAAATATTCCGGCATTAATGGCTGCGTTAGATCGAATTATTGACGATCCAGAATGGCTTCGCTTGGTTGGAGAATTTTTGCATTATAATCCGGAAACGAAGGAATCGACGGATGAAGGTTTAGTATTAGGCCATTATACTTCTCCATGGTTCTTTAACTTTTATCTTTCGGTATTAGATTATCGAATGGTATTACGAGAACCTCGTGAAGAGAAGAAGCGGAAGTCAAAGCGTACCACGTTTCATTATTTGCGTTATGCAGATAACATCTTCATGATTTCGAGTAATAAAAAATATCTTCATGCAAAGTTGAAAGATATGAAAGAATATTTGCATGATACGCTCGGGATGGAACTAAACAGTTCCACCCAAATTTACCGCTTTGAGCATCCAGATTTAGATGAAAATAAAAATGTGATTCATCTGAAGAATGGAAAACGGAAAATGGTTGGAAGAGCGGTAAATTTGCTTGGGTTTGTACTTCATTATGACCGTTTAGGTTCTCGTAAGAGTTGTTTGAAACGGATGCGTCGGAAAGCAAATAAGGTAAGACAAAAAGATAATCCAACGTGGCATGATGCGTATTCCATGTGTTCTCGTATGGCAATGATTCGTTTTTGTGATGCGAAACAATATGCGAATAAGTATATCAAGCCAGGAATCAATTTTAAACATCTAAAATCAAAAATACGGCAACATCAGAAAATGATGGGACCGGCGATGGAAGAAAGAAGGCGTGTTATTCATGACGGATTGGAAAACAGTGAATGGCTCACAGATCGACCAACCGGAGGAATTCGATACGAGCAGCAGCAGTGTGGTTGTTTACCAACGGAGAAACATTCATCGTGTGACGGTGAAGAACTCCATGGGTGATAGTGATGAGAATACCACGGAGCAGTGGGAGTACGAGGAACGTACGATGACTCCGTCGGAATATCTCAACTACATCGCAGAGAAGAATCGTTCCGATATTGAATACCTGATGGTCATGGTAGAGTCGACTGCGGAGTAATAGATTGACATTCCAAAAGGGGTGAAATTTTACCATGGAGAATCATAGCACGAACTATTGGAAAGTAAAACGGTATTATGAGCGTGGTTTTTGGTCAAAGAAACGCGTTTATAATGTCGTTGGTCGTTGGATTACCAAAGAGGAATACAAAGAAATTACGGGTGAAGAGTATACCAAGAACTAATTTACATCGAATCAGAAGATCTTATTGAGAATATGATATTTATTTCTCAATAAGATCTTCTTCTCTTTCTCCATTCTATTATTCTCCCAATAAAGATAAACGTACGAAACAATTTTATAATGCATAGACCTTTATTAAAAATTTTTGATAGAAAGGAATGAAACATCAATGAGTGATCTGAAAGGTAAACTCAAAGTTAAATACAATGGCGGATATATTGTCATTCATCCGGAAACTACTGCGGATAAGGTCTTGAATCTTGATACTACGATTCTCGATACGATTCCCCAGAAGGTTCATGCTCTTTCTACGGAGTATTCCGTTGGTGACATTGTGTATTCGAAGGATCTTCCTTCCTGGGCATATTTGGAGTGCACCACGGCTGGTACATCGTCTGATACGACTGTTGCAGAGATTAGTTCCTCTGCAACGGAGGGGCAATCCATTACGGATGGTACGGTTACATGGCTTGTGCATAAGATTGGCAATGCGGATTCTGAACTGCTGAAGTCCATTTCTTCTACGGGGATTGCTGCAAATCAGATTCAGTATGGTACGGCAGAGAATAAAGTTGCAACGACGGCAATTAGCTCCGTTGGTCGAGATATTCTTGCAAAGACGTCTGCATCGGATGTTCTTACGTATCTCGGAGGTGCAACTGCTGCTTCTGTTTCGGCTATAAAACAGTTTGATCTGTCGTCCATTAGCCATACAGATCTCAACCATAATAGTTTCTATCGTGGAAAAGATCTGACGACGTATTTCACGTCTGGTGAGATGTCAAAGGCAATCGCTGCTGGTACGTTCATGGATATTTTCCCTGGGGATTATATTACAATGACCGTTACGGTGGATGACACGACGTATTCCAATGTGAAATGGATTGTTGGTGATATTGATTACCACTATAAGCGTGGTTGGCGTGATAATTCTTCGACCTATGGCGATTCTTCTGGTCAAACAACAGAGCATCATGTGTTGATGTTCCCAGAAGGCGTACTTGGTTCGCACTATATGAATAGTTCGAATGTTACCACAGGTGCATATATTGGATCCGCTATGTGGAAGACATATATTCCGAAGTACGCAACGGGTATCCAGAATGCATTTGGTACTTCGCATGTACTTGGGCATAATGAGATTCTTGCTAATTCGATGGGAGATAACCTTACATCGTCCGCTGGTGCTGGACAGGTTGGTAGCTCTAATGATTGGGCATGGTATCCAGTGCTTGCAAACCTCTTTAACGAGCCTATGGTATACGGTACCACTTCCTTCAGTTCGTCAGCATGTGATGTTGGTGATTGCAATACCCAGATCGCAGTGTTCCGCTTGAACAAGGCCATGAGTTTTGTTCGCGATAGTTGGTATTGGTTGCGCGCCGTGGCTTCCGCGTCGGATTTCTGCGGTGCCGACATCGACGGCTGTGCCGGCTCGAGCATCGCGTCGTTCGTCGGCGGTGTTCGCCCTTATTTCCTCCTCCGGTAACACGATTCACCCGCCGGCTTGTCCGGCGGCCATTGGCCATTGCTGAGCGGTCATATAACTTAGGAAATAAGAAAAATAAAATAAATTAAAATAAGATATTAAGTAGTTTGTCGTATTATTATACGGGTAATGAAGTATTTATAGTTGTATACAGCTAATTCCGGCGAAAGCGTTCACACGCTTTCGCCGGAAAAATATTATATATAGGGAAATTGATGAAAACAACTCGGAATAATGTTAAAGGCGCCGCGATTTATCGCGGCGCCTTTAACCGCAAAATCAAAATTGTGTAATTAATTATAAACCATATAACACATTAATAGATCTAAACTAAAAATCGTAAAAGGAATAGTTTTGCAGGAATGCCAGTTTTTAACATTTTTTTGATAGTTTTTCCTGTATAAGACATAAATAATACTTCATCCTTACGAAAATTCAGTTCTTGGATCAAATAACGAATCAACTAAATTTAAAAAGTCTAAAATATTTCGGTTTTCCAGTCTGATTTATTTGAAAATTTTTTGAATTTAGAACTTCCTAGGATGTATGATAGATCGAAGAATGGTTTAGAATTATCTTAGGTAGAAAAGTCTTATGATTGTATTTGAAGATGCTGAGAATTACTGACCATCTTCGCAGTATTTTTAGATATGATTTTAAGACTTTGCTGAGATTCATACATTCAAAGCTCACATGTCGATGAACGATGAGTGTATGAATCTTAGTTTCCCAAAAAATGAATTTAAAATTCATTATATCATATACAAACAATTGGATGAAAAATCTTGGATTATATTTTTATGATCCAATTTATATATACTTAGGTTGAGAAAGATTTTTCCAACCGATAAGAGTTTTTTATTAGCGTATTTAAAATGAAAGGATGTTGTTCTTCGAGAACGAAAGAAACTGAAGAAATTAGCATTTAAGGTGATTAGTAAAGAAATGACCTTTGATGCTTATGTGGAGCAGTACGGTTATCATAACACATTTAAATATAACCGTTATGTACAAAATAGTAACGAAATCCAAAATTAATAACGTTTTGAAAATAAGGAAGATCAACTCTTATGGATGATGAGAAACAAAAGAAAATCGATGATCTGAATCGTCAGATCATCGAACTTCGTTCGAATCTTGCGGCTGATACATCGAACATTGGTGACTATAAGATCGTGAAGACGTATGAGGCTCGCCTTCTTGGAAAAGATGATCCGTATGATACGAATCAGCTCATTGAGGAGCGGAATGCTACGCGCTCGAAGATCAATGAACTTCAGGAAGAGCTTGCTGCACTGGAAGCCGCAAACTGATAGGTATGCATCAATTCTTTGATACAAAAGATATCAAAGAATTGATGCATATTTTTAATTCTTTTCGAAAACGGAGACGTTTTCAGGTGTTCCTGATTCTCCATTATTAACCACAGAGGTTGTTTGAAGATCCAGCTCTATAGTCCCATCCAAGGATTCAAATTTTACATTGTTCGATTCTAGAGCAGCATTGATTTTTCCATCATCAATGCTTGGTGTGGAAGAACCATCTAGGATAAAGAGTGCATCTGGAGCATCATCACCAGACGGAGTATCATCCGTTGCTTTCAAAACGCTCGGTTCTCCAAGTGCATATTCCGTTGATGATGCATCATCTACAAACTGCCCATTATCCTCTTCCAAGACAATATCGACGGATACATCTTCGGTAGGATTAAATGGAATATATCCAGGAAGATCTCCAAACTTATGTTTACCATCTGACATATACATTTCACCAGTATCCATGACAGAGATAATGGTACCCTTCGGATATACAATGTTTGGATTCTTTGTGTAGTTATAGATTAATTCAGGCTTCGGTGCAGTATTTGCCAATCGTTTGGCAACGAGTGATAAAATATCTTTCAGGCTAGAAGCATCTTCATAACCTGCAAGTTTATCATTTTTTAGCACCTTAACATCTGAAATGCTGTTTTCCGGATAGATGATCGTATAATTCTCAGAATTATCTGGTTTATACCGATATCTTACATGCAGCGTAATATCCATGTCCATTATAGAAGTTCACCTCCGTTTCTTTATTCGTTCGCTTCAAAGAGAATAAATGGAGGAGCGGTAATCGCAGGAATATCTCCATAGATCGTCGTTCCATCGTCAAAAACGATATTCGGCGGAGCGCATACATAGGGCAGATTGTCATACGTATTCTTTCCGTCTCCTAGTTTCATATAATTCGTATCAGTTTCATAAAGCATCTGTCCATTACGATAGATCGTAGTTTTATCAGCAGAAAACTGTGTAGAAGATTTTCGAACGGCTGCAAATACTTCACCATTTGTATCCGCGAAATGCTCTACCTGCTCTGTGATCATCTTATCCAACCCAGAAACATTTTCCGATGGAATCGTCAGACCTGATACCACCGAGGTGACTTTTTCATCGAAGTCTGTGATTTGATCGGAAATGGTTTGAGGATAAACTACAACAGATCCACCATCGTCTTGAATCGTAGTAATTTGAGCTTTGATTTTTGTTGGCGACGAAGTTGCCATATTTTATTCACCTCAACTTTAGTTAAAGTACACAGTGTTTATAAAAAAGAAAACAAGGTTACTTTTAGTAGCTTGTCTTCCGGTAAAAGGAATCACGTAAGAAAAAAAATAGCATGATGGAATACTTACCATCATGCTACTTACCATGTAAGAAAGGTAAAGAATAAATTTAGAGTAAGGAGTGGTACAAACGAGGAGCAAACCAACCAGTTTTAATCCTCATTATCATGTAGTTTCTTCCATTGTTTCTTAAATTTCTTAATCATCTTCATCTCCTTTTCAAACATCGTTTCCTTCCGAGAAGATTTCTTCTTTTCGAGCTTCTTGATTTTCTTGAGCTGTTTCTTTTCGATCCTTTCCATTTCACTTACATAAGAAGCATTTGCTTCCCCCATCATTTTAGATAATGCATCCACTGCATTGGTAAGAAGCAGACCATCTTTCTGTGCACGCTTAAACAAACTCATTTTAATTACCTCCTGAATATATTGAAACTGATTATTCAAGAAGATAATATATATTCTAAACGAGTTTTGAAATCACGGAAGAAAAAAAGGAGCCGAAGCTCCCAAAGATCAATTTGCGATGCGACGATAGATCACTATCGTCTCACCGACCTGAAGATTATTCAGATCAGTTCCCGCTTTCAGGTTCTCATCACGGCTAACGGCCATGGTGTTACGAACCTCATCATCGTTTCCATATTCTTTGCAGAGATTCCAGTACGTATCGCCTGCCTTCACGGTCACCCAGGTCCGCTCATACTCAATCGTCGGAAATACAGCCGATTCGATTTCATGATGAAACGGAATTCCAACGAAAAGAATTGCAAGCACCAAGATCTTTCCGGCAACGCTTGCTTGCTTCCACTGGTATTCAAAACGATCGAAAATATACTGCATCATTTTACTCATCCTTTCTAGATGCTTTGATTTTCTCTATAACTATGATATATAAAAGAATTCTCGTAATTATGAATTTTTACGATAACTAGCTTGTAACGGAAATCAATGAGAAAGGACGATTTTTCTATGGTTGATTATAGTTTATCCATTGATGTATCCGATCAATCAGCTTTCAAAGTAATCAATGGGAAATATATCGCATGTGGAGATGCACTTCAAGTATATTACCTGGATGATACATTGATCCCATACTTAAAAGGAGATGGAAATGGAAAGTACAATTCCATTACCATCTATCATATTCCCATTGAAACCGGAGCAGAAGAGTATTACAAGAATCTCTGTGAGTTGATCAAGTACATCATCTATTATCAGCAGAATGATATTGTAAATGATGGATTATTCATCTTGAATCGAAATGATCAATTTGACACATTAGCTAGGAAAGCTGTTAATGTATGCCAAAAGAAGATTACCAAACGGGATTATGAACTATTCCCGATTGAATCAAAGGCATGCTTTAAGAAAGACTTTTCAGAGTTATGCTTTACG
>Ga0256405_10011492_pt1 | contig 11275 bp, 5 predicted proteins | sample RumenRJG_02DNA_FD_189096 | JGI IMG/M metagenome (GOLD analysis project Ga0256405, IMG submission 189096) | Bovine rumen microbial communities from Lethbridge, Alberta, Canada - RJG_02 | ecosystem: Host-associated > Mammals > Digestive system > Stomach > Rumen | place: Canada: Alberta | collected...
GACGATCCTGACCTTACAGATGATCGCATTACGCATCGGTTTGGAAAAAGGTGTCATCAATGAAACAGAGTTTGATGCCTATGTGAAGGAGGGCCATAAGGCACTTGATCATATGCCGCAGGTCATCGAAGATACTTTGTCCTGGTTTGAAAGAAACAAAGAAGACCTGATGTCCCTTCGCTCATTGATGTATTACGGCGGCGGCGAACTTTTCGGTCTTGCGGTAGAGGGTGCTTTAAAGCTTATGGAAGTGCCTAAAAAGTATCTGTCCTTTGGCTATGAGGCAGAAGACGGCATTCATGGTCCGTGCTACGCATTCGGCAAAGACGATGCGATTCTGTTTATGAATGACGGTGTCAATGATGCGAAATACGCACAAAGCATGGTCCGCTTCTCCAAAGAAGAACTGGGCAGAGGCTATTATTTCGGTCCGGACACCATTGATGATAAAGATTTGAAGATCGTTCCGGTCTCCAAGAACTTCATCGCTCTGGAATTTGCCCCGGCAGTACAGATCATCTCTTATCTGATGGCAATCAACAACGGCGTCGATGTCTTGCCGATGTCGATCCGGATACCACACGTATCAACCAAATATTTCCAGACACATAACGGATAATAGAAAACGGGCAGTCAATTGACTGCCCGTTCCCTTATAAAAAGGGGAATGAATTACATGATGCAGGAATCGAAGAAGTCAATGATGCCGTCTTCGACTTGCTGCTTGATATCGCTGTAGTTGTGGATCTCATGACGATAGCCGGTATAAAGAACCGTCGTCACATCGTGACCGGTATCGATGAGCCAGTTGGCCGCCTGATACATGCCGGTACCATACTGTCCAACCGGGTCCTGATCGCCGCCGATATTGTAGATTGGCAAATGCGTTGGTACTTTAGCAGCCCATTCTTCACCGGTAATGTCTTTCATCATCTGCAAGAAGTAGAGCCATGCACGGTTGCTGGTTGGTTTGGTGAATGCGTCAAATGGATCCTGTGCATGATCCTGCTGAACGTATGGTGAATCACAGATCCACTCATTGCCAAGAGTTACGCCCTCATCGCATCTTGCGAACATCCAGCCCATGAAGGTTTCGCCGAGACTTGGATCAGCTTCTTCACCTTTTCCTTCATCAACCAGTTTCTGTACGATCGCAATATTCTGATCGAGATTTGGCCAGACACCGGTCGTACCGCAGATCGTGGCGCCGGTCAGGTCGTCACCATATTTAGCCATGTATTGTCTGGTAATGAAAGAGCCCATGGAATGGCCGAACATGAAGTATGGCAAGTCAGGATACATATCAACGACAATGTCATGAAGTTTCTTTTCGTCTTCCATCATCGTGCGGCAGCCCTTGTTGCCCCAGTCACCCCACTTGTCATTTTCTAATGCCGTCTTGCCATGACCGACATGGTCATCGGCAGCGATGATATAGCCGGCTTCCATGAAGGAAGTGATCATATGCAGATATCTTCTTGAATGTTCACCAAAACCGTGGATCAGCTGAATGATACCCAGAGGTTTACAAGCAGGCACATAGACCCAGCCGTAGACCTGGTCACGCTCATTGAATGAGCCAAATCTGACTTCATGTAACATAGATAGATTATCCTTTCTTTAAGGGAGTATCCCTTCCTAATTCCATGATAGCACCACACAAATAACAGTGGAGAAATTAGACAAAGAAAAACTCACTTCGTCAGATTGAACTTTGAAGTGAGTTTCTTTGTTTAGTGTTTCTTCTTAAGAAGCAGGGCGATACCTGTTACCAGGATCATCGTCAGACCTGCCAGCCGGAAGATTGTTGTACCGCTACCGCCGGTATGAGGAAGCTCAACACCGGCCGTATTGGTGATCAGCAATGTGTAGACACCGTTTGTGACAGTGACACCTTTGTTGCTTGAAGATAATGTTGTGCCTTCGTCATATGTCACACCATCATTCTTAACATGGATAATCACCGGCTCAATCTTCATGTTGTAACCTGCCGGAGCCTTGGTTTCAACAAGCTGATAATCGCCAACCGGAAGGACAAATTCTTTTGTGCCCTTATCATTCGCCATCATTCCATCGTCACCGGAACTCAGGTGTTCCATCGGTTCACTCATCGGTACACCTTGATCATTGATTTCATAGAGATCAAACTCGGCATCCTTCAAGGCCTTTGTATCGGATATATCGACTTTCTTGAAACTGACTTTCTTTTCCTGATAGTTCTTGATCTTCAAGGTATATTCCAGAGCACCATTGTCTTTAGCTTCGCTTTCAAGGGTCGTTCCTTTCGGAATAGCACCCTCATTTATGAAGAAGATATCTCCGGTCTCACTGATCTTAAACTCAATGTATTTATCTAAGAGCTTGTAATTGGTGAGCGTCTTGACTTCACGAAGCTGATAGGTGCCAGGCCCAAGAGTATTGTCGATCTTAGGAATGATGCCGTTTGCATCAGTTATAAGTTCAGCATAACCATCCATCGGAACAGGGTCAAAATGTGTGACTTCGCCAACGGTATGCTGCTTGTGGAGGGCGAATGTAACTCCTGCTAATTCCTCACCAGTATCGGCATCCAACTTAATTGCCTTCAAGGAGTATCTGCGGTTACGAATGATAATAATCGTATTGTCTTCAGAAACCTGATAGTATTCAGATTCTTCAGAGAATTCAAGTTTTCCGTTGAATAAACGGAACTGAAGATTACCTTGCATACCATGATACGTAGCTGGTGCTTTTGTTTCGGTAAGTGTATACATCTTACCCTCAGACAGGAAGGCTTCTGTAATGATGCCGTCCTCAGCTGAAGTGAATGTACCAATGGTCTGACCATCCACGCTTAATGTAAAGGTGGCGCCGGCTAAAGGATTGTTCCAGGACCAATCACTCTTCTTGATCGTAATACCCGGACGTTTGTTTGTGACCGTCGAGATGCGAACATTATCTTCTTTTGTGTCTTTATTGGAGATAGTATAAGTGAAACTTGCATTCTGGCTTTCGCCCTTCTGGCGGCCGTTAAGCTGAACAGTATCACCGTCTTTCTTAATGACGATGCTTGCGCCTTCACCAAGGGTGACATAGCCGTTTGTATCAACCGTATAAGTTCCATCAATTGTGACTTCTCTTGCGACATATTGATCTAATGTTGTATCGCTAACCGGAAGCATTAACCAGAACCAGTATAGGGTAGAAGTGCCATAAGGCATCTGCCGCAACGTGTTATTTACCATCGTCATCTCTTCTGCGTTCTGAACAAAGACAGCGAAGTAAGTCGGATCTCGGTGGTCCATATAGTTGGCATCAGTGAAGATTTTGTTGACACGCAAGCCGAATCCTTTCAGATTTCGGATTTCGATATGCGGATCTTTGTTGGCAACAACGATCTCTTCAAAGCTTTCTTGCGCATTGGTATAGATAGAGTATTGTTCCTTATCTGTAACATCGGGGTAGAAACGATATTGCTGGAAGGTATAGCCATCCGGAACTTCCGTAGGACGTTCCTGAACTTTGTACTTCGTACCGGCAAGCACATTCCTAATCTCAACTGTGTAACCTCTCTGGATCTTGGAGATTGCACCGTTTAAGGAAGTTGTAAAGCTGGCTTGTGTTTTTTCATCATCCGTCAGCTCTGTGAAATCGTTCTTATCTTCACCCAAGGATACAAATTTCTGTGAAGCGACATCCCAGCGGCAGTAATTGCCATTTTCATTTTTGACATGATAAGTGTGCATGCTGGCGAGCTCAAGCTCTTTGAATTCAGTCGACATATACAAACGGAAGCTGAATTCTGTCTTATCGTCAGTGATCTCTTCTATGCCATCTTCCTTATAAATCCTCTTGGCAAAGGTGAGGGTACGCAAGGCAGCAGGATTCACTTCGTTGTCGTAGGTGACCCTGGCACGATCTTCAGGAGTTGCATAGTTGATACCAAAGTCTTTTCTGTTTCCGGTACTTTCTTCAGGGACACCGGTGATTTTTGAACCGTTGACTGAAACTTTTTGATATATATCAGTATTAACACCGCATTCTACGATCCTATAGCTGACTGCATCTTCCGGGAAATTGATATCGACAGTTTCGCCTGGTTTAAGGATAAAGACGTAATTGTATGCCACACCATCGATCGTAATGGATTCCTGGAATTTCGCCGGATTGATCGTATCTTTATAGAAGACATAATTGGTATTGTGCACAGGATTCTGTGGGATCATATTGGTTAGAGGATGATCTGAGCCATCTGCTGTTTGATACCAGATCTGATATGGAAATTCAGCAGTGATGAATTCTTTCGGGTCAACACCGAAAAGCTTCTTGCTGAGCTGGACCGTACCCGGCTTGATCGAAGCCAGATTAAAACGCATATGAAGATTGGACGAACCTGCGCCGCGTTCAAGATAATAGATCTTCATAGTGTGGTTCGTATAAGGTTTGAAGATCTCTCCATCAAATATTTCGTCCAGGTAAGCCTTAACTTTTTCGTCTGTGGCTTCTGAATAGCGTTTTTTGTAATTGCTTTTGAATAGTTCTTTCAGTGTTGTTTGGGTTCCGTTGACGTTCACTTTACCTGTACTATAGTTGACTGATCCCGGAATAGCACTGTGAATTCCACCGAGATCCAGAATCAACTCGCCATCAACGAACAGCCAGAAGTCGTCGTCACCCGTGAATTCATAGATAATGTCGTGACCCCAGTCATCCAAACCGTTTGGAGTCTGTGTAAACGATGCCGTCACTTCCATGCCAAAATAATAGTCTGGAGCAAAGTTTGTGTTGGCTTTCTGTATTTGATAGAGTGATTCATATTTTCTTGGGTCAGTCTCAGGAAGTGGCTGGGAATTGATTGTGAGGTTGTTTTTGTTTACAGAAAACACACCCGCAACAATATCGTTGTATGGCCAAAAGAGCCCATGCCGATGCGTGGCGCTTGTAACCGAGTCACTGCCAAGCTGCTTGTACACGACAAATTCGTTCTTGTTTGGATCCAAGTGTGCAAAATTCTGTACGCTGTCAAATTCAAAGTATCCTGTTCCACTGTATGTACTCTGAATAAACAGATGGTTGACTTCCTGAGCGTTTGCAAACCATTCTGACAAACTATTCCCGGCTTTTGTGACAGGATAACCATCTGCTCCCACAGCAGTATTTAACAGTCCGGCTTCGGTTGACCATTGCTGGAATGTGTTGTTGCTGCCAAGAAATGACGTCATTGCAGCTCGCACATTATCATCGTTATTTCCAGGATAAATATCAGTACCGAAATTTACCATCTTCATGGTAATACCGTATTGTGTATGATCCACAGTTGGAACAGTCGTCAGTTCGTCGTCGACCGGGATGTCTTCCATGATCGCAAAGTAAAAATCATCTGCTTCGGACATCGGGCAGGACTCGATTTTTCCCGTTTGAGTGTTTGCCTTTAATCCGGCATAAGCGTAATAATCATCATCCCAGGCAACAATCGGCGTATAGTATTTGCCGTCTCTTCTGCCGTTCATGTTGATACCGATGGTGTTATCGGATAAGATCTGACCATCGCTCTTCTGCGGAGTGATGTATTTTTCGGAATACTGGTTATAGAGTTCGTAGTAGTAGTTAGGATTGGTAGTGCCTTCCCAATAGTATTCCACGAAGTTCCATAACATGGAATTCAGCCTGCCGCTGACCCATTCAATGGAGTCACCGCTCTCGTAACATCTGACAAGAGAGCCATCGTGACCGACTGCATAGAATTCATACTTCTTTGTTGTATCGTTCCAGACACGGGTATAGACGATGATTCTGGAACCGTTGGTGATATGAGAATCCGAGACACTGACTTTTTCAGCAGAGTAAGTCATGAAATAGTCCGGCGTCAATTCGGAGAGTTCAACGAGATTGAGCCATTCATTACCTGCGCTTCCGTTGATTCGGAAACCGTTATTGATATTGCCACTGTAGGTCAATGTATTGTTGCCGACTCTTAAGCAGATCTGACCGGAGTGGTTGCCGGTACCCGGAATTACTTGGATCGGCGTTGCTTCTTCTTTACTGCCGGCCATTGAAAGACCGCTGGATGTGATGCTGAGGTATCTTCTGTTTCCATCGATGACTGTGGACAGATAGTAAAGATCATCTTGCGCGTATTCAAATTTCCACATTGTGATGTCGCTGCTGTCAGGGACATAGAGTTTCTGTCCGTCGTTTGGCTTGGACATGACTGTAAGAGCCAAAGCATCAAGGTGGCCGGCTGTCTCGTTTGTATCGGACATCAGTCCTTTCCCCATGATGCCCTCGATCCAATACATCAGCCCATAGGTTTTTCCATCCAGCCCATAGGTATCGACATCTGTTCCAAGATTCTGATAGAAATAGTAATTGGTATCGCTGTTCTGCGCATCAAAAATATTGTTCCGCAGATACCAGCGAAGATTTGCGTTGTTATTGAATCTGATCCTCCAATAGGCAGTCGCTCCGCTTCCGGTGACTGAGACAGTACATGGAGTCTTCTTTGTCTCATCGGCAGTCAGGATGATACTGTAAGGAACCGCTGTGGCCTCTGTATCGTAAGTGACATACAGTTTGTTATTATTCGCATCGTAACAATAAATATAAAACTGATTGGTCTGTCCTTCGACCTCTTCAAAATAGTAAAGAGCTGCGTCATCCGTCGGGTATGCTCTGGTGGAGGTGGATCTTTGAATTCCGGAAAGACCAGCTATCGAGCTACCTCCGTTAGAATGAGCTGTTGTGTTGTTTCGGAGATAATAGTTTCCGTTCGTACCAATGTACATCCCCTCTGCAGCCTTTTCCTTTAGATCGGCAAGCGTCGAGACCCTGATCCAGCCCGGCTGTACTGCTCCCGGCCCTTGAACGATTGCATAAGCTGAAAAACCATCAGTCTCAAAAGAAACAGAATTGCCTTCTGATCTGCTGTTTACCTTTGTTGCTTCCGGTGCGAAATGAACAACAGTGAAATTATCGTTCTCATCGACTTCATCCAACAGTTCAATAGAAACCTCAACATTGGAAGACGGATCAACATGGCTGGATTCGTCATCATAGATCGTGATGTCAAAAATGCGCGCGTACGAAAAAAATTCTGCGTCCAACAGATCGGTCGTCTGATCATACAGTTCGTTGAACCGCTCACCTGTGATCTCTTCTACGTCAAGATAAGCCCCTTCCGGTATGCCTGCCTCTTCATCATAGGTGACAGTGATCTTATAAGTATCACCTTCATCTGTGATGTAGTCGGTGGTGATGACCAAGACATAGGTAGAGAAGCTCTCTGCTTTAAAGATGACTTCATCTTCCTTGGATTCAACATCAGAAGATTGTTCGATGATCTCTCCTTCACCTTTGTCATCGATATGGATGATCTTTGGATCTTTATTTGATTCCTTTATTAACTTAGATGTTAAAGAGACCTTAATTGGGAGTAAAGGTTCAACTTCTTCATCATTGCAATAAAAAGAGATGTCCACAGCCTGGATCTTTGTTGCCCTGTTGTTTGATTCATCATTCTCGAGTGTACTGTTGACCGTATCGATGACTTCTTCTTCCCTTACAGGAGTAACGATCATGACGGTATTTTCTTCGAAGGCACCTTCAGGTGCTTCGACGGAAACGATGACATCAGTTGAGTCGTCATAGAAGAAGAACGGACCGAAACTTTCGATTGTCTTTTCTTCTTCATGGATCTCTTCAATGTTTTCTTCGTTTTCAGAGATTTCGATCACTGCTTCGTTATTTTCTTCGGATTGTTCAAAGGAGAGTTCATCACTGATCTCTTCTTCGGTATAGTTGTTTTCTTCTAAGACGATTCCGGCTTCGGTATCAGCGGTTTCTTCGTCCAAAGTGAGTGCCGGTAAAGTCATGGCATAGGTAGACAGGAAGACAACGAAAACAGCCAGAATCGTCGTGGCTTTTTTGAGGATATGGGTGAATCTCTTAGTTGTCTTTTTCATGTCGTTCATCTGTCTGTCCTCCATCTGTCTTCAATATAGCAGTTTAATCAATATATATGTGGCTTTTACCGTTGATTAGACTGTCTTTAGACTATTGTTTATATACTTTTTGACAGGTGAAGGAGCGGATATGTCCATAAAGCAGAAAAGGAGGCGTTTGAACCTCCTTTTTTTGGAATTCTGTCTAATCAAAAATACGGATCAATAAGACACCTGAAAAGGAGTTAGCCTTACCGAACTCTGCTTGTTTTACATTATAACAAAGCTAACTTTATTATTAAATATTTAATAAATAATATAGTTGGTACAAAATGCGATAATAGTATTGAAAAGAAAAACAGTTCGGGAAGAAAAAATGTACCGAGGAAGTGTTAATTTATAGGGGAAGAGAGGAGTTTTATGAATCAGATAAGATGTCCGAAATGCGGTGAAGTGTTCACCATCGATGAATCGAGTTACGATTCGATCGTCAAACAGATCCGTGATCATCAGTTTGACGAAGAACTGAAGAAAAGGGAAAGAGAATACAGCGAGAAACTGGAGACTGAATTGAAGCTTGTAAAGGCTAAGGCAGAAAGTGACAACAATAAGATCTTAAGTGAAAAGGACCGCGAGATCGATCAGCTGAAAGCCAAGCTGGAGGGCAAGGATAAGGAAAATGAACTGGTAACCAGAGAGGCGGTCGATGAATTGCAGGCCAAGCTGGTCGAAAAGGAAAACCTCATTTTGCGTCTTGATGCGGAAATTAAAAACAAAGAGACCGAGAACCAGCTCAATCTGTCCAAGGCCCTGGAAAAGAAGAGTGAGGAGATCCTGGAACTCAAAGCCAATGCCGAGGCGATGAAGGAGAGCTACCGCAAGGAGCTTTCCGATAAGGATGAACTGATCGCCTACTATAAGGACTTCAAGGCCAAGCAGTCGACCAAAATGATCGGTGAAGACCTTGAGCAGCATTGCCTCTATGAGTTCAACCGGGTCAGGCCTCTGTTCAGAAATGCCTATTTCGAAAAAGACAACGATGCTTCCCAGGGTTCCAAGGGTGATTTCATCTTCCGTGATAAGGATGATGAAGGCACCGAGATTGTGTCGATCATGTTTGAAATGAAGAACGAAGCCGATACAACGGCAACCAAACACAAGAACGAGGACTTCCTGGCAAAACTCGATAAGGACAGAAAAGAGAAGAACTGTGAGTATGCGGTGCTGGTATCTTTACTGGAGATGGACAACGATCTTTACAACGAAGGCATCGTCGACATGTCTCACCGCTACGAGAAGATGTATGTCATCCGTCCGCAGAACTTCATTCCGATCATCACCCTGTTAAGAAATGCCAATCTCAATTCCTTGTCCTACAAGAAACAGCTGGTTGCCTTGCGGGATCAGGACATGGACTACAAGAATTTTGAGAACAACATGAATGCCTTCAAGTCGGCATTTGCCAAGAACTATGAGCTGGCGTCCCGAAAGTTCCAGGATGCGATCGATGATATCGATAAGACGATCAAGGCATTGGAAAAAACCAAGGCCGACCTCTTGTCTTCCGATCGTAACCTTCGTCTGGCCAACGATAAGGCACAGGATCTTTCGATCAGAAAGTTAACCAAGAATGCACCGAGCGTTGCGGAAAAATTTAATCAATGATTATAATGAAATTAATCAATACGGAGGTTAAATCATGGAAATCAATAAAGAGAAAATCCAGGAAGTGTTAAACGAGTCTTCCGCAAAAGTGGAAGCGATCATGAAAGATACTGCCGCTTTGGAAAATATCTTACAGAGCGCTGAAGCAAAATTAAGAGAGATCCCGGGTGTCGGTGAATATGCCGCTCAGCTGCCTTTGATGTTCTCAATGATCCGCAGCTATCTGGCAAAGGAATACACGGAAGTTTCCACGAAGGTCATCGTTTCGATGGTCGGTGCCTTGGTCTATATGTTAAAAGGCAAGGATCTGATTTCCGATAAGATTCCGGTCATCGGCATCATCGATGATATCGCTGTACTGGCTCTGGCTTTACAGATCAACGCCAAGGAGCTTGACGCTTACCAGGCTTGGAGAATGGAAAAAGACAACACGATTACTAAGACAGCAGAGCCAAAAGAAGAAGTGAAAGAAGAAGTTAAAGAAGAAACAAACGCTTAAGAAGAAGGGCGAAAGCCCTTTTCTTTTAGGGAGGATTTTATGGAAATCAGACATCACGCGTACCTCTATGCCGTTTTGTGCAGGCACATCTTAAAATGCGCAGGCAGACAAGAAGGTGAAAAGCTGATCGAAGCCTTTACCAGGGACTATGGCTTAAGACGGGGAAGACGCATGAAGGAAAATGCCAAAAAGGGCGACATGAGCGACTTTTTCATCGTCGGAGAATGGAAGGGTCAGCCGGGAGAAAACATCTCCTGCCTTTCTTATGAAAAAGATGAGACCGTTTCGGTTGTCACCAAGTGCGCCTGGTATGATACCTGGAAAGAGTATGGCTTACTGGACTATGGTCCGTATTATTGCCGTTACATCGACAAGGCGATCTGTGAAGGCTATGCGTCCGATTTTTCTTTGGATGTGTCAGAGACGATCGGCGGCGGCGATGCGCGCTGTGTTTTTAAATGGAGCGCGCCGGCAGATAAAGATCTGGTGACGGGCACAAAGAAAGCCCACATCCTTCCTTTTGACTTTCATTGCAAAGAAATGCTGGAGAGCATCAAAAATGTACTGGATAAAGAACTATGTGAAACCGTGTTGAAAAAGACACAAAGAGACTTTGAAGAAGAGTTTGGTGACAGTGATCTGTTTTGATCAATTCTGTTAAAGAAGGGTGCCGATTTTGTTATAATCATTAGTGGAATGAAAAAACATCTTGCCAACATCATCACTTCGACAAGACTGATCGGTACGATCGCCTTGATCTTTACCGAACCATTGTCAGACGTCTTCTTTGCGATCTATATCTGGTGCGGTATTTCCGATATTCTGGATGGCTTTGTCGCCAGAAAACTGAAGACGGTCTCACAGCTCGGTTCAAAACTCGACAGTATCAGTGATCTGTCCTTCTATACGATGATGATGATCAAGGTCCTGCCTTATCTGCGCAAATTCCTGCCGAAATATGTCTGGGCTTTGATTTATCTGGCGGTTGGCATCCGTTTCCTGTGCTATGTCTTTGTCGGTTTTTCCAAGCACTACTTCGAAAGCCGTCATACCATCTTCAATAAGGTGACCAGTGCTTTGATGTTTGCCTTGCCGTTTACGGTCGAATCGAGATTCTTAGTTCCTTACAGTCTGGTCATTCTGGCCGCTGCCTTCATTGCCGATTTTGAAGAGATCTGCTTCATCATCCGTG
>Ga0256405_10011495_pt1 | contig 11274 bp, 7 predicted proteins | sample RumenRJG_02DNA_FD_189096 | JGI IMG/M metagenome (GOLD analysis project Ga0256405, IMG submission 189096) | Bovine rumen microbial communities from Lethbridge, Alberta, Canada - RJG_02 | ecosystem: Host-associated > Mammals > Digestive system > Stomach > Rumen | place: Canada: Alberta | collected...
TGACGGAATCACCCGTTTCCCATGTCACGGGCTTCACGTCAAATCCGTCTTTCGCATACCCGAACGGCGAAGTCGCATCCGTGTCGATGTCGAACGTCCCGCCCGCCGACGATGTCCATTCCGCACCTGTCGCTGCGGGAGGAATCATAGCAACGCGATGTCCGCAGTTCTCTAAGCTTTCCGCTTTGGTCTTGTTGACTTCTCCTCTGTTGGCCTGGAAATTTCCCCCAACTGAATTCGCGCTTGCGCCACCTCCATTGCGCTTCATGCGATAATCCGTTCCATTGCATCTGGCCGTGAATACGTCCGTGAGAGTAGACAGGCTTTGAACCGAATCGTCCAACACCCATTCAAAGCCATTGCCGTTGGCGTCGTAAAGACCCCACGCATTGGCATCCTTTGAGCCAACCGCAGCACGCCCACCAGTATAAACCTGCTTTGAATTATCCGCGCTGTTGCCGTACCAGTAGAGCAGACCGTTGCCGCCGCTCTCCGTTCTGCAACCTGCGCGAACTGCGAGCTCCGACATAAGCCATGTCGGCAAATCAAACGGATATTCGTTCCCGGTGATGTAGCTGAGACGCTGCAGGAATGTGCCCGTATTAGGTTCCGACACCCTAGCAAGAACTGCATCTGCGGCAATATCGCCGCGCAGATCAACCCAACTGACGAAACCGACCGGCTTTGTCGTTGACGAATTGTATGACGAAACAAGATTGCGATACTGCGCTTCAGTTGTCATGAAAATGGCGATGTAGTAGTCTTTACCCGTCTGCCACCGCGTGAAAGGATTGGCTTCATACCACTTGTATGACTGTCCATCCACCGCAGTGGTATCGTTGTTACGACCGGTAGGATAGCCGACTGAATTGTTGCGTTCTAGTTCCGTGACATTCGGAAGTGCGGCGTGATCGGCCCATTTCGGAATCTTGCGGAAGACCATTCGAGAGGTCTTGAAGGCATCGGTGTTGTACCTGGTGTTAGAGGCGTTCTGCCCATCCGTTCCCGTGCCCTTAAGCCCTTCATACACTACACGCCCCTGCGCAAGGCCGTTTCCGGCGTCCGTGACGAGATCGACAATCATGTAGTCGTCGCCGCTCGGCACATCCGAAGTCACAAGCTCGGCAGTCATCGTGCAATTGGTTCCCTTTAGCCCTGCGGGGGCGTTCCAAGTCACGACATGACGTCCCTCGGTCGACGGCGCGGCAAGTTCGTTGCCGTCGATTGTGTACGCCATTGCGCCTATTGTCGCAGTAAATACGACCTTCTTGTAGTCTCCGTTCGCGACATCCTGTCCTTCGCCAGACGCAACCGTGTAGGAAACATCCACCTTGTTGTTCCACGGCCAGTGCTGCCGCACACCGTCGACAGTGACGGCGGGGTCTGCAAGCACCGCCATCGGAAAGCCAAAACTTGTAGCAACCGCAAGCGCCATAGCCGCGACGAAGCGCGGCCTTCCCGCAAAATCAGTCTTTTTCGTCTTCATTAGCGTTTCTCCTTGTAAATGCATTAATCAACGACAACGGCAACTCGGAAACCACAGGACTCATGACTCTCGTCCGTCGTATTGGTCTCGTAGCTGGTCGCCTTGTACATCCCGTTGCTTGCGCTGGTCTGGCTTGCGGCGGCGCCGTTTCGCTTTACGCGATTCGTCGTTCCGTTACATCTTGGAACAAAAAGGTCCAATTGCTGCATTTTGTCGTATGCATCGTCCAGCACCCACTCCAGACCGTTCCCGCAGGCATCGTAGAGCCCCCATGGATTTGCCGGATAGTTGCCGACGACCTGACGGCTTCCCGTAGTGTTGCAGTAAGCCGCGTCTGCTGTGTCGCCGTACCAATACGTGAGCGTATTCGTCTTGCCAGCATTCATGCCGCCGGCGCGGACGGCAAGCTCGGACATCAGGAATGTCGGCAGGTCAAAGGCATATTTGTTGCCGGCAAGATAGACGAGACGCTGGAGGAACGTTCCAGTGTCGGACGCAACCTTGGCCAGCGCATTCGTCGGCGGTGTGTCTCCCCGAAGCGCCTGCCATGTCACCCATCCCACGGGCTTTGTCGAGTTGGCACTGTACGAGGCATATCGCCTGTACTGTTTCTCCGTCACCATGAACACGCCAATGTAGTAGTCTCGTTTCGACTGGCGGTACGTCAGATTGTCGTTGGACGAGTTGCCTGTATTGCCAGTAGGGTAGCCACCGCTCGGAAGAGATGCCGCATTCGGGAGCGACGCACGGTCTGCCCACTTCGGAATCTTGCGCAGCACCATCTTGGAGTCTTTGTACTCATCGGTGTTGTATCGCACGTTGGATGCGGTCTGCCCAGTCTCGCCCACGCCCATGAGCCCCTCGAACCATACGCCTCCGTTCACGAGGTCAATGATCATGTAGTCGTTGCCGCTCGGAACGTTGGTTGCGACGAGTGCCGCCGTCATCGTGGCATCCGCCGCCCGCAGCCCCGCCGAGGGGAACCACGTAACAGTATGTGTGCCGTCCGCAGCACTCGCTCCGACCGAAGAGCCGTCGATGGCAATCGCCTGGCCTCCGACCATCGCGGTGAACACGACCTTCTCATATAAGCCGTTCGCCACGTTCTGACCCTCCGTCACGGTGTACGTGATGTCCACCTTGTTGTTCCACGGCCAGCGCTGTCGGACCTCAGTGATCTCAATGGACGGCGCGGCGAATGCCGCGGGAATCAGCGCACCGAACGCGGTCGCCGCGAGCAGGGATTTCATCGTTGTCTTGGTGTTCATGGCTTATTTCCTTTGTTGAGGTTTTTATTGATGAATCGGACAGCCTTTCACCTATCACGCCAATGAGTATACTACAAACCGTGCAGCGCCGTCAAACCAAGACGTTGCATATCTGGAAAATGCGAAATGTCAGTTCGCCAAGACAGGCGGATTCCTTGACCATATCGTCAGCACCTGTCCGATGGAGTTGAAGAGCAACAATGCACCGTCCGTTCGCGACCTGGCTGCGACAGTCCTCTTCTCGATGACAAACGGTGCGACGCGCTTCAGACACATTGACCGGCTGGACGGAAGACAAGCTGCGCTGGTTCCTCAAGGGATACAAGAAGCGCCTTTCAAAACTTCTCGGCATGGAGCGTCCCCGTTGCCGTCATTAACGGGCATAATAAACATCAGTGATGTTTACCACAAACATCAGTGATGCTTGTTTTACGCGTGGCGAAGATCGCGGCGATTGTGGTTGGTGCCGCGGCTCTGTGCGATTGCACGACCAAACGGGCGTTGAACCTTACCCCGCGGAGGAAAGCAGCAACGCGGCGACAAGTTGCATTGATATGATAGAGAGCAGAACCACCGCCGCCTTCATGCGCCAGGGAAGAGGATCGCCCCCGGTCATCTTGTAGGGTTTGATTCCTATCGCCACGAGAGCGCGGTATGCATCTAGCCGGCTGCGCGCATAGAGGCAGCCCTCGACAATCTCGTTGTCTGCCGTCTGATACGAGTGTTTGAGGGACAGACCCTTGTGATACGGTCGATGTGATACGGTCAGAGCAGTGTCCTTTCGCAAACGATCTCCCCTTCCTCGTGGCGCAAAGCGTTCTGCGCGGCAGCGGTCATGACACCATTGCCAGCAGCTTGGCGATCTCCTTGGGGTCGCGGGTGGTGTAGGACGTGACGCGGCGGCCGAGGCAGTTGATGGACGAGCCGAGGCCATGCAGCTCCTCGTTGTCGATGATGAGGAATCGGTCGTGGAAGTCGTCGGAATAGGTGACGGCAAGGCCCTTGTACTGGCGGTTGAACTTCGCAACTTCGGTCGGCGTCGGCTTGCCACGATCCTTGCAGACGAGCCGCACCGTAACGCCGGGCCGCTTCTTCGAGAGAACTTCCAGCGTAATGGCATCCGAATACGGGTCGATCAGCACGATTTCCGACTTCGCGCTTTCAATCAGGCGCGAGACGTACCGCAACGAGTCAAACTCCGACGCGGCGGGCAGGATTCCGCTTGGAAGCAGGTTGCCTCGGTCGAGCGCGTCAAACACCGTGTCAATCCGCTTGTCCGTTTCGAGTTGCTTCAGCTCAATCGCGCCAAGTCGCTGAAGAACACCTACGCTTGACATCAGAAAACTCCTCATAGCGACAAATGCGTCCATTATGTCTATGCTGGTCTTTACGGCAATATCGCTTTTCAATACTGTTGCCAGCATAGCTACCCCTTGTTCCGTAAAAGCATAAACCGGAACATGCGAGAAGCGTAGCGATTTAAGGTGGTCACAATTTGTGACCACCTCCTCCTTTTCGAGTAGGGTCAAAGCAAAACGAAATCTCTCAGGAAACCGTTCTGCATTGCGTTTAACAGCTTGATTCAACACCTTGGTAGGCACTTTGTACAATTCGGCAAGATCATGGTCCACCATGACGTACTTGTCACGTATCTGCAGGATTCTGTTGCCTATTTTGCTGCATGATGCACATTCTGAGGCAATTATTTCTGGTCTCAATCTTACACACGACTGTCTTTCGCTGATTTTCATTACAACCTCCGGGGTATAGTAATTCTGTCTTAAGCAGTAACCCCTCGCGGAAACTCCCCGCTGGTTGAATTGCCCCTGCTACGGCGGCCCGTTGGCGTCGCGGATTCATGCTTTCAACGCCTTAGCTCGGCCTTCGGCTATCCCCTCGGCCTATCGGCCTCGGCCCTCAAAAGCTTCGCTTTTTCGGCGGTTACCCAACATGAGTCGCCCGCGATTAAATCAGCATCATTTCCGATGGCCCTCCTGCACGATTTTTTAGACCGACATCCTCTTCGGAGAAAGCACTGATATTATACCAAAATTTCAGCCATCGTTGGGTTGTGGTTGAAGAAGCGGTTGGAGTTGGAGAATCGCGAATGTGAGATGGTTGAGTCGGAATCGTTCTTGGATTCGACACGAAGGATGGTTGAGTCGTGGTTGGGGTTGGTTTGGCTGTGGCTGGAGCGTGGTTGAGGAATGGTTGTTGAGTGAAGGTACATGTTGCGGCAAAAAGTCCGGCCGATTAAAAAACGCCGCGCAACGCGCAACGGCTTTTTTTAATCGGCCGGACGCGGGGCGTCGCGGCGCTCGACGCGGAACCAGTCCACGTCGATCCAGCCGCGATCGGTCACGTCGGGGGCGGCGCCCGCATAAAAGCCGACCGTCGCGCCGATCCACTTGCCGGGCGAGGCGGTAAACGGCTCCTTGTTCGCGACCGTCCACTCCTGGCCGTCGAACGAGTACGAGAAGGTGCACTGCGCCGCCGGCGCGAGCATTTTCGGCGGAATCTCGGCGGATGGCCGGACGTCGACGCGCAGCCAGACGTCCTTGACCTTGGCGGCGCGCAGCCCCACCTCGATCACCTCCGCCTTGACGCTCGCCACCGTTTTCGACTTCTCGTCCTTCCCCTTTTCGGCGCCGAAGCACTCGGTGTACGTCACGTCAAAGCCGTCGCCCTTCGACCGGAGTCCCAGCCGCGCGTAGGACATCCCCTGCACGGTCAGGCCCGCCTCCGTGTTCGCCTGCTTCGCGCCGATCTGCGCCTTCATCGTCGCCGTGAACGAAAACGCCGGGAACTTCTGCACGAGATGGTTCGGCGTGCTCCAGGTGTTGACCACCTGGCGCAGCGAATTCGCGAACGTGCCGTCCTCCAGCCACTTGCGCACGCCGAGCGTCGAATAGAGGCGGAAGAATCCCTTCTTCGTCGGAAAGCCGACGGTTTCCTTCGTGCGGCCGAGGTACTGCCACTGCGGCCCCAGCTTCGGCTCGTTGAACTCGTCGTCGAGCTGCGGGTAGAGGACCTGCGCGTCCAGCCGGCCGCCCCTCGGCATCTCGTACGCATCGACCGGCTCGCCGCAGCCGTCGCCGTCCGCGTCCGCGCCGATCACCGGCCAGCCGTCTTCGCGCCACGCCATCGGCTGGAGATAGACGATGCGCCCGTAGGCGTCGCGGTCGCTGAAGTGAACGAACCAGTCCTCGTCCGCGCGCGTGTGCACCCACGCGCCCTGGTGCGGGCCGTTGATCGCGCTCGCGCCCTGCGCCATCACCGTCTTCGCCACGAACGGGCCGAACGGGCTGGCGCTGCGCGCCGCGACCTGCCAACCGCCGCCGACGCCGCCGGCCGGGAAGAAGAGCCAGTATTCGCCGTCCTTCTTGTAGAACTTCGGCCCCTCGGCGGTGAAGTTGCCGTCCGGCACGCCGTCGTAGACAAGCACCTCCTCGCCGACGACCGCCGTCTCGTCCGCGTTCAGCTCCGAGACGGTCAGGACGCTGTTCAGGAGCGCGCGGCTCTGCGCCCGGGCGTGGACGAGGTAGATGCGGCCGTCGTCATCGTAGAGCGGGCACGGGTCGATCAGTCCCCTGCCGGGCTTGACGAGGACGGGTTCGCTCCACGGGCCCGCCGCCGCCTTCGCCGTCACGCGCCAGATGCCGCGGTCGGGATCGCCCCAGTAGATGACGAACGCGCCCGCATGGTAGCGGATGGCCGGGGCCCACACCGCGTTGCCGTGCTCGGGGCTTTCCGTCTCGAACGGATGGCGCGCGAGCGCGTGGCCGACGTACTGCCAGTTCACGAGGTCGTCGGACGCGAGAATCGGCAGGCCGGGGAGCCCGCCGAACGACGAGGCCGTCAGGTAGTAGCGCCCGTCGGGTCCCGTGCAGACGTCGGGGTCGCTGAAATCCATCGTCAGAACCGGGTTCGTGTACGTCGCGGCCAGCACGCCGCGCACAAGGCCCAGGGCCAGCAGTGCAGCAATCGTCGTTCTCATGCCGCACAGTATATCATAAATCACCCTTGCGGCGCGCCAGAAACGCATCGGCCGCATTGAAGACGCCCGCCATCAGCGCGCCCGAGATGGAGTGCCAGACGCACGACACCGCCGAGGCGATCGCCGCCTCGGGCAGGAGCGGGAAGTGGCGCGCCGCGAGCACGGTCGCAAGCCCCGCGTTCTGCATCCCGACCTCAATCGAGATCGTGCGGCGCTTCGGCTGCGTGAAGCGCGCGGCGACGCCGGCCAGGTAGCCGCCGAGGTAGCCGAGCGCGTTGTGCAGGAAGACGGCCGCGAAGACGAGCGCGCCCGACGCGGCGAACCGGTGCCCGTGCGCCGAAACGACGCCGCCGACAATGCAGGCGAGCCCCAGCACCGCGACGCCCGGCATCACCTTCAGCGTCTCGCGGTAGGCCGCGCGGCGGCCCCACGCGGCGTTCAGCACGAAGCCGAGCGCGACGGGCGCGAGCGTGACGAGCAGGATCGACTGGAACATCCCGAGCGCATCCACGTCCACGGTCTCGCCCGCGAGCGTCAGCATGAGAAACGGCGTCATGAGCGGCGCCGCCAAGGTCGAGAGCGTCGTCATGCCGACCGAGAACGCGACGTCGCCCCTGCAGAGGAACGTCATGATGTTCGACGACACGCCGCCCGGGCAGCAGCCGACGAGGATGAGCCCGACGCCCACGGCCCGCGGCAGTCCCATCGCGTGCACGAGCGTCCACGCGATCGCCGGCATCAGAAGAAACTGCGCCGCCGTGCCGATGGCGATGTCCAGCGGCCGCGAAAGGAGGATGCGGAAATCCTCGCCCTTGAGCGTCATGCCCATCGACAGCATGATGACGCCGAGAATCGCGGTCTGCACCGTCCCGTGCACCCAGCTGAACGCGGCCGGCACGAAATACGTCGCCGCCGCGACCGCCGTGATGAACGCCGGCGTGGCGCGCGCCAGCGCCGCCGACGCCTTCTGAACCCGGATCAAAAGTCCCATCTTTCCTCCCCTTCTCCGTTCGCCGCCGCGGCCGTCAGACGATCAGCATGCAGTCGCCGTAGCTGAAAAACATGTAGTTGTTCCGGACCGCCATCGCGTAGGCGCAGAGCACCCGTTCGCGCCCCGCGAGCGCCGAGATCATCATGAGCAGCGTCGACTGCGGCAGGTGGAAGTTCGTCAGCATCGCGTCGCACACCTTGAAGTCGTACGGCGGATAGATGAAGATGTCGCTCGCGCCCGAACCGGCCGTGACGACCTTTCCCGGCTCGTGCGTCGCCGCCGCGACCGTCTCGAGCGTGCGGACCGTCGTGGAGCCGACGCAGAAGACGCGCCCGCCGCGCGCCTTGCACGCGTTGATCGCGTCCGCCGCCTCGGGCGGCACGGTGAACGCCTCGGAATCCATCTGGTGGTCTTCGATGTTCTCCGCCTTGACGGGGCGGAACGTCCCCGGCCCCACGTGGAGCGTGACGGCGACGCGCCGCACGCCCTTCGCGTCGAGCGCGGCGAATATCTCCGGCGTGAAGTGGAGCCCCGCCGTCGGCGCGGCGACCGAGCCGACGTGCTTCGCGTAGATCGTCTGGTAGCGTTCGCGGTCCGCCAACTCCTCCTCGCGCGTCCCTTCACGCTTGACGTACGGCGGCACGGGCGTGTGGCCGAACTCGTCGAGCAGCTCCATGAGCGGCCGCGCGCAGATGAACTCGGCCTTCCACATGCCGATGCCGGCGAGCGGTTCGAGGAGCTTCACGCGCAGCTCCCCGTTCGGCCCGAAGACGGCGACCTGCCCCGCGCGGCACCTGCGCCCCGAACCGATGATGCAGTTCCAGACGAGCGCCGTCGTGTCGGGCGCGACCGAGACCATCAGCACCTCGATCGCGCCGCCCGTGTCGGGCCACGTGCCGATGAGCCGCGCCGGAAAGACCTTCGTGTCGTTCACGACAAGGAGGTCGTTCGGCTCGATGTAGTCGACGATGTCCGCGATGTGGCGGTGCTCCAGGATGCCCGTCGCGCGGTGCAGCACCATCATCTTCTCGGTGCCGCGCCGTTCGGCGGGATGCTGGGCGATGAGCCGCTCGGGGAGCGGATACCAGAACTGACGCGTCTTCATCGCTACTTCACCCGGAATTCGAGACGCGGCGCGGCGCTCCCCTCGACCGCGCCCCTGACCGCCGCGGCCAAACCGCCGCGCCCGGCCGACATCGACAGCGACGAGAGGATCCTGCGCCAGGAGAGCTCCTCGTCGTAGCGGACGACGCGCACGCCGTCCTTCGCGTCCGCGAGCTGCTCGAGGATCTCCTCCGCGTCCTCGCGGTAGCCGATGGCGTCGATCAGCTTCAGCTCGCGCGCCTCCGTCGCCGAGAGGATGCGGCCGTCGGCGATCTTCCGCACGTCCTCGACCGGCAGGTCGCGCCCCGCCGCGACGAGCGTGATGAACCGCTCGTAGTCGCTCGCGAGCACCTTGCGGAAGATTTCAACGTGCTCCTCGTTGACGGGTTCGAGCGGATCGAGGAGATTCTTGTTGGCGCCCGTCGCGATGGCGACCGACTTGACGCCGATCTTCTGCGCGAGCTCGGCCGCGTTGAACGCGGAGAGAATGACGCCGATCGAGCCCGTCACCGTCGTCGGGTGCGCGATGATCGCGTCGGCCGCCGCCGCCACGTAGTAGCCGCCCGAGCAGCACATCGACCCCATGTGCGCGACGACGAAGCGGTTCGTCTCGCTGTCGCGGAACCGGAGCAGCGCGAAATGCAGGATGTCCGACGCCGTCACCTCGCCGCCGGGCGTGTCCAGCTCCAGGTAGAGGCCGCGCACGTCGGGATCGAGCGTCGCTTCGCGGATGCGCCGCAGCGCGTTCGCGGCGGAGTGGGGATTCGGCTCGGCGAAGAGACCGCCCGCGTCCCCGTCCAGCGCGATCACGCCGTCGAGACGGATGCGGACGATCTTCGGCGAATCGGCGTCGCCGCGCCCCCAGATCCACGTCTCCTGCGGCGGACGCTCCTCCTCGGGCGCCGTCGTGCCGAACTCCGTATCCGTGGTCAGCTCCCGGCTCGCGCCGACGCCCACGCCGGCGGCGAAAACCAGAACGACCAGCACCAGAAACACACCGACGCCGACAATCGCCGTCAGCGCCGCGAGGCAGCCGAAGCCGCAGCCGCGTTTACTCTCCATCTTTTCCCTGCTCCTGTTGTTCGCCGCGCCAGGCGCGGACTTGCTCTTCGAGCGGCGGAATCGAATTCATCACCTTGCGCGCCTCCGCCTTGTCGCCGTCGCGCAGCAGCTTGCGGGCCAGCAGACGGCGGCGGCGGATCTCCTGTTCGGCCGCCTCCGCCCGCTGCTCCTTCAGTTCGTCCGCGCCCGCCGCCAGTTCGGTCCGGACGCGCGCGCCCACGTCCGGCGCGCCGCGCGTCGCCTCGCGCGACGAGCAGCGCACGCTCAGGACGCTGAGGACCGCGATCACGGCGAGCGCACCCGCCGCGACGCCGACCGCCCGCTCGTTCGTCATGGCGGCGCGGTCCCCTTATTCCCACTCGATCGTGGCCGGCGGCTTCGGGGTGACGTCCCACACCACGCGGTTCGCGCCCTTGACCTTCGTCGCGATCTTCTCGGCGACCATCGTCACGAACTTGAACGGCAGCTCCACGACGCCCGCCTTGACGAACTGCGACGTCGCGATCGCGCGGATGCCGATGACGTAGCCGAAGGTGCGCGCGCCGTTCTTGACGCCGACCGACTTGACGTTCGTCATGATCGCGAAGAACTGCTGCGCCTTTTTGTCAAGGCCCGCCTTGTGCATCTCGTCGCGGAAGATGAAGTCCGCCTGACGGAGGATGTCGAGCTTCTCCTTGGTGAGCTCGCCGATGCAGCGGACCGCGAGGCCCGGGCCCGGGAACGGCTGGCGCATGACCATCTCCTCGGGAAGGCCGAGCAGCTTGCCGACCTTGCGCACCTCGTCCTTGTAGAGGTACTTGACGGGTTCGACGAGGCCCTTGAAGAGGATGTCCTTCGGGAGGCCGCCCACGTTGTGGTGGGCCTTGACCGCCTTGTGGCCGCCGACGCCCGACTCGATGATGTCGGGGTAGATCGTGCCCTGGCCGAGGAAGTCGATGTTGCCGTACTTCTTCTGGAGGTCGCGCGCCGTGTCGGCGAAGACGTTGATGAACTCGCCGCCGATGATCTTGCGCTTCGTCTCGGGATCGGTCACGCCCTTCGCCTTGTCGAGGAAGCGCTGCTCGCAGTCGAGCGCGATCAGGTTCACGCCGAACTGCCCCTTGAAGACCTTCTTGATCATCTTGCCCTCGTTCAGGCGCATGCAGCCGTGGTCGACGAACACGCAGACGAGCTGCCTGCCGATCGCCTTGTAGAGCAGCGCCGCGCAGACGGACGAATCGACGCCGCCGGACAGCGCCAGCAGCACCTTTTTGTCGCCGACCTGCTCGCGGATGGCCGCGATCTCGTTCTCGATGTACTTCTTCGCGTTGAACGTCCTGCCGACCTTGGCGAGGCGCTCCTTTTCTGCCTGGTTCCTGGTTTGTCT
>Ga0256405_10011496_pt1 | contig 11272 bp, 7 predicted proteins | sample RumenRJG_02DNA_FD_189096 | JGI IMG/M metagenome (GOLD analysis project Ga0256405, IMG submission 189096) | Bovine rumen microbial communities from Lethbridge, Alberta, Canada - RJG_02 | ecosystem: Host-associated > Mammals > Digestive system > Stomach > Rumen | place: Canada: Alberta | collected...
GAAAAGGTGGAGCAGGGATTCCCTGCATCTGCCGGACAGAATCATGCGGCGCAGGAGGCAGAGGACCCGGATGCCCGCGTGATCGTGACTTCCACCGGGAAGGTCCTCTACGGAGAGACTCAGAGAGTCGAACAGCTGGTGGAGAAGAAGCGCCGGGAGTCCGATGCCGGAGAGTTCCGCGCAGCCATGCAGAAGGCCCGGCCCGGCTCACAGACACTGCGCCCGGCTCAGTCCCAGACGCGGCCGGCACAGTCCGGCGTCCCGGCAAGACCGGCTCAGTCCGGCGTCCAGACAAGACCGGTTCAGCAGGTGCAGCAGCATCAGCCGCAGCAGGCCGCTGTGGATCTGAACGCCCCGCCGGTGAAGGAATATCATTTCCCGCCGCTCACGCTGCTTGAGAAGGGCGCTCCGGTCTTTGACTCGGCAGGGGAGAGCGAGTCCGCATCCACTGCTGAAAAGCTTGAGAGCACCTGCCGCAGCTTCGGCGTCGACGTGACGGTCACCAGCATCAGCCACGGGCCGACGGTCACGCGCTACGAGCTGCTGCCGGCACCCGGCGTGAAGGTGGCCCGGATCGTCGCGCTGTCGGACGACATCAAGCTGAGTCTCGCGGCTTCGGATATCCGCATCGAGGCCCCGATCCCCGGCAAGTCCGCGGTGGGCATCGAGGTGCCGAACCGGGAGAACAATACAGTCTATCTGAGAGATCTGTTCGAGAGTGAACAGTTCAGCCAGAGCAGGGCGAAGATCGCCTTCGCCGTGGGCAAGGATATCGGCGGCCAGGTGGTGGTCACCGACATCTCAAAGATGCCCCATATGCTGATCGCCGGCGCCACCGGCTCCGGAAAATCGGTCTGCATCAACACGCTGATCATGAGCATCCTGTTCCGCTACAAGCCGCAGGATGTGAAGCTGATCATGGTGGACCCGAAGGTGGTGGAGCTGTCGGTCTACAACGGCATTCCGCACCTTCTGATCCCGGTGGTCACGGATCCGAAGAAGGCCGCCGGAGCCCTGAACTGGGCAGTGGCGGAGATGACGGACCGGTACAAGAAGTTCGCTTCCACCGGCGTCCGGGATCTGAAGGGCTACAACGAGCGGATCCGGAAGGCAAAGCAGAGCGGCACCGTGGATCCGGCGGAGCTCCCGGAGGAGCTTCCGCAGATCGTCATTATCATCGACGAGCTGGCGGACCTGATGATGGTCGCGCAGCATGAGGTGGAGGAGTCCATCTGCCGTCTGGCGCAGCTGGCCCGTGCCGCGGGTCTGCATCTGGTCATCGCGACCCAGCGGCCCAGCGTCAATGTCATCACCGGCCTGATTAAAGCCAATATCCCGTCCAGGATCGCCTTCGCGGTCTCTTCGGGCGTCGACTCCAGGACTATTCTGGACGGCGTGGGCGCGGAGAAGCTTCTCGGAAAGGGCGATATGCTGTTCGCACCCCAGGGGGCGCCGCGGCCGGTCCGCATCCAGGGCGCCTTTGTCTCGGACAGCGAGGTCCAGGCTGTGGTGGATTTCATCAAGGAAGAGGATCTTCCTCTGTCCTACAACAAGGAGACCGTCGCGAAGATCGAGCGAAGCTCTGACAGCGGCGGCGGAGGAGCTTCGGGCAGGGACGAACTCTTTGCCCAGGCGGGCCGCTTCCTGATCGACAAGAAAAAGGCCACCATCGGGAACCTGCAGCGGATGTTCAAGATCGGATTCAACCGCGCGGCCAGGATCATGGACCAGCTCTATGAAGCCGGCGTAGTCGGGGAAGAGCAGGGAACCAAGCCCAGAGAGATCATCATGACGGCGGAGCAGTTCGAGGAACTGCTCAGGAACGAGGAATAACAGAAAGGCGGAACATGTAATGGAACTGATCCGTAAGGCGGAACAAAAGGGCTTCCGCTATACATTGGTGCAGGGAAGCGCTGACACGGACGTCACGGCGCTCTGCTATGACTCCAGAAAGGCGTCCCCGGGATGCCTCTTCGTGTGCATGAAGGGCGCGAATTTTGATTCCCACGAGAAGCTCGGAGAGGTGGCGGCGGCAGGCGCCGCTGCGGCTGTTATTGATCACGACTGCCCGGTCCCGGAAGGGATCACGGTCCTGAAGGTGGCGGATTCCAGGCTCGCGCTGGCGGAGCTTTCCGCCGCGTGGTTTGATTTCCCGGCGGAAAAGATGCTGACCATCGGCATCACCGGAACCAAGGGAAAGACCACCACGGCCCACATGGTCCGGGCGATCCTGGAGGAGTCCGGGATGAAGACGGGCCTGATCGGCACCAACGGAATCACCATCGGGGAGAAGCACACCGACACCAAAAACACTACGCCGGAGTCCTGGCAGGTCCAGGAGGCCTTCGCGGAGATGGTGGAGGCGGACTGCAAGGCGGTGGTCATGGAGGTCTCCAGCCAGGGACTCATGCTGAACCGCACCGGCGGCATCCGCTTTGACATCGGCGTGTTCACCAACATCTCCCCCGACCATATCGGCCCCAACGAGCACAAGAGCTTCGAGGAATATCTGATGTGGAAGTCGAAGCTGTTCACCCAGTGCCGTGTCGGCATCGTCAACATCGACGATCCCCACGCGCAGGACATCATGGCAAACGCGGAATGTGAGCAGATCCTGACCTTCAGCACGCAGAAAAAGGCGGATTTCATGATGGAAAACCTCCGCTATGTCTCCGAGCACGGTTTCGTGGGACTGGAGTTCACCTGCGTGAGCCTGCCGGGCACCTTTGAGACCAGAGTCGGCCTGCCGGGACGCTTCAACGCGGACAATGCCCTGGCGGCCCTGGCGGCCTGCACGGTGGCCAAGGCGGATCCCTACGCTCTGGAGCACGGTATGGAACACATGCGGGTCAACGGCCGCATGGAGATCGTGTGGTCCAAAGGATTTACGGTACTGGTGGACTATGCCCACAACGCGGTCAGCATGGAAAGCCTGCTCACCACCCTCAGGGAATACGAGCCGAAACGGCTGATCGTGGTGTTCGGCTGCGGCGGAAACCGGGCGAAGGACCGGAGATATTCCATGGGTGAGATCGGCGGCAAGATGGCTGATCTTTCCGTGGTCACCGCGGACAATTCCCGTTTTGAGAAGGTGGAGGACATCATCGCGGATATCCGGAGCGCCATCGCGCCCACCGGAGGAAAATATATCGAGATCCCGGACCGCCGGGAGGCGATCTTCGAGGTGATCCGCAAGGCGGAGCCCGGCGATATGATCGCGGTCATCGGAAAGGGACATGAGGATTATCAGGAGATCAACGGCGTGCGCCACCATTTCCTGGACCGTGAAGTGATCGAGGAAGCGCTGGCGGAGAGGTTCCCGGAGGAAGCGGCTGCGCAGAAGAAAAAGGCGGAGAAGGTATGAAGGGACTGACAGTCAGAGACATTGCGGAGATCTGCGGCGGCAGGATCCTTCGGGGGGACCCGGAGGGAATGCCCTGCAGGATCAGCACGGATTCCCGGGAGGAGCTTGAAAACGCGCTGTTCGTCCCGGTCATCGGCGAGCGGACGGACGGCCACAAATATCTGTGCCAGGTGGCGGAGAAGGGCGCCGCGGCAGCCTTCACTTCGGAGGGAGACCCCTTCGCGGACGATGCTGCCGGGATTCCGGAGAGCTTCGCCCTGATCGCTGTGGATGACACGGTGAAGGCGCTGCAGGATCTGGGCGCCGGATGCCGGAAGCTGCACCCCATTCCGCTGGTGGGCGTGACGGGAAGTGTAGGAAAGACCTCGACCCGGGAGATCATCGCCGCGGCCCTGTCCGCAGGGAAGAAGGTCTTCCGGACCAAAGGAAACCACAACAGCCAGATCGGCGTCCCCATCACCCTCTCGGAGCTTTCCGGCGAGGATGAGATCGGCGTCATCGAGATGGGCATGAGCAATTTCGGGGAGATGTCACGGCTCAGCCGGATGGTGCGTCCGGACGCGGCAGTCTTCACGAATGTCGGGGAAGCCCATCTCGAGATCCTCGGCTCCAAAGAGAATATCCGCAGCGAAAAGCTGCACATCCAGGACTGCATGCCGGAACAGGCGGTGCTGTTCGTGAACGGGGACGACCCCCTGCTACGGGACTGCCCGCTGCGGGAGGGCGTGCGCCGCGTGCGCTACGGCACCTCCGAAGGATGCGACGTCCGGGCCGTCAACATCGACCTCAGTCACGGAAGACCGAAGTTTGAGGTGCTGGCGGGAGAGGAGCGGATCCCGGTGTCCCTGAATGTCTACGGAATGCACCATGTGCTGAATGCGTCTGCCGCGCTGGCGGTCGCGAAGGAGTACGGGGTGGATCTCCGGAAGGCGGCGGAGGCTGTGGCAGAGTTCCGCGGGTACCGCCACCGTCAGCAGATGACGGAGCGGGACGGGATCCTGGTCTTTGACGACGCATACAACGCGAGCCCGCTTTCCATGAAGGCTTCGCTGGATATTCTGGAAAACCTGAACAGCGGCGGGCGCCGGATCGCGGTGCTCGGCGACATGAAGGAACTCGGCGCGGAGGAGGCGGAGATGCACTTCGGCGTCGGAAAACAGCTTGGCGGAAAACGCCAGGCGGATATTCTCTTTACGCTGGGAGACCTGTCCCGCGAGATCGCGGCCGGGGTCCTTGCGGCGGAGAAGGAAATGAATATCCCGGAGGCGGACCGGATCCCGGTCCGGAGCTTTGACGACCGGGAGACTCTGTACGCAGCGCTTCTTTCTGAGGTGAAGGCCGGTGATACCGTGCTTTTCAAGAGCTCCAACAGCCTGAAGCTTTACGAACTCGCAGACAGATTAGGTGGAAATGCAGAATAATAAGTACGCAGATGTCGTTATCGACATTACGAACGAAAACGTGGACCGGCCATTTACCTATGCGGTGCCGGAATCTCTCAGGGATTCCGCGCGCCCGGGGATGCCGGTCCTGGTGCCTTTCGGGAACGGCGGGCGGACAAAGACCGGCTATATCATTGCCCTGAAGGAAGAGACGGAGCTGGATCCGGCCCGGGTAAAGGAGATCCTGGGGCCGGCCGGCGGCGCCGTGACCGCGGAGACCACTCTGATCGAGCTGGCGGTCTGGATGCATGAGCATTACGGCTGCATGCTGAACCAGGCCCTGCGGACGGTCATGCCGGTGCGGAACCGGGTGGCGGTGCGGAAGAGCCGGCTGATCCGGAGCTGTCTTCCGGAGCAGGAGCTCAGGGAATTTGCCGCGGAAATGCGGCGGAAGCACCGGGCGGCCATGGCGCGCCTCGCGGAGGCGCTGGCGGAAAGCGGAGGCAGCCTTTCTTATGAAGAGGCGGGCAGAAGGCTTTCCGTGGGGATCACCACGCTTCGCTCTCTGGAGAAGCAGGGTGTGATCACGGTGGCGGAAGGAGCCGGGGAGACGGCGCCGCTGCCTGCACGGCCGGGTATTGTCCTCACGGAGGAGCAGGCCGCCGCGGCAGAGATCTTCCGGGCGGACCTGGCGGTCGGAAAACAGGGGAAATACCTGCTTTTCGGGATCACCGGCAGCGGGAAGACCGAGGTCTATGCCGAGATGATCCGGGAAGTCCTTTCCCGGGGCCGGCAGGTGATCCTTCTGATCCCGGAGATCTCCCTCACCTTCCAGACGGTGGAGCGGATGCGGGGCTTCTTCGGCGACCGGGTGGCGATCCTGCATTCCCGTCTCTCCGACGGAGAGCGTTTTGAACAGTTCCGCCGGGCGGCGGACGGAAGCGCCGACATCATGATCGGCCCGCGCTCCGCCCTGTTCGCGCCGTTTTCCGATCTGGGGCTTATCATTATCGACGAAGAACATGACGGGGCCTACCGCAGCGATACGGTCCCCTGTTATGAAGCCCGGGACGTGGCGGAAAAGCGGGCGGAGATCTGCGGCGCGTCCCTGGTGCTCGGCAGCGCCACTCCCAGTACGGCTTCCTTCCGGAAGGCGGCCCGGGGAGAGTTCCGGCTCCTGACGCTCACAAAGCGGGCGGTGCAGGGCGCCGTTCCTGCGGAGGTCCATGTGGCGGACCTCCGGGAAGAACTGAAGTCCGGGAACCGCTCCGTCTTCAGCCGGATCCTTCAGGAGAAGATCCGGGACCGGCTGGCGAGAAAGGAACAGGTGATCCTGTTCATGAACCGGCGGGGCTATTCCAGTTTTGTGTCCTGCCGTTCCTGCGGAAACGCGATCCGCTGCCCTCACTGCGACGTGACCCTGAAGCTTCACACCGGCGGGCGGCTCATGTGCCATTACTGCGGCCACACGGAGGCCATGCCCGACAAGTGTCCCTCCTGCGGATCCCCCTACATCGCCGGTTTCGGCACCGGGACCCAGAAGCTGGAAGAACTGACGCGGAAGATGTTCCCGGAGGCGAAGGTGGTCCGGATGGACGCGGATGCCGCGGCGGGAAAGAACGCGGCGCGGGACATCCTGGCGGAGTTTGCGGCGGGTAAGGCGGATATCCTGATCGGGACCCAGATGGTGGTGAAGGGACATGATTTCCCGAATGTAACGCTGGTGGGCATCATGGCTGCGGATACGGAACTCTATGTGAGCCGCTATGACAGCGCGGAGCGGACCTTCCAGCTGCTGACCCAGGCCGCGGGCCGGGCGGGGCGCGGAAAAAGGCCCGGGGACGTGGTGATCCAGACCTACCGGCCGGAGCACTACGCGGTGCAGTGCGCCGCGGCGCAGGATTACCGGGAGTTTTTCCGGAACGAGATCGCCTACCGGGAGACCGGCAGCTATCCGCCGGTCATGCACCTTCTGGCGATCCAGCTGTCTTCCATGGACGAGGAGCTCCTGACCCGGGCGGCCGCAGGGTACGCGGACCTTCTGGACCGGGAAGGGCAGAAGCTCGGCACCATGCAGATCGGGCCGGTCAACGCGCCGGTGTACAAAGTTCACGATTACTTCAGAAAGTGGATATATATTAAACATCTGTCCTATGATATACTTGTAACCGTTAAAAACGGAACGGAGACGGCTTTCCGGGAAGCATTTCCCAGGGGGGTTTCCGCTCTTTATGATTTCAGCTGAAAGGATACAGATATGGCACTGAGGAACGTCCGGGAGATCGGAGACCCGATCCTTGAAAAGATTTGCAGACCTGTAAAGGAGATGAACGACAGGACGCGGGAGCTGATCGCCGACATGTTCGACACCATGCACGAGTCGAACGGCGTCGGTCTGGCGGCGCCCCAGGTCGGGATCCTGAAGCGGATCGTCGTGATCGAGGTGGAGGAAGGTGAGTCCTACGTGCTCATCAATCCCGAGATCACCGCGCAGGACGGGGAACAGACCGGCTATGAGGGCTGCCTCAGCGTTCCAGGGAAGACCGGGGTCGTGACCCGTCCGGAGCACGTGGTCTGCAATGCGATGAACGAGGAGATGGAGCCTTACACCATCGAGGCGGAGGGCCTGCTGGCCCGGTGCATCTGCCATGAACTCGACCATCTGGACGGCCATCTCTACGTGGAGCTTGCCGGCGACCAGCTCTATGACAATGAGGAGCTGGAGCAGATGGAAGCAGAGGCCGAGGCGGAAGAAGCAGGTGCGGACGAGGCAGAGGAGAACTAAGATACAATGAAGATCATCTATATGGGAACACCGGATTTTGCGGTGGGCCCCCTGAAGGCGCTGATCGGTGCGGGCCATGACGTGGTCTGTGTCCTGACCCGGGCGGACAAGCCCAAGGGCAGGGGCCATGCAGTGCAGTTTTCCCCGGTGAAGGAGGCGGCGCTGGAGGCCGGGATCCCGGTGCTTCAGCCGGTGCGGATGAAGGATCCGGAGCTCTGGAAAACGCTGGAGGACTACGGCGCGGACCTGTTCGTGGTGGCGGCCTACGGAAGGATCCTCCCGAAGGAGATCCTCTCGATCCCGAAATACGGGTGCGTGAACATTCACGCGTCGCTGCTTCCGGACTACCGGGGCGCAGCGCCCATCCAGTGGGCGGTGATCGACGGCCGGAAGGAGTCCGGCGTCACCACCATGCTGATGAACGAAGGACTGGATACCGGAGACATTCTCCGCCAGTACCGGATCACTCTGGCAGATGACGAGACCGGCGGCTCCCTGTTTGACAAGCTGGCGGCGCTGGGGTCGGAGGCGATCCTGGACACCGTGAAGGGCCTGGAGGACGGCAGCATCGTCCCCGTGAAGCAGGAGGAGACGACGACGCCCTACGCGGCCATGCTGACCAAGGAAATGGGGCTTGCGGACTGGTCGAAGGACGCGGAGACGCTGGAACGGCTGATCCGCGGACTGGATCCCTGGCCGGGCGTCTACAGCTATCTCGACGGGAAAATGCTGAAGCTCTGGAAGGCGGAGGTCCTTCCGGAGGGCGGAAGTGATGCGGCGCCGGGAACCATTCTTTCCGTGAAAAACGGACTTGCGGTGCAGACCGGAAAGGGCGCGCTCTTGGTCACGGAGCTCCAGCCCGAGGGAAAAAAGCGCATGGCGGCCGATGCATGGCTCCGCGGCGCCCGTGTTTCCCCGGGAGACTGCTTCCACAGTGAACGTTGAGCAATTGAAAGGAGGCAAACATGTTCTTTTATGACTGGACATATTTTCTTGTTCTGCTCGGCGCCGTCCTCTGCATGATGGCGTCCGCAAAGATGAGATCGACCTACGCCAGATATTCGCAGGTCCGCAGCATGTCCGGGCTGACCGGGCGGGAGACTGCGCAGCGGATCCTCGCGGCGAACGGGATCTACGACGTCACGGTCAACCGGGTGCCGGGAGACCTGACGGATCACTATGATCCGAATAAAAAAGTAGTGAATCTTTCGGAAAGCATCTATGATTCACCCAGTATTGCCGCGGTCAGCGTCGCAGCCCACGAGTGCGGCCACGCGATCCAGGACAACACGGATTATCTGCCGCTGCGGATCCGCGCGGCTCTGGTCCCGGTGGCGAACATCGGCGCGCAGGCCAGCTGGCCGCTGATCCTGATCGGCGTCTTTCTGGCGAGTTTCGGTTCCGCCTTCGGAATCCAGCTTCTGAATATCGGCATCATGGCATTCAGCCTGGCTGTCCTGTTCCAGATCATTACGCTGCCGGTGGAGTTCAACGCAAGCAACCGTGCCCTGGTGCAGCTGGATTCGATGAACCTGGTCCCGGATCAGGAGCTTCCCTACGCGCGGAAGGTCCTGGGCGCGGCGGCCCTGACGTACGTGGCATCGGCATCGGCTTCGCTTCTGCAGCTGCTCCGGCTGTATCTCCTCTTCGGCGGAAGGAGAAGACGTGACTAAGGAAAATGCAAGATCTGTCGCCCTCGACTGTCTCATGCTGACAGTCGAGGAGGGACAGTTTTCTCATGCGGTCCTGAACGGCGCCCGGGCGAAATACGCCTGGATGACGCCGGAAGACCGCTCTTTTTTTACGAGGCTGGTCCACGGGACCCTGGAGTACATGATCCAGGCGGACCGTATCCTGGACACCCGCAGTTCCGTGAAGGTGCGGAAGATGAAGCCGGCGGTCCGGAACATTCTCCGGATGTCGGTGTACCAGCTTCTGTATCTTGACCGGATCCCGGCGCGGGCCGTGATCAACGAGGCGGTGAATCTGACGGCCGCCCGGGGACTGCACGGACTGAAGGGCTTTGTGAACGCAGTGCTGCGCAGGGTCTCCTCCGAGCGGGAGATGATCCTGAAAGATATTGCGGAAAGCAAAGATCTGACGTATAAATATTCCTGCCCCGCTTGGATCGTATCGCTGCTCGTGAAGCAGTACGGCCGGGAGCGGGCAGAGGGAGCGCTGGCCGCATTTCTCGAACCGCAGCCCCTCTGGTTCCGGAGGAACCGGACCGCGGAGCGGCTGTCGGAGGAAGCTTCGGCAGTCCCGGGGCCGGCAGGAAGTTCAGAAAACGCCGGCAGTTCATCGGCGGATGGCAGCGCAGAGACAGGCGCCCGTTCAGACAATGCCTGTCCCTGGGATCCGGACATTTTCGAACTCCGGGACGGCGGAAAGCTGAAGGATCCTGAGCTTCTCACCGGCGGTGCCGGCTGGATCCAGGACCTGAGCTCCGCCATTGCCGTGCGGGCGGCAGCGCCTGCGCCGGGAATGACGGTGATCGATCTCTGCGCGGCGCCGGGCGGAAAGTCCATGGCGGCGGCAGACCTTATGGGGAATACCGGCCTGATCCGCGCCTTTGACCTGACGGAGGCAAAGGTGGAGCTGATCCGGGAGAATGCATCCCGGAACGGGTTTTCCTGTATTCAGACGTCTGAGAACGATGCCCGGATCTTCCGGGAAGACCTTGAAGGCACGGCGGACCTGGTGATCGCGGACTTGCCCTGCTCGGGTCTCGGCGTCATCGGCAGAAAGCCTGACATCCGCAGAAATGCTTCCCCGGAGGGGATCGCGTCCCTGGCGGCGCTGCAGAGGGAGATCCTGTCTGCGGCGGTGCGGTATGTAAAGCCCGGCGGGAAGCTTCTTTTCAGCACCTGTACCATGACCTTCGCGGAGAATGACGAGAACCGCGCGTGGATCCTTGCGTCCTTCCCGGAGCTCACGCCTGTGGATCTCGGGGCGGAGCTTCCGCTTCTTATGGAGGTCCCGGGGGCGGAGACTCTGAAGGAGGGATATTTCCAGATCCTTCCCGGCGCGCTTCCCTGCGACGGCTTCTTTTTCTCCCTGTTCCGAAAGACTGGAGGCGGGGTATGACAGATATCAAATCCATGTTCCCGGCGGAGCTGGAGGCCTTTGTGAAGGAACTCGGGGAACCGAAATTCCGGGCAAAGCAGCTCTACGAATGGATCCACCGGAGACATGCGGCATCCTTTGACGAGATGACGAATCTCCCGAAGCAGCTCAGGGAAAAGCTTACCGAAAATGCTTCTCTCTGCGTGCTGCAGCCGGTGACCGTGCAGGTCTCCCGGCTTGACGGGACCCGGAAATACCTCTTCCGGCTTCCGGACGGAAACTGTATTGAGAGCGTGTTCATGCGTTATCACCACGGGAACAGCGTATGCATCAGTTCCCAGGCGGGCTGCCGCATGGGCTGCCGCTTCTGCGCCTCCACCATCGGCGGGCTCTCCCGGAGTCTGACGGCGGGGGAGATGCTGGACCAGATCTACCGGATCACGGAGGAGACAGGAGAGCGCGTCTCCAACGTGGTGATCATGGGCTCCGGCGAACCCATGGACAACTACGACAACATCGTCCGCTTTATCCGGATGATCAGCGGCGAAGAGGGGATGAACCTGAGCCAGCGGAACATCACGGTGTCCACCTGCGGTATCGTCCCGAAGATGCGCGAGTTCGCGGAGGAGGGACTGCAGGTCACCCTGGCCATGTCCCTGCACGCCGCGGACGACG
>Ga0256405_10011498_pt1 | contig 11272 bp, 10 predicted proteins | sample RumenRJG_02DNA_FD_189096 | JGI IMG/M metagenome (GOLD analysis project Ga0256405, IMG submission 189096) | Bovine rumen microbial communities from Lethbridge, Alberta, Canada - RJG_02 | ecosystem: Host-associated > Mammals > Digestive system > Stomach > Rumen | place: Canada: Alberta...
CCATCGACGAGCACTTGGAGTTCCAACAGGACGAAGCCGGCACCAAGGCCATGTTCGCTCGCGAACGTCGCAGCCGCGAACGTTACAACTGCTGTGTCGCTGAAGCTGCACCCATGCCTAAAGGAAGTTTCTTCGAGGAAAACTAAGTAATAAAAAGCATCCTGATACGAATTTCTCATCCATCAGGATGCTAATTTGTGTTACAGACAATAATGTACTCGTCCTCTTCCATTCCACAAGTTTCAGAGACTTATAATAGTTCCACCTTCTTCTGAACGAATTCTGCGTAAATGAACCAATGTACATCCAGGTCTGAATATATCTAATAAATCATCTGAAGATGACCATTTTATGTCATAACCATCTTCTTCATCTTCATAGGGTTTACCATAGATGCCAGTTAAATATTTGACCACATGTTTCATCTTTGGATTGTTTGGCTGAACAGAGGTCATTAATACGATGCCGCCAGACATTAAGTTTACTCGCCATCTCACGTCCACTATTTGAATAATATTATCACTATACGATAAATTCTTATCTTGATTTGCTATTGCCGATATTTGATCATAAATCTTATCGTTTATCACAATTGGTTTTCCTAAAAACGAAGATAAAGTATCTTGTTTTATCATATCATTGCTTTTCCGATTACTTAATTCCTTACAGATTTGTTCAGACACTTCTTCACCAAGAAAACTCCTATAACTCTTTCCACTCTTGCTTTTCTTTATTATAAAGCAGGAACCATGACTATTGATGTAAACAGGAAATTCCTCACCAGAGCTATTTTTCCAGACGAATTTCGTCTTCACGGGGGACGTTTCATCTTTCTGGGTAGTTGAAGACTCTGTTTCAGAAATACTCCGATCTACCACATTTACATCATTTTTGTTTGCTGTACATGATATCATACATATAGCCAGCACTAATGAATTAAGCTTTCTCATAATAATACTCATTTAAGTTTGTTGATAAGTCTTTGCAGCATGCTGAGACTCTTTCTGTCTTTGGCTTTAGAGAGCATCTTGCAGAAAGCTTCGTTCGAAACATTTCCATTTTCAAAAGCGATTGCAAATTCTGTGTTATCATCTGACTCTGAAAATGTCAAATGCAGTTCAAGTCTTCTGGCCTCAATACGCACCATCAAATAACCATCCATATATTCAGGGCATAGTTTGATAAGTTGCTGACTAATGGCAAGAATGGAGTTACCCATACGCTCATTAACTCTTGCCTCAAAGAGAAGAAGTTTCTTGTCAATAGCCTTCTTCTCTTCTCCATCCTTAGAAATGCTGATAATCTGATATACAACATCATAAGCCTCGTCATTTCTTTTGAGTTCATAGAGAGCACGCCCCTTGATGAACATCGCTTCCAGACAAATTCTTCTACTGAGAACCATATCAGCATACCCTATGGCCTCCTCATAGCGATTGCCATAAAGACAGATTACCGCATTCAAGAAGTTGCAAGTCATACTGCAATCCTTCAACAGTTTCATATCCTTTGTCATACCTTTCAAGCAAGCATCATCCAGCATGATGTCGAACATCTTTTTAGCAATCAAAGCAGCATTCCTAAGGTCTTTTTTATTAATCTTTCTTTTCAAAAGTTTCAAACACGACTTTGCTGCCATGTTATAATCCTTAGCTATCAGATACTTATAAATGGCCTTGCCAGTTTCCAGCTCGTCATTTATCATATCTACATCGTTGAATGAATTAGCGAATACGCGTACCTCCTGATTCTGAGTAACATGGTGAGGACAGATTGGATTACTCAATGTAAGACCATTGAGTGATCTTAAACGACTGATGGCAACGTATGCCTGTCCGGCCTGGAACGTACCACGAGACAGATCAAAGTGCATCTTATCGAAGGTCATGCCCTGTGACTTATGGATGGTGATGGCCCACGCTAACTTCAGTGGGAACTGAGTAAATGAGCCAACAACCTCCGATTCCATTTTATGAGTCTGGCTATTATATTTGCTCTGAAGATTCACCCAATCAACCTTGCTTACGTTAATTTCTGCGCCATTCTCCAATGTGACAAAGATATGGGCTTCGTCCAGCTTAGAGACCTTGCCTATGGTACCGTTCATATATCCAGCCTGTGGATAGTTACGACAGAAGATGACCTGAGCACCAACTTTTAATCTAAGGAACTCTGGTACAGGAGCATCATTCTTCTTGAAGTCATCATGAATCTCGGCTTGATAACAAAACTCTTCTTCTTCGATGGCATCCAATTTCTCATCGTTGATTTTTTCTGCCATATAGTTAAAGGATGTCAGTGTCACAGAGTAATCTTTATTGTCAGAATCCGTTGAAACATGCTCATTAAGCAAAGCCAAATCCTCATTTGTTACCTCGCCGTTGCGCATTTTGTTTAGTATATTGAGGAAATCCTCATCGCTCTGACGATACACCTTTTGAAATTCTATCTTTGGCAGATTCATTCTCTTCAGCACAAATGCCTTGTAAAAGAATGGAAGCCCAGCACCATAAAGATCATGTAGCATCTCTGCATCAGCACTACCTTCTTTTACTACTGGAGGCAGCTGAAACAAGTCACCAACGAAGATAACTTGTTTACCACCAAAAGGCATATTGGTTTCGAATACCATTCGCAGGCATCTGTCCATACCATCCACCATATCACTTCTGACCATCGATGCTTCATCAACAATTATGGTATCTGTTTCTTTAAGAATCATAATTCTCTCATAGGAAAGGTTAATCTCTGTATGTGGTCCCATTGCCTGCATGGGGAATCCAAAGAAAGAGTGCATGGTCTGACCGCCTACCGCAATAGCGGCAATACCTGTTGGGGCCAATACCAAGAAGTTCTTGTCGATTTCTTCCTGAATGCGTTTGATGAACGTAGTCTTGCCTGTGCCAGCTTTACCTGTGATAAAGAGGCAATTATTTGTATTTGCAACCATCTCGAATGCTTTCTGCTGTTCAACGTTCTGGGTGTCGATTTGATTTTTTAGAGTTTCCATATTGCCAATTATTCTTTGTTTCTACACTTTATGACAAATACGACTAAAAGGTTAACAAGGAAATAAGAAAAGAACGACTTACGCCGTTCTTGATTCATTAGCTAAAAGTTGGTCTTTCAGAGTATTGATCAATTAGTTTATGGAGTTTTTCTCTATTATACCCCATTTCATTTGCTATGTTATATAAAAACTCATAGGCCTCTGACTTTCCTGACATCTTAGTAAGATCATAACAGGTTAGTAGGATAAACTCTCTTGATTTCCTATCCTTGATAGTTAGTACGGTGTCTATCAGTTTATCTGCATCCTGGTATTTGGGTAGAGCAGCAGTTAGGGTCTCCTTATAATTTCCGATACCAAAGAAAATGGCTGATTGATACGAAATCATATACGCTGCATCGTTTGTCATGATGTCCTCGTTATATCCAGCGAAAAAGGCAATTAGACATAGAGCAGCTTCTTTTTGCTCGAAGGTAACTTGTGAGTTTTGCTCTACATCTATTACTTCAGGCTTCTTCTCATTCTTCTCTTCAACTTTAAGTATCTCCGTCTTCTTAGACGTAGTAGTCTCTGTAATAGTTTTCTCTTTATCGTTTTCCTCTCTTTCTCGTTTCAGATAAAGCAATACTATGCCAATTCCTATCCAAAATAATGGTCCAAACACGCTATCACCTTTTGAGGCAGCGCCTATGAATGCTAGCGCACCAATCACGATTAATATCCAACCAGCTGTTTTCATACGTTCTCCTCCTTATTATTAACGTTATCAAGTTTTTTTGAGCATGCTACGGCAATGATGCCTACAAGTAGATTCACCAATGAAAGTACAAATGCCAAACCAAAACCAATTTTGCGGGTTCTACCCCAGCAACCAACTGCGTATGCTAATGATACTGCAATAACTAAGAAAAATAATGTCTCCATAATTTTGAATTTTAAAATGTTATTAATTTCTATTTCTACCCTTAATGACAAAAAGGAGCAATAGGTTAACAAGGAGACAATATTTTTTTAAGCAAGGCAGCTTGTCGAAAAACAAACTGCCTTTAATTGTAATAATTAGCCTTATTAGGGGTTGTAGAATAAAAACAATCCGCCAAATAATTCGAATACTTTTTTAGTCTATCAACACGAAATTACCCCAATAATTAAAGTTATTGAACAAGTCCGACTCCCTTAATTCTTGACGAGATTTTTTAAATGCTTCTCGTTTTGTATAGCCATTTGATAAGTATTTATAAAATGCAACCATCATCTGGCATGTTGCAGCATCATCGATATCATCTAATGTCATTAAAATGGTTCCAACTCCTGCTGCCTTAAATGCTCTTAATAAACCGGCATTGCCGATTGGGGTTTGTCCACTTAAACCTGACTTGCAAGCGGAGAGTACAAGTAAATCCGTCTTACTTAGATCCAAAGTTGAGATTTCCGAGCTTCTTAAAAATCCATCTTCAGTTCTTAAGACGTCTTTGTTATCATAATTATCCAGAGCACCAGACAACAACAATCCTGTATGTTCCATACAATAAACATAATAATCATACCACCTCATGTTTTCTCTTGGGGGATGAATATTAAAGCCGTGTGTTGCTATATGAATTATGGATGCCGAAGAACCTGAAAAAGATTTAAATGATTCTTCAGTCCCTTTTTCTCCCTGGAACAACATGACATCAAAATATCGAGTGTTGTGTAACAAAATATCTTTTATACTGTCTACTTCCAGTTTAGTCCATGGCAAATATTTGGTATTTGACCTTAAATAAGAGATAATTGTATCTCCAATTTCATTTTGCATATAATCATCAGTGGGAATATTTCTTTTTGTACTGTCACCAACAGCATTCATGTTTTCATATTTCAGTCCACCAAATAAAGATGCGCTATTTCCACCCTTCTTTATTTTGATATTTGGTATTTCACGTGTAGAAGAAACAAAAACTATATCATACTTATCCCCCATATATTGCCAGTTATAGTCACAAATAGACTCAATAGGAATATTACATAAAAAATCATCTAAAGAAATATATAATCTCTCACCATCTTTTAATTTGGCAATTTCAATGATGTCTTTCCATATATATTCATACAAAGGAAGAAATGTAGCAGTAGTATTATATTCATTTCTAAGAGTCTTGGAGATTTTATCTTTAGATAAAGTTAAGAACACAGGAGAATCAGAATCTTTTCTAACAATTGACACCCACAAGTCATCTTCTTTTTCTAGTATCTTACTTTTATCGGCCCAAATCTCAATTGCGACTTCACCTTCCCTCAGATACGATTTAATAGAATCAAAATTGAGAGTAATGGTGTTATTAAGTTTCTCATTGTTCATGCAATCTATTCCGACGCCCTTACTAAACAGAATGCAATCAAAAGCCAATTTACTTAATCTTTTGTCTTCTTTATGTTGGCTATAATAGTTTATAGGCGATGTCATGATTCCATAATTCAAATCGATACATGCATAATTGAAACGATTTCTATTAGACATCGCTTCTAAATCCCTTACATATTGCAAGCGAAAGATGGACCATCCTTCATTCAAATACTTAAAACATGAGTCAACTTCATTTATTGAGCTATAAATGCCTGCTAAATTAATAGCATTCCCCATTTTATCTCCCTTGGGGCATAAATATGCTTGTTTGATATAATTCAAACTATTTATTGTGTCACGATTCATCATATAGTAAACCCCGGTGTTTTGACTTGAAAGAGCATACTCCTTTGAGGAACTACCATATAAACTATCTGCGATACTCAAAGCTTTTTGGGAATAACAAATTGCATTTGAAAAATCTCTGTTATGGCCATAAATAGATGCAATTCTTAAATAAGAAATCCTAATTTTATCAAGATCGTTTGGATGTAACCTTTTGCGAACATCTAAAACTTCTTTTGCATATGACAATGCTTTGGCGTTGTCAATATCTGTGTAATACTTAGCCAAATTGGAAATGGTAACTAACGTATCTCCAACATTATAATTCCTTTCAATATCCAATAACTGTTCGCTGAGAAATATTGATCGTTCAATATCAACGTTTTCATAGAAATAAGCTAAATTGTTTATAGCTCTACGATATGAGTCAATTAATCCTACGTTAGGAATTCTACCAAATATTTGAATTGAGCGTTCCAATAATTCAATATTCTTTGGGTATCCTACTATGTCTGATATGTATAATAAACCATTCGCATAACATTCTATAGACCAATAATAGTCATCAGAATTACCATATAATTCTTTTTTAAGACTAATTGCATCACTTATATTCGAGATAAAAGCAGTTGTGTCTCTTAAACCAAGTAAGGCAAACATCCCAGCATCATGTTTACATTCTGCATAAAGAGGAATGTTATTGTTACCCAAAGAATCTAAAATGGATATTGATTTCAAAGTTAATACATATGCATCGCTGTCTCTTCCATGTTCATGTTTCTCTAAGGCTTGTTGATGAAGCAAGTCTGCTTTTTCTTTGTTTTGGTGAATTGTTTGAGAAAACAACAAATCACATACAAATATACTCAAAAACAGTAGAAACGCTCGGCCTAACATCATAAACTCTTTATTAAATTACGCACTTTATCACCAATGGCATTACCTTCGGGATAGGACTGTTCCATTTCATTTAAGACATCCTTCGCTTTGGCTTTTTCATAATTCTCCAGATAACCTATGGCCAAATTCCATCCGATATATGGAGAAAAGTCTGTATAATCATTGTAGGTATCTTGCTTTGAGAGTTCCCATAACGTAGCAAGGCGAGAAGTGGTTTCGTCTAGATCTTTGCATTCTGCTATATTATTGAATAAGGTAGAAAGTTCTGTTTCTACATCGGTATTGGTTTCACCCCTGATAATAGATGTGGTTGGGAATATGTTTGCATATTCTTTACCAAGACTTGTTGTATCATAATAATCATATGACTTGAAACCAACAAACACTATAAATACTACTGATGCTGCAATTGCAAGCCAGCGTGCAGATGATTTCTTACTAACGGAAGTCTCAGATACATCTTTCGCAATTCTCTGAATCGTTTGCTCATCAACCAGACGGAATGTGTCTTCCAGTTCTTCATCCACCTGCTTCATCCCCTTTACAAGTCTTGCTTGAGCTATGGCCTGATTGCGCAAATTTTCATTGTTCTTCATTTCGTCCATGAAAGTAGCCTCCTCGTCAGCCTTCATTTTTCCTTGTAAGAAACGGCTGATTCGCTCGTCATTCAAGAGGTCCTTTTCTTGCAAATTATTCTCGTTGTCGTTCATAATGTCCTCGTTTTAGAATAATGACTTACTCATTTCGCTATATTTTAAGCGGAATTTCTCACAACAGCGATGCTTTGTTACCTTAACAGCATTTTCGCTTGCATAATTGAACATCTCTGCAAGCATCTTCATAGAGTGGCCATCGCCATAATAACCCCATAACAATTCGTTGCACGGAGAAGGGAGATTTTTGACAATATCCCTTACTAAAGCTTCTTTTTCCTTTTGAGCATTCTCATTATCTTCTTCCAAAGCCAAAATCTTATCTACCTGTTCACTTTGATAGTCAAAATTTTCCTTACTTGGGTTTATTTCATACGATGTAGTTATATATTTGCTTTTCTTTCTAAGCAATTCCATCGTTTTGTTTCTACATATTGTCATAAAATAGGTAGAGCTTGACATTCCAAGGCCCTCTGATTCTACCTTGTTGTCTTTGATGTTTTTCCACAAAATAACTAATGAATCCTGGAACACATCAGCACATTCATCTTCAGTAAGAGAATAACGACTTAGAAGAAAAGCTCTTGTCTTTTGCCATTGTTCTTTGGCAAACTTTTCCAGCTTTCGCTCATTATCATCCTTATGTCTATGTATGCTGATAATCATACTTCAATAACTAGAGGCTTATTTCTATCACAGGATTTTGTCGTACCAAACGTATGTCTTGATTCATGAGTTGGGCAACGTGTTCTGTCCAAGAAATGCTTTTACCAAGTATTGTAGACTGTAGAGTCTTATTTACATAATATGACAACGAGCCATAATATTTGCCGTCTGCACGTAGTTCACTATTTACCTGATATGACCTACAAGCTTCGAGAATACAAATGTTTGCCATTTGTGCAGATGATTCTACCTTTATCTTTCCTCGTTTGTCTATGCGAGGAGCATATTGTTTGTTGGTTTTCGAGAATCCCTTGTCTGTACCTCTAATAACAACGCTATCCTCGTCTTTATCGCCACGATAAGAAGAACCTGCATGGCAGGCATCAATCACGACATATACAATGCCATTGGGGCCAACTCTATTCCTGATAGTTTTCAGATAACCGTTCAACTCGTCATCTGTTATATGGTTCTCACCAGTATATTTACCTTGATGATATTCCTTCAAGGCATCAAATGGCACCAGAGCTTCATCCCAACCATCACTCTCATCTCCATCATAATCTTCGAACGGTTGTCCATGACAAGAAAAGTGTAGATATATAATATCACCTGATTTACATTTCGTGGAGAACGATGCAAGAGACTTTCTTATATTATTGGCAGTAGCCTCCTTGTTACACAACTTTTGAATTGAGAAGCCCTGTTTTTTCAACGTGGGAGCTAAAAGTTTTACGTCGTTCTCTCCATGAATATCATCCCAACCATTGCCATCGGTCAATTGCTGATTCCAGGAATAATTTGATATTCCAACCATAAATGCCCTCTTGCTCTGGGAGTATCCAATAAAGGGCAGTATAACCATAAGCAGTCCAAAGACTGCTATTCTCAGAGTTATCTTTTGTATGGCTATATTACCCATAGAATCGAAGTATTATTTCATATAGCGGCAAAATTACAAAAATATTTTTAATTTGAACATGAAATCAGCCACTTTAACACTATGTAGAGCATTATTAGCAAGCAACTTGAGCAATAACAACCGTATTTTGTATGTTATTGGCATAATGTCCAATATGCCACTTGTGGCAATGTGAGCATTGATAAGCCGCCATCTCTTTATTATCTTCAGCATGTTCTATCTTCCACAATTTGATGGCTTCAAGGGCTGCCCCTTCATTAGAATAAGACATCTTTTTCTTGAAAACCACTTTCCCTGTCTGTGGATCATACATCTTCTTCCAATGGGTTGACTCTCCTCTTGATGTACTATGGATATCATCCACTTGACCAATGTTGTAAAGTTGGAATGAAATGGCTCTGCGTTTCCAATATCTATCCTTGTTTGACAATGCCCCATCGCACATACCTTTGTTCATGCGATGATAAGCCTGGCACATTCTCTTCTCAACAATTCGACGAACTATACGAGAATCACGAGCAGATTCTGTTTCAACATCAAAGTTTCGCAAGAGCATTTCTCCCTTAAAATGAAGCCTTTCCTCGAAAAGCCTTTGTGTCTGTCCCTTGAATCTGAAGCCTTGACCTTCTTTAACTGTATAGTGACTGTTATGAGTAGGGGGTGACTTTTCTTCAGCGTGGCTCAAGTTAAGACTATCAAAGAACCTGTTCAATAGTTCTTTCATTGAAAGAAGATCAAACGTTGGGCAAAGAGCCTTATCTCTAATCTGTTTAACCAGTCTCATTATTTTTACATTCTCGTCCTTTGTTCTAAGATAAGCGCCAAGAACTGAAAGATTTGCTGACAACTTCCAGCGATCCAATTTCTCATAATAATCAAGAGAAGATTTCCAACTCTTTAATACCTTTACTACTTCTGTATTCATAATTCCTTGTTTTTTGATTACATCCTTTTATGCAATAAAAACACAAAAGGTTAACAAGGAAACTATTTTTTTATAGATATTACGTCTATTATTATTGTTTCGTTTGATAACGTTAGTACACCCTTCAAAATATCTGCACTCAGAATATTATATTTGCGAAAGATTCCTTTTATAGTATTTTGCTGCATCAGTCATTATGTCCGCATGGTCAAAAGCCAACTCTGGCAGCGAAGACAGTGACCACCATTCAGCTTTGGCAGCATCATCCTGGCCAGTGACCGCAATCGGCTCATCGATGATGGCCAGATAAGCAACAGTAATGGTTCTTCCCCTTGGGTCACGATCAACCTTGGAATATGCTCCAATCTGATGAACATCCGACAGTCGAAGTCCCGTCTCTTCCTCCAGCTCCCTGATAGCACACTGTTCCGTAGTTTCATCCATGTCCATGAAACCGCCGGGGAATGCCCATGCTCCCTTGAAAGGTGGATTTCCCCGCTGGATAAGCAGCACCTTGGGCTCTGCCTCCCTCGTTATTACAATACAGTCAGCCGTCACTGCCGGTCTTGGATATTTGTATGTATATGCCATGTTTCCCCTCCCTTCTTTTATTGCCAATATCGTGCATCAAGGTAGTTGTATAAGTCTGAATGTGTATCCTTGATGGGACACATCAGTTGCTTGGGGTCGATGACAATGAATTTGCTGGCATCTTTCAGCCCTTGGGCATAGGTGCTAATATCCTTACGTAATTCTTCATTGCCATTAGGAATAACATTGATGTGCAAATAATCGTCAACAGGCAAAGACGTGTCATTGCACCAAATTATATTCTCTACCAACAGAGTTTGACGCACCAATTCATATAGTGGATCATATTCGTATGCCTCCTTCCATGCTGGTATATTGGAATTGTTGTGGATGCGTGATGAATAGCGGTCAATCGAAACCTGTGGAGCGCGTTTGTGTTCGTATGTCTCCACATATTTCCATTCGATTGGGATGAGCACTCGCTTACGATTTGTCGTTTCTGCATATATGACGGCATCAATGGAGGTGCACATGGCTCCCCGCTTTTCTGTCCTTTCGCCAAGCAATGATCGATTCTTCCACACAAATTCAAAACATACATTCCCGTTGCAATCGGTTCTGTCTAATGGATTGGGAATAATTCTCGTGAAATGGTATTTGTGCTGGATAGAATTGAGCACTAACAGAAGAGTAGGCGTTTCTTCCTCCTTCATAAATGGGAACAGATGATTTACACAACTTATTTGAGATGAAAGCATATGCCCTGTAGGTACATTGATTGCATCATGGCTTTTCCACCATCCTATACCATTCTTTCGGAAATAATCTATTGCAGCTTCACGAATGGAAGGATAAATATTAGTCACCTCTTGGCCATCCTCGATAATGTAAGGTAACTTAATGTTCTGCAGGCCAGCTTTCCATGTACCACCACCTTTTATACCCTTGAATTGTGGCAATGTCTGAAGCACTTTGATTTGTTGTGCTCCCT